>Ga0209536_100006024_pt1 | contig 18669 bp, 19 predicted proteins | sample DeeMarSeWOR28_12_FD_187461 | JGI IMG/M metagenome (GOLD analysis project Ga0209536, IMG submission 187461) | Marine sediment microbial communities from White Oak River estuary, North Carolina - WOR-2-8_12 (SPAdes) (version 2) | ecosystem: Environmental > Aquatic > Marine > Intertidal zone >... | reverse complement strand
GCTCTTTTGGGGCCGGCCCACTGGATGGGAGAGGTCCGTTTGGAAAAATGAGGATCTGTCAGAATATTGGTACCCGCCATTTGGAGCAATACAGTGGCATGCCCGATCCAGGTCAGTGTGATCTTCTCGCGATTTTGCCTCAGGAAATCGGGATCGTTTTCCGCCAAGGGGAAATCATAGCTTTCCGGACCGGGGATATCCATTTTGGCGCGCTCGCGGCGCCATTTTATGAAATCGCTAAAACTATTTTCCTCATAGGCATGGACATTCCTGAAGCCGTTGGCGGTATGATGAGGTTTGTCGGCTGGAGAGGACTGGGCCACGCAGTTCAGCACAGATATACAGAATATACCGAGTATCAGATAGATTATCACGCAATTTGAATTCAACATGGAAATATTTGGTTCGGTTCGCCCGTTAACCGGTTGCACCCGATAACATCTGTTGTTGTTTCTTAAAGTCTGCTGCCGCAATACTTGCAGTACTTGGCGTCCTTATCATGCCCTTCGGCGCTGCACTCCGGACAGGCCTGGGTAGATATCTGGCGTTTAAACGCTTGCGCCAATTCCACTGTCACGATGCCGGTCGGAACGGCAATGATACCATATCCAATAATCATGATCAGCGAGGAAATCAACTGCCCCAAGATGGTCTGGGGTGAAATGTCCCCGTAACCGACGGTGGTCAGCGTCACAATTGCCCAGTAGATACTTTTGGGTATGCTGGTGAAGCCGTTGTGCGGATCCTCGACCAGGTAAATAAGAGCGCCGAATATGGTTACCAGCGTTAATACGGCAACTAGGAAAACAATAATTTTGCGCATGCTCGCCCGCAAAGCCTGAAGGAGCAGCCGGGCTTCACCGAGATATTGCACCAATTTTAAAATTCGGAAAATTCGCAGAACCCGTAATATCCGTATAACCAGCAGATACTGTGCCCCCGGGACAAAAATGCTCAGGTAGGTGGGCAAAATGGCCAAAAGATCGACAACACCGTAAAAACTGGTGGCATAGGCAACCGGCCGCCCGACGCTCAGCAGTCGCAACAGATATTCGATGGTAAAAAGCACCGTAAAAAGCCACTCGCCGGCCAATAAAATTTGACCGTATGATTTCTGAATGGCACTGACACTGTCGAGCAAAACCAATATGACGCTGGTCAAGATGGCCACAATCAATAGGACATCAAACCATTTCCCGGCCGGTGTGTCGGCTTCAAAAATGATCTCGTGCATCCTTAGCCGCCAGCTACGCCATGCACCATTTTCTTTCATAAGGTCCTCTATATTTCGTTAGAAGCTATCTCAAAAATAGGTGATCATGCTTTCAGGTTGGCCCGTTGAGTCCCAAATATCGGGGCACCTGCACTTTGCAATTCATAGCGCCTTTCAGAAAATGACATGACCGACGCTGATATTATAAACTATTCCCAGGACACAATACAAAACAGGGCCAGAAAACTGCTCCTATTGTTGTTTAACCGTATACCCCGCCTTCTTCAACAAATCGACAACACTTTCGGGGCCGACCAAATGGCCCGCGCCCACTACAAAAAGGACATTTTTATTTTTGCGCATGGCTGCTTCAACTTGACTCACCCATTTTAAGTTTCTTTGAATAAGCAGACGGTCATTTAAATCCGGATAATCCTTAAAGCTCTTGTGCAGCAGTTGATGCAGTTTTTCAGTATTGCCGGCTTTCCAATTTTTAACCATCTCACCGGCCAATTCACTGACCAACTCCAGGTCTTTTAAAGTCTGCCGTAAAAAGTCGTTTTGATCCTTCTTGGCCATGTTGCCCAGCAGATCAATCTGATACTCCGGCGGTTCCAAAAATCCGATTTCTTTATCACCGCTTTGGGCCTTGCCGAAAAAATAAACATCAATTCCGTATTGCGGGTTGTACCCCAGTCGCTGCAATTCCAAAGTGGTCAGCGAGAGGGCCACAAACCAAGGTTTAAACTGCGAAAATGCCTCCAGCGGCAATCCGAGCGCGCTCATTTTTTTCTCAAGCTGCCGACGGGTATCGCTCGTCAGGTTCTGCATCAGGTTCTGTCCGTCCGGATACATCCCCAGGGCCAGCATTTTGGCCTGCATGGCCGGCGCCTGCATGGCGGCGATATCGGTTTCAAAGATGATGTACTGGCTGTTGGCAAAAGCGCTTTCGATGGCGGGTGCCAACGGATACGATTCCTGTTTGAGGACGTGAAGGGAGCCCAGCAGATAAATTTTGTTCGATTGGGTTTGTATGGACCAAAGACAATTTTTGCTGGTCTGCTGGGTGGCAACCGATTTGGCCGGCACGTTTAAGGCTGTCGCAAACAATGTCGCCAGCACCATAGTAGCACATAAAACACAACAAAAAGTGGTTTTAATAAAATGGTGTTTGCGCATGAAGATTCCTTTCCAAAAGGGTTGATTTATTCATCAAAAGAACAAATTTCCAGTCGCGGTGGATGCGGTTCACCGGTTTTTAATGTATTCAAAAGCGTTTCTGTATTGGCGATAAATGTCAGACAATGATGGTATTGCTGCAACAGTGCATGGGCCTTCATGGCCAGGCTTTCAGCCGCCTGTTGGTGATCTTGTTCCAGATGGATAAAGACACCGGCGGCTTTGATCAATCCTTTCAACGCCTGGCGCTTGTCTCCGTCGGCCGCTTTCCAGATGGCTTCCAGATGATCGTGGAACTCGAAAAAAAGGCCCTGGTTCCAGATGACCAAAGCCTGCTGCAACGGATCGGTAACTTCGCCGGCGTGAATGGTATTCAGCACATCTTCGTAGCGTAAAAGACGATCCGCAATATAGCCGGCATGAACAGATGATAGGTTTTGCTTCCGCCATTGCCGGGCAATTTTCAGATATTCATGTGGATTCTCTGCGCCAATGGCTGCCACAAAAGCCTCGGATAGCGAGTTTCGAATATCCCGTGCGGTTCGATCCGTAAACGGATCAAATTTATCCTGACCTTGTAGCTTCTTTTCTTGTTCGTTCATCAGGTTTTAGACGTGTTCCCTGAATTCATCAATAAAATATTTAATTTTCTAAATAAACAAAACCTTTGAGATAAAGCTAAAAAATCGTTGCTGAAAGCCACTCCGACATCAACTCATCATCTGTGGTATTCAATAGATTTATTTCCATTCTTGGAGGATTTGGTTGACCATCTTCCCATCCGCCTGTTTGCCGAAATGCTTCATGATGGTGCCCATGGCCTGCATTTTGTTTTTGTATTCAGAAAAATCAATGTTGTCTTTAATCCAGGCAATGATTTCATCGCGGCCCGCCATGCGAGGCAAATACAGTTGAAGAATGCTGAGATATTCAGACGATTCTTGCGCTTTGGCCTCCAGCACCATCCGTTCCGATTTGGCCAGTCCCTGGATGATACCGACGATGTCATCGTCGGTGATCTCTTCACTGGTTTTGAGTCGGGTGGATTTTTTGCCGCTTTCCAGGGTGATTGGAACCGTCAGTTTCGGAAATTCAGCCATAATTTGCCGGATGGCACTGCGGGCGGCCACGTCTTTTTTCAACATGGACTGCTTAAGGTCGGCTTTGAGTTTATCCAGAAGAGACGTGTCCATATCTGAATTCCAGCCATACGTTTCATTAGGTGTTGCGCTCATGGGTTTCTCCTGTACGGTTAAAATAAAAAATGGAAACAATAACCACGAAAACACGAAAGCGGTAAAGCACAAAATTAATTACGCCCTTTTCTTGTTTTCGCATTTTCGTGCTTTCATGGTAAATGACGACCCTGCAGATACATCTTGTCCAATCAAATCTGTAAATACTACTTTGGTTTTATTCATTTCTAACCGGCGTACGATCTATTCCAAAAACTTCGGAGGCAGCGGTGGGTCAGCGTCAAGGGCCTTGCCGGGTAAGATGATCACCGTTGATGTCCCGTGGGCCAAGACCTTCTCCTGCTGATCTTTCACTTGTGCTTCGGCATAACCGAGGGTTTTTCCAACTTTAATTTGTCGCCCGCTGGCAATTAACTTGCCGGATACGGCCGGCGCAAGATAATTTAACTTCAAATCAACGGTGGTAATGCCGACATCCGGGTCTTCTATCCCGTAATAAACCGACCAAAAAGCGGCTGCATCGATGATCGAGGCAAACACACCGCCATGCACCACGCCGAACGGCTGTAAATGCTTCCGGGCCAGTTCTATTTCAAGCAATGAATACCCGATACCCACATCAAGCAATTTCATTGAAAGTAGGTCAAAATAGGGACAGTCATTCACGATTTCATTGATGCGCCTTATGTATTCAGGATTGGGCTTTTTCATCATTTGATTCGCTCATAAATATAAAACTCATATGGCTCAACGCCAGCTGCGGTAATGGTTTCGGATTCGATCACTTTAAATTCAGTTAGTGGAATCTTCGGAAAATAGGTGTCTCCGTCGATGTCTCTGGGTATGACCGTCAAATATATCCGGTCGCACATGGCAAATGCTGTCTGATACAACTGTCCGCCTCCAATAATAAACGCTTCATCTTCACCTTGCGGGCAGCTTTTTAGGGCCTGCCGAAGATCATTAGCGACGATGCACCCTTCGGCAACATAGTCCTGTTGACGCGTAACGATGATATTGGTTCTTTGCGGAAGCGGCTGTTTGAGGGATTCAAAGGTTTTTCTTCCCATAATCACCGCATGACCCAGCGTGATCCGCTTAAAAATCTTCTGCTCCCCCGGTATCTTCCAGGGGATATCGCCCTGCCGCCCGATGACCCGATTTTTGGCCATCGCCGCAATCAGCGAGATTTTCATTTACCCGCACCCTTTTTAGTACTTCAAGTAAGCTTACTTTCCAAAATTACATATTCTACTCACACCCAATTTCAGTTGAGCCCGTTAGCCGGTTGAGCCCGTTGAGCCCGTAAAAAAATCTTATCTTAAACAACGGTTAACGGGCAAACGGGCCTAACGGGACAACGGTCCCAACCTATTTATGTGAAGCCTCCGTTGACATGGATGCTCTGCCCCGTAATCCAGCGCGCATCGTCGCTGGCCAAAAACGCCACCGCATCTGCGATGTCCTGCACCTGTCCGAGGCGGCCCAGCGCGGCCATTTGAGTCATCTGTTGAATCTGTTCTTCTGATTTGCCATCACGGAAAAGATCGGTGTCCACTGGTCCTGGAGAAACGGCGTTAACGGTGATGTGTCGTCCGCCCAATTCTGTGGCCAACACCCGGGTGATCTGATCAACAGCGCCTTTGCTGGCGGCATAAATTGAATAACCCGGCAACATCATGCGCGTCACGGCCGATGACACATTGATAATTTTTCCACCATCGGAAAGCCGCTGAGCGGCCTGTTGACAGGCAAAAAATGTCCCTTTGACATTGATGGCAAACAGCCGGTCAAATTCAGCTTCTTGAATGTCAGCCAGGTTTTTGCTGATGCGGATACCGGCATTGTTAATTAAAATATCAAGCCGGCCAAAACGTTCAATGGTCAGATCAAAAAGCCTTTGAATATCATCGAGCTTGGCGATATCTGCTTGCATGGCGATGGCCGCACCTCCGGCGGCCTCAATACTCCCGACAACCTCTTGCGCGCTGTTTGCGTTGCTGACATAGTTGACCACTACCGAGGCGCCCTCGCGGCCTAATCGTTCGGCGATCGCGCGCCCAATCCCCCTGGATGATCCGGTAACCAGCGCAATTTTACCTGATAAAGTGTTAATGCCCAACGGACTCTCCTTTTATTGACGCAATTTCAGTTCAAAATATGACGCACTATTAAATGGTCTGCGCTATGCGCTTCAATGATTTGAATCATGGTTTTTATGCTGTAATTTGAGAACCTGAAACCACCTTTAAGCGGTTAAGCGTTGAAACAGCTTTAAATAATCCTCTTTGGTCATGGGGCGTGGATTGTCGATATTGCTGCCATTCTTAAAGGAATTCGCTGCCAGCTCCTCCAGGTCCTTTTCTTGAACACCCAGCGAGCCAAATTCGGGAAGGCGCACATCGGAAGCCAGTTGCTGTACGGCCGCGACCGCCTGGCGAGCGCCATCATCCACATTTTCGTAAGTCAGCCCCATGGCGCCGGCAATGCGGGCATATCTTTCTTGGCAGTAGGCCATATTGTATTCCATAACTGCCGGTAAAACGACCGCATTGCAAACACCATGGGCGGCATCATATTTCCCGCCGAGCGCTTCGGCCACACAATGAACGGCGGCGACATCGGAGTGGCTGAAGGCAATTCCGCCCAGCACGCTGCCCAGAAGCATACCGGCTCTGGCTTCCAGATGGTGACCGTCAGATACAGCGTTTCTGAGATGAGTGCTAATCAATTCAATTGCGTATAGTGCCGCTGAATCCGCTAATGGCTCTGACGCATTGGCTGTAAATGCTTCAATGGCATGCGTCAAGGCGTCCATGCCGGTTGCTGCGGTTAATTCAGGTGGCATGGTCAGCGTCATCTCTGGATCGACGAGCGCAACTTTTGGCGCGATTTTGGGATCCTTAATACTGAATTTGAATTTCTCGCCCGAATCCGTAATCACCGAGCTGAAGGTCACCTCACTGCCGGTGCCGGCGGTGGTCGGAATGGCAATTAGCGGCAGTACATCCGGACCTATTTTACCGGGGCCTTCATAGTCGCGAACGGCACCGCCCTGACGGGCCACCACTGCAATGGCTTTGGCACAATCGATCGGGCTTCCGCCCCCGATGGCGACAAGGCAATCGGCGCCAGAGCGGCTGGCAATATCAGTGCCTTCCTGCACGTTATAATCTTTGGGATTGGGTTCAACCCGATCAAATAGCGTCCATTGCAACTGGTGGGCTTCCAGTGCGTCGGTCACCTGCCTGAGCAGGCCTGAACGCGCGACACCCTCATCGCTGACCAGGAGCGGGCGCTTGAAATTATCCTTTTTGATCACATCAGCCAGGCTTTTGGCGACGCCGACGCCGTATTCTATCTTGGTCGGCAACTCGAAGCTGAAGCTATTTAATAAATTCATCGTCAATTTTCCTTTCAGCGGATTTGTTATCTTAATAAGGGGTATACAAACAGTATAGCAATCAAATTTTTAGCTTCTGGCTTCTGGTCACTGGCTCCTGGCCAGCCGCAAGAAGCGAGAAGCCAGCAGCCAAATACGCTGGCACCGGAAACCGACTTCATTCTAAGGCCGAAAATTCAATGCAAATACGATGTACCATTGAATTTCAAATCAGTATCATTTTATAAGCTAAAATGTTATATATGGCAATAAGGCAAAGATTTAGCAAGAAAACCGTACAAGGAGGCTACCTCTTTGGCGCAAAAGCAAACAGCCGCACAGGTTGCGGTGCCAGATGACACCAGTAGAGCGCAAGCTATCCGTAAGGTCACCTGGGTCGGACTTTTCGTCAATTTATTTCTCGCCGGTATTAAATTCACCGCCGGCATTTTGGGAAAGAGCCAAGCACTGGTGGCCGATGCCATTCACAGTCTCACGGATTTAACAACAGATGCTGCCGTGATTGCCGGTTCGCATTACTGGGACCGTCCACCGGATGACACCCATCCATATGGCCATAAGCGTTTGGAAACCCTGGTAACTGTTTTTATCGGCATAATGCTGGCGGCAGCAGGCATTGGTATCGGATGGAAAGCCGTCTCAACCTTGCATCAAAAAAGCATTAGCCCCCCGGGCTGGATTGCCCTTGTAGCCGTATGCGTATCTATTATTTGCAAGGAGGTCATTTATCGTTGGACGGCCCGAGCCGGAAAACGCCTTAAAAGCGCAGCCCTGGCGGCTAATGCCTGGCACCATCGAACAGATGCCTTGAGTTCGCTGCCGGTACTCATCGCCGTTGGCGGTGCCAAAATTTACCCTTCCTGGTCTTTTCTTGACCGCGTCGGGGCGGTGGTGGTTTCCATCTTTATCATTCACGCATCCATCAAAATTGTCTGGCCGGCTCTTGGTGAGTTGATCGACGCCGGGGCACCCGCAGAGATTCGCAAGAAGATCAGTGATGTTGCCTATAAAAACGAAAATGTTCTGCAGGTTCATGATATCAGAACCCGGTATATCAGCACCAGCATCCAGGTGGACCTGCATATCGTTGTTGAAGGCTTATTAACCGTGCGACAAGGTCATGATATCGCCGACGACGTCAGACAACGCATCATTGCAGCCGTACCGGAGATATTGGATGTCATTGTACATGTGGATCCACCGGAAAAGGCACTTCCAGGAAGAATGCTACAATAAAAAGTCTTTTGAAATAGACGCTTAACATCATCCATCTAGAGTGTTATACTTTAGTTGACGCCGATCGCTTTTGGCGGCCTATCAAAAAAATTTCGGAGCCACCGCGCCATGCCCGTTTATGAATACACCGCTTTAGATGCCAAAGGTAAAATGACATCCGGTATCATCGATGCAGATGGTGCCCGGGCCGCCAGACAGAAATTGAGAGCCAGCGGCATCTTTCCGGTCGCCGTCAAAGAATCCCAGGAGAAGCCGGAAAAAAAGACAGACCGAGTTACGGAATTGTCGCGATATTTGCGGCGGGTGAAACCGGCTGAAATTGCGATAATGACCCGACAGCTATCAACTTTGATCAGTGCCGGTTTTCCTCTGGTGTCGGCCATTGACGCCCTCGTTCCCCAGACCAAAACCCATCGACTCAAAACCGTCTTAGCCCAGGTTAAGGATGCCATCGTTGAAGGCCAGAGTTTTGCGCAGGCCTTATCGCAATATCCCAAAATTTTTCCACCCTTGTATGTTAACATGGTCCGTGCCGGGGAGACATCCGGCACTCTGGAAATTGTTCTCGAGCGACTGGCCGATATTACGGAAAAACAACAGGATTTGACCAATCGGATTCAGACGGCCCTGGCCTACCCGGTGTTTATGTGTGTGATTGGAACAATCGTATTGTTTGTGCTTTTGACCTATATCGTTCCCAGCATCACTGCCATTTTTTTGGACATGGGTCAGGCCTTGCCGACACCAACGCGTTTGTTGATTTTTTTGAGTGGATTTTTCAAGTCTTTTTGGTGGGTTATCCTAATTGTCCTTATCGGCGCCGCCATTGCATTGCACCGGGCCAAAAAAACCGAAAAAGGGCGATATGCATACGATAAAACCATCCTGGCATTGCCTGGGTTTGGGGTTTTAGCCAAAAAACTGGCCGTGGCCCGCTTTTCGCGAACTCTAGGATCTTTGCTTGAAAATGGCGTCTCCATGTTAATCGCACTGGATATTGTCAAAAATATTGCCGGCAATGTGCTGCTCTCCAACGCGGTGCAGCAAGCTGCGCAAGAGGTCGGTAAGGGACAGGCCCTATGGGCTGCTCTGAACGAGGCCCAAATTTTCCCGCAACTGTCCATTCAAATGATTCAGGTAGGAGAACAAAGCGGCGAATTGGAAGGCATGCTCAATAAAATTGCAGATGTTTATGAAAAAGAGGTCGAAAATAGTATAATGCGCTTAACGTCATATCTGGAACCGGTCATGATACTGGTAATGGGCTGTGTCGTCGGTTTTATTGTACTGTCAATTTGTCTTCCTATTTTTGAAATGAACCAGTTGATAAAATAATCGCTCTGACATCTTTCAACATGCCAAGAGAAGGGAAAAGCGATATGAGTACCACACTTAAAAATGACAACCGGGGATTTACATTAATTGAGTTAATGGTTGTTGTCATCATATTGGGCATCCTGGCGCTTTACGTCGGCCCCAAAATAATGGGGGAACCGGATAAAGCAAAGCGCGTCAAGGCCCAGATGGATATTGCCACTTTCGAGACCGCTTTAAAGATGTACAAACTCGACAATGGCTCATACCCGACAACCGATCAGGGGCTACAGGCGCTGGTCGAAAAACCCGAAACCGGTGCAATTCCCGGAAAATGGCGTGAAGGCGGTTATCTTGAGAAACGCAAAGTACCAAAAGATCCGTGGGGCAATGACTTTGTTTACATTTCGCCGGGCGTTAATGGTGACTTTGATATCATTTCCTATGGCAAAGACGGTGCTCCTGGCGGCGAAGGCGAGGATAATAAGGATGTTAACAACTGGGAACTAGAGTAGTTTTCGTTTTTAAATGCCTATTTTTCCGATGTGCTTTGTTCTCCGCAAGTTTACATCGTCGACGTACAGCAAAGTACGCCTCCTCGTAAACTTTTGTGCGGCCTAGCACATCAAAAAAATTTTGCATTTAAAAATCGAAAACTTACTCTTTTTTGCACAAAATTACTCGCTTCTGACAGCAAACTCAATTTTGTTTACATCAAAAATTTCGCATTTAAAAATCGAAAACTTAAAATCAAATGAAAAATAAGTGTCTTTGATCTTTCGTTTACACGCATCGCGAAATGCTTGCAAAAGCTTTGAGGAAATATTTGAATCAACACAACGGACCACAGACGACCAACAACGAACATTTACGCGGCTTTACCCTAATGGAATTGATGGTTGTCCTGGCGCTGCTGACCATCATGCTCGTGTTTAGTATACCCCGCTTGCATAAAACCTTCTTTTTGGATGATAGCAAGAGCGGTGCACGCTGGATCATCGGTAAAATCCAGACGTTAAAAGAAACGGCGGTTAGAACCCAGAAACATCATACGCTGCATTTCGATCTGGATACAGACCATTACTGGGAAACCAATGAGTCCATGTCGGCTGAAGATCTTGAAACCGCCGCCACAGAAACCAAACCCCTTCCTGACGGCTTGAAAATCGCTGATATTGAATTCCCCATTCGCGGAAAGATCAGTTCCGGTCGGACCGATATCACGTTCTACCGAAGCGGCTACTCAGATAAAGCCCTGATCCATACGCAAGATGGGGAAACATATGTATCATATCTTATCGAACCTTTTCTTTCTGAAGTAACACGCATCGAATCTTATGCCGGTTTTGAAAATTAAGTAAAAAGTTTACACAAGCCATACATCTTTCCCCATCGCGGTTATACCTGATAATGACCCGCTTGACCTGAATCTTATCTGCACGTGCAAAAAAGTTCCAATAATGAAAAAAAAGATTGTATGTTGGTTGTTAAATTTTGTATAATATAAAGTTGTCTGATGTATAAAAAAGTGCACAGCCATGCGTAAACTTCGCTCACATAAAAAATCAACCGGCATTGGGCGCTTGGCGTTCGGCTTTACGCTGCTTGAGGTCATGGTCGCCATGGCCGTGTTGGCTATCGTATTGGTAAGCGTATACCGCATGCATTCACAGACTTTGACCATGAACACTGCTGCCCGCTTCTATACTCAGGCGCCTTTGCTGGCCCAAAAGAAAATGGCCGAGGTGACAACCACTTCTTCAGCTATTTTTGCATCTGATTCAGGTGATTTCGGCGAAAGCTACCCCGGATATGGCTGGGAAGTATCCACAAATGATGTGGCTTCGGAGGTGCTTGGAGAAGTCGCCAATGATTTAAAACGCATTGATGTTATTATATCGTACATGGACGACCAATTCACGTTTAGCTTAACCACCTATCGGTTTCTGAGGGAATAGCTCAATTTCAGGAATCAGAAGGCAGATGACAGAACACAGAAGACAGAATCGCGCATCAAGCGTTCGGCCAACACGTGCCGGAGGCTGGCACCGCGCTGCCGGTTTTACCCTCATGGAAATACTGATCGCCATTGCGATATTGGCGATTGTGGTGACGACGGCCCTGGCATCGTTTAATGCCGTCTTTTCAACCACCGAAGTGCTCGATGACAGTGCCAATCTATATGAAATGGCGCATACCTGCATGAAACGCATCGTGTTTGACCTGACTTCGATTCACATTGGACAGCGCCCCTTATACAAACCGCCGGAATTTGACCAACCACCGGATCCATATCGCTTGGTTGCGTCCACCGAAGAGACCGGTGGCACAGGATTTGCACAAAATTTAAGATTCACCAGCCGAGCCCACCTGCCCTTTGAAAAAAGTTCGCGGGAAGGCATCGTTGAGATCATTTATTACCTTCAGGCCACGAATAATGGGTATCTGGAGCTCAGACGGGCGGATAATCCTTACCCGTATCCGGATTTTGAAAAAAAAGGTAGCGACCCGGTACTGTGTAAATACGTCAAATCCTTGTCGTTCAAGTTTTTAGACAAAGACGGGATTGAGTTCGATGTCTGGGATTCGGATTCCGATGAATTTGGTTATGCAACACCTGTGGCGATTGCCGTGAAACTTGAATTGTTAAACAAAGCCGAAACGCACACCTTTGAAACCATGGTGTCCTTGCCGCTTATTCGGCAAAGGGCGGAATAAAAAATGCTGACCATGTCCAAAATAATCAACAACGATCGGGGCATTGCCCTGCTGCTGGTCATTTCCGTAACGACTATTCTGGTTGCGACGGCTTTAGAATATAACCGCCGGGCCCGCTTTACCGTCTTATCAACGGCAGCGGCTAGGGATCGACTGAAGCTTTCACAGCTGGCCTCCTCAGGCATTCACGCCGCCATGGCACTGTTGGCCAAAGATCGCGCCGAGTCAGATATGGATTCTTTGCAGGAGGACTGGGCCAATCCAGAAAAAATAAATGAGCTTTTGAGCGAAATTCCGTTTGATGAAGGTGAAATCACCGTCACCATCACCGATGAAATGGGTCGCATTCCAATCAATGCGTTGGTATCGTTTCCCGATAGCCGTACATTTAATGAATCCCAGCGCCAGATCCTCGAGCGCTATTTATATTTTTTAAATGATGCCACCGAAGAAACGCCGGAAGATAGCCAGCCGCCGGCAATTATCAATTCCCTTAAGGACTGGCTTGACTTCGGCGACGACGACGCGATTACCGGATTAAGCGGCGCTGAATCCGCATTCTATCGGGATCTGGATCCGTCTTACAGCAGTCGCAATGGTCCCATAGCAGATATCCATGATTTACTGCTGGTCAAAGGTATCACACCTGACATTTTTTACGGTAGCGCCGAAAAGCCCGGACTGGTTGATGTGTTAACCGTTCATGGCATGCGAGCGGCAGCCGGTACTCAGTTTACATTTCCCGGAAAGATAAATATCAACACCGCCGAGCTTCCGGTGTTGGTGGCTTTAATGCCGTCTGAAAATCTTGATCTGGCCACAACCCTATATGAGTTGCGCCAGCAGGCTATCACCGAAAAAGATGCACCGAATTTATCGGATCCCGGATGGTATAAGAATATCGCCGGATTCGGTGGATTAAATTTCGATTCAAACCTGCTAACGACCACAAGTGATATATTTCGGATTGTTTCTGAGGCAAAAGTAAATGATTCAAAATTGATCGCTACGGCTGTAGTTGAGCGCCAAAAAAATGAAAAAAGCGGGAAATGGATCTGTAAGATCATTAGCTGGGATACAAAATAGAAGCGAACGCTAAAATGTATCTGATATCATACCCATTTTTTTTGTATTGTAGTATACTATCGTTCAAGGTGCTGGACATTGAGTTCGCGACGATAAATTGTTAAACTAGGCAAAGAGCCCCAATCGGCAAAAAATCAGAGGTTTGATGAGCAGAAAAGTTGTCGGCATAGATATTCGCAATCAGTCAATCACGGCCGTGCTCTTAAACAGCAGCCTGCGGGAGCATCACGTGGATGATTTTATCCACCTGCCATTTTCGGGCCCTGATGATGCGGAACGAAGCTTGTCGGCTGCTCTGGAAACCCTGACTGAAGAAATGGACCTAACCGGCAGCGATTATGTCGTTTCCGTTCCGGCGCATCAATTCATCTACCGGAATATGCAGGTTCCTTTTCATAATGCCAAAAAAATCCGAATGGTTCTGCCTTTTGAGCTCGAACCCTCATTGCCGTTTGCAGCCGACGAGCTGGCGATCGATTTTCATACCTTAAACGGCGCCCAAGACGGCGATCAAACCGAACTTATTGCTGCGGCTATTGAAAAATACAATTTGGCGCCGTACATCGAGGCCCTGTCATCAGTAAAAATAGACCCGGAAAAGCTGACGATCAGCGGATTGCCCATCGCCCTGTGCTTGGCCCATCAGGCCGATCCGCAAGAAAACCTGCTGTTTATCGAAATCGACGAGGTTCACGCAACGCTTTTCTTTCTGAAGGGCGAACGCCTACAACTGATCCGCTCGTTTCCCCTACCAGCCGACGGACCGTCTAAAACATCGATGCTGTGTGCCCAGATTCGACAAACACTGGCGGCTTTCCAGGAATCATCAAACCTAGATTATGAGCCCCAAGAAGCCATCATCAATGGCGCTGGTGTCGCCGAAAGCGACATGTCGGCTCAGTTTTCCGAACTATTGGAGCTACCAGTTAAGGTCGCATCGCTGGCAGAAGGACTGGACATTCCAGTGGTGACCGGTGAACAAAGCCCGTGGATCCCCGGCCAAATGGACAATGCCCTGGCACTGGCGCTAATGGAGGTTGAAGGCTATCAGAGTCTAAATTTCCACAGGGGCCAGTTTGCGGCCCAGAAGTTCATCGGCAAGCATAAAAGCGCTCTGATAAAGACCGGTATACTGGCTGCCGCCGTGTTGGTGTTGATGTTTTTCAGTTTAATGATGCAAACCTTCACATTAAACAAACGTATCAACGCCATCAACAACCAGATGACCCAGATATTTAAAGCCACATTTCCGGAAGTGAATACGGTTCGTTATCCCTTTGAGGAAATGCAGGCTAAAATGCGCGAAATTAAGAGCAATGCGGTCTTGGAGGCCGAAACCGGCCCCCACGTCCGCAGTATAGACATCCTAAACAACATCAGTGAAAAAATCCCTGCAGACATTACGGTCAATCTGAACCGCCTGGTGATCCAACCGGACAATGTATTGATCTCGGGCACAACCGACGCTTACGATTCGGTGGATACGATCAAAAGTCGCTTAGAGCAAATTCAGGAATTTGAAAAAGTCAGCATCAGCTCGGCCAACATTGATCGCTCGGGCCAAGAAGTTCAGTTTATGCTGAAGGTGGAACTATAAAACGATGGCGTTTCATAAGGAATTCATTCATAAATATCTGAATTTAAAAAAGCTCAATCGCCGTGAAAAATATATTGTCTACGGCGTGGGCTGTCTTTTGGCAGTGCTGATCATTGTGCAGTTTGTCATCCGACCTTTTTTTGCCAATAAGAATAAGCTAGAGCGAGACCTACAGACCAAAAAAGTACAGCTCGAGCAAATGCACGCTCTTCAATCGGAATACCAAGAACTGAAGGGCAAAATGCAGCTTTCCCAGGTACGTGTCACCCAAAGACCAAAAGGGTTTTCACTGAATTCGTTTCTGGTTCAACAAGCCGGCCAGGTGGGTATTAAGGACCGCATCAGCTCGATGAAACCGTCTAAAACCGTTCAGAAAAACAGCAAATATAAAATTTCACGGGTTGAAATGAAATTGGATGCCATCACACTGGAACAACTGACTGCGTATCTCTATGGTGTGGAAACATCAAAGAATATGGTTTTGGTCAAGAAACTATCGATTTCAAAGAAGGACAAAAAACAGGGACTCATCAACGTGATCATGCAGGTTGAAACCGTTGAAACCTAGCATCATATCTGATGGCGTTTTAGCGCATCAGATATGATTTGTTATTCGTTATTGGTTATTGGTATAACGGGACTTAAGTTTCGCTTTATTAAAAGCAATCGGTGAACTGTAAAACTAGAACACTCCAAGTCGGAGACAGAATTTAGTTTCTAATAGCAAATAACATTGATTGAATGAAATTTTTTAAAACTGGGATCGCCTGGGCCGTCTTTATCATCTGCGCAGCCCTGTTATTTTTATATATACTTTTTCCAACCGATTCGGCAAAAGAATACTTGGCGGATCTTGTCCGTCAAACGCACCCAAACCTGACGCTGGAAATAGGTCAACTCAAACTGGGATTTCCGCCGAGTGTCAAGCTTTATGATGTCAGTGTGTATCATTCGGATCGGAATATCGCTGACTTGGAAAATGTAACAATATGGCCGGATATTGTATCCTTATTTTTAGCGACAACCCATATTTCATTCAAGGGCAACGGCCACGGCGGTAATTTTAAGGGCGGTGTCGACATCATCAAAAAGGCCGAAAACCGCGAAGTGATCATCGATGCTGATCTTGCCGGAATACAGGTCAATCAGCTGGAGGCATTGAGCGCTTTAACGACTCACAAAATCTCAGGTAGCTTGGACGGCACATTGACGTTCACAGCCAAAGTGCCCCATCAGGAGCTGGTGGGAGATTTAACGCTTGTCGACGGAAAAATTGATTTGTCACCCCCGCTGCTTGCACAGAAGGTGTTGGCGTTCGACAGCATTGAAGCCCAGCTGATGTTCAACGGCCGTATTCTGACTATTGAGCGCTGTGAACTGCAAGGCGATCAGCTTGACGGCGAGGTGGTGGGTTCGATAAAATTTGGCCATCATTTGGCAGCCAGGATCTTGGATTTATCCGGTACCGTGAGGCCGCACGAAGCCTTGTTCGCTCGGCTGAGCGACCAGGCACCCAAACTGCTGGCCAATAAAAATTGGCAAACTCAGGGCGTTCCATTTAAAATAAAAGGACCCGTGGAGGCGCCCACTTATTCTTTTTATTGATCCGGCGCTTTAGAGGCGCTGAAAGCAAAACAGGGCTGTTCAAACCAAATGGTCATAAACAGGCCATGCGGGCCCGAAATGCAACAGATGATATTGACAGCCAAAAAAACCTTTATGATCATCAATATGCTGCTGATTGCCGCAGGCTTGTATTTTGGCATCAGCGCATTTTACACGCTCGGCGGTGCCTGGCTCGGTGGGGATTCTGTTGAAACACCGGCGGGCCGCCCGTCCAAAGCGACGGTTCAGACCCGGGCGGAGCAACGGTCCCCGTCGGCGTACGGCGCCATTGCACGCCGCAATCTATTCAATACGAACCCGCAAGGCGCAGCGCCGGTTCAGAAAATTAATGTCGACGACCTGAAAGAGACCGATTTAAAATTAAAACTGTGGGGAACCGTCGCCGGCAAAGAGCGCGGGGCTTACGCCGTCATCGAGGACACCAAAACCAGAGAACAGAACCTGTACCGCACCGGCGATACCATCCAGAATGCCACCGTCAAAATGATTTTAAGACAAAAAGTGGTTCTGAACGTCGATGGCCGCGATGAAATCTTGGGCATGGAAGAGATCGGAAGCAGCAGAGGCAGAAGAGGCGGCCCCAGTCCGCGGGTTGCCGCACAGCAGGACGATGAACCGCCGCGATTGCCCGTATCATCTTATCCGCGCCAGCTGACATTGAAAAGCGATCAGATTCAAGGTGCGCTGGAAAATCTGGATCAGCTCATGGAACAGGCCCGCATTCGACCCCATATTGAAGAGGGCCAGCCGGCTGGAATTTCCATCACCGGGATCAAACCCAACACCATTTTCAGAAGAATGCGATTGCGCAACGGTGACATCATTACCGGCGTCAACGGTGCTCCCGTTGAATCGGTGGAAGATGCCATGCGAATTTTTGGTGACTTGTCATCGGCTTCGGAAGTGCAGCTGGAAATAAAGCGCCGCGGCCGCGAACGGACCCTGAACTATAAAATCGAATAAAACGGATAAAAAATGAAGGTAAATGTGAAGACCATTTTGATGCGCATGATCGCAGCGTTGGCGATCATATCCATCGTGACTTTTTTGGGGATAGCCTCCAGTGCCGCCCAGCAGTCCCCTCCGCCAAAGGAACCGCCGCAGGGCTCGGAACAATTTGTATCCATTGATTTCAACAATGTGGATATCAATGTCTTTATCAAGTTTATGAGCGAGCTGACCGGAACCAATTTTGTGGTTGATCAGCGCGTCAAGGGCAAGGTCACGATTATATCGCCTTCAAAAATATCACTTAAAGAAGCATACGAGGTATTTTTATCAGTCCTCGAAGTTCATGGCTACACCACGGTTAAAGCCGGTGAAGTCATTAAAATTGTCCCGTCACCCGACGCCCGTTCCAAGAGCATTGAAACCCGTCTGCGCGAAGAGGCCACCGATCCATCGGATCGGGTCGTCACGCAGCTGATACCGCTAAAATATGCCGATCCGGTTGAAATCAAACGCCTGTTCACCCCCATGGTTTCTAAAAGCAGCGTTATTCTGGCCTATCAGCCTACCCAGACGATGATTATCACCGATGTGCTTTCCAATATTCAGCGGTTGCTCAAAATCCTCGGTAAAATCGATGTGCCCGGCATCGGTCAGCAAATTTCGGTCATCCCCGTTGAGTATGCCGATGCCACCAAAATGGTCAATTTACTGAACACGGTCTTCAAACCCACTCGCAGACCTACAAAAGGCGCCCAGCCAGAGGTTGTGACCATGGTGGCCGATGAGCGCACCAACGTCATTGTTCTGCTGGCCAACGAAGTGGACACCATGCGCATCAAACAGCTGGTTTCCATGATCGACAAGGAAACCCCCCGGGGCAAAGGCAAAATCCATGTCTACTATTTAGAAAACGCCAACGCGGAAGACCTGGCCAAAGTGTTGCAGGATGTGCCCACTCAGCAGCAGCAAGCCGGCGCTAAAGGCAAAGCAGCCGCCCCGGTGGTTTCCGGTAAAGTCCGGATTTCCGCTGACAAATCCACCAACAGCCTGATTATCTTGGCCGATCAGGAAGATTACCTGGTCCTGGAAGAAGTCATCAAAAAACTGGATATCCCGCGCTCCATGGTCTTTATCGAATCATTGATCATGG
>Ga0209536_100006023_pt1 | contig 18670 bp, 16 predicted proteins | sample DeeMarSeWOR28_12_FD_187461 | JGI IMG/M metagenome (GOLD analysis project Ga0209536, IMG submission 187461) | Marine sediment microbial communities from White Oak River estuary, North Carolina - WOR-2-8_12 (SPAdes) (version 2) | ecosystem: Environmental > Aquatic > Marine > Intertidal zone >... | reverse complement strand
TCCCCCGCGAGCCGAAGCCGGCGAAGGCATAGGGGTCGACATGGACTTCGGACTCTCGGACGACCAGCGCATGCTGCAGGAGACGCTCCGCAGCTTTCTGGCGGAGCAGGTGCCGATCGGGCGGGTGCGCGAGCTGCGCAACGAGACCTGTCCCAACGATCGCGCGGTGTGGAGGCAACTGGCGGAGCTCGGCGTCACCGGCATCCTGGTGCCGGAGGCCCGGGGCGGAAGCGAGCTTTCGCTGCTCGACGCCGCCCTCGTCTGCCAGTGTCTCGGCTACGCCGCCACCCCGACCCCCTTCCTCTCGTCGGGAGTGATGGCCACGGTGGCGCTTCGGGAGCTGGGGAGCGACGAGGCGCTGGCGCTGCTCGAGCCAGTCGCCTCGGGTGAGCAGGTCCTCGGCGTGGCCGTCACCGAGACCTTCTCGGTCCGGGAGGATGCCGGCGTCACGCTCGAGAGCGGGGCGCTCTCGGGAAAGGCGATGATGGCGCTCGACGCCGTCGGGGCCGATCGGGTGCTGATCGCGGTGACCGGGGACCGGCTGGCCGTGGTCCGGGGCGACGCACCGGGGCTCGAGGTGACGCGACTCACCACCACGGACGCCACGCGCTGTACGGCGGAGCTCGTCTTCGACGGCGTGGAGCCGGAGGCCGTCTTCGAGCACGCGTCGCGGGCGATCACCCGCATGCTCGACGCCGGGCGGATCGCCCTGGCGGCGGACGTCTTCGGCGCCTGCGAGTCGATGATCGAGCAGGCCGTGACGTATGCGGGTGAGCGACGGCAGTTCGACCGCGTGATCGGCTCGTTCCAGGCGGTGAAGCACATGTGCGCCGAGATGATCGCAGAGCTCGAGCCGGCCCGGTCGCTGCTCTGGTACGCGGCCCACAGCTTCGACGCCCTGCCCGAAGAGTCGGCGCTGATGGCCTGTCACAGCCTCGCGCACAACTCCGAGATCGGTCGCGAGATCGCCAGCGTGGCCACCCAGGTCCACGGCGGCATCGGCTGGACCGACGAGCAGAACCTCCACTTCTGGTTCAAGCGCATCGGCGTCGCCCGCCATCTGCTGGGGGGGCCGGAGCTCCTTCGCGAGCGCGCCGCCGCCCTCCAGGGTCTGGCGTAGCTCTAGCGGGTCGATGGTCCGCGGCGAGATCCGTCTGCGAGGCTCCGCTGGCGAATGGCAGCGATGATGCTCGCGAAGCCACCTATCCCGATCGCGACTTCGACCACGGAGGAAAGGAATGAATCGGTTGAAAAGGTTGCTGCCCAACCCGTGGCCGTGGGGACCAGCGGCCTGCCGGCCAGCTCCCTGAACGCCGAACATGCAGCGGATGCTACCACGCCTCGTCGCGGATGAGCGTAGACACGCCGCTGCAACGGCGTGTTGGACGGGGGGCAGGTGATCTACCTGAGGCGAAGGCCGCTCATCTCTGACTCGAAGTACTCCCATCGCCCCGAGTCGTGAATCGTAGGCTGATCGTCCGTCCGCTTCAGCGGCATTGGCAGGCGGCTTTCTGGAACGTCACTGACTATCGCAGCGGTAGACGGCAAACGACTGCCGGCCATCGCTAACCGTGCCAATCCGAACGATCGTGTTACCGCCCATGTCCGCGGCCTCGTTTCGCGCAAGCGCGTCCAGTTCTTCGCGCACCTTTCGATCGGTCCGAGCGAATATGACGACCCGGTCGGCGGTCGTAGCCCTGGTCTTTCCAATCTTCTCGCAATCCACGACCTCGCTCTCCTTGAGGATACGGACGCCTTGCCCCTCGTTCGTGAGAGGAACCCATGTGCAGGCGAACATGGATGCCAGAGTGGCAGACATGATGAGTACGTTGGGGATTCCGACCAGATTCATATGGCCTCTCGCGGGCTCTGCGTCAAGCCGCCTGATCGATCGGCGTTCAGTGGCTTGCGCCGACCTGGCACAGCGGCTGTGACGCCTCAAGTGAACGCGATCCTGCCACGCGCCGGTAGGACTCGAGCGTTGGCAAGGCCGCTGCAACGGGTTGTTAGGCCGGCGGCGTCTCGACACTGTATGCCGAGGTCACGACCCGCATGAAGAGAACGCTGGACGTGGCGAGGCCGACGAAGAGGGCGAAGTGGTAGGCCCCCACTACAACGTTCGATGACAGGGTCGCTACTGAAGCTGCGAGGGCGAGGCCCGCCACGATCTGCATCAGGCCGATCGAGACAGCGACCCGCGAGTTCACCGGCGAAGAGAGAATTCGGGGATATTGGAAGGGAATCGGGGCAAGCATTGCGAGGGCATAGACCGCGCCGGCAGTGCGCCAGCTGACCTCGGCAGAGGCGCCGAACTTGGCGGGAAGGAAGGGTGCAAACGAGAAAGCGAGCACCACGATCGCTGACTGCAGCATGCCTCGGAGTCGGACAAGGTTCGCAACCAGCTGATCGCCCGAGGACCGCCCACCCAGGATGCTCACCAAGCTGGCAAAGCCTGCGAACGCAACGGCTATCTCGGCCAGTGTGGGGAGCAGGTCGGCGCCTTCCATGACTGATTCTCCGGAGGCATAACGGACTGGGCGCCCAGCTGCGATCCCCAGCGTTTTCGCGGGTCACCTGGAGCGCCTGGGTTCGATGCCGAACGGTACCATGAATCGATTGGAACACGCTGTGGCTCGGCAGCTGCAGCGCCTTGGTGGGCGGCGTTCCGCGGAGCTACTCGAGGACCTTTCCGAGACTTGCTCGTCCCTCGATCACGTAGTCTAGACGCTCGTAGAAGGCGATGACCTAGCGATCTCCGCCACCTCCTTCGGCTCCAACGGCTCGATGAAGCCTGTCTTCACGGTGAACACCCCGCCGTGCTGGTCTGCACGCCGGAGGGCTTTGCGGTTCGACCACGTTCCGGCCAGCCAGATCGGCACATTGGCAGAGCCCAGATGCTCCGGAGAAGAATCAGCGGCAAGACCAGCTGAGCCTCGGGTAGAGAGACGCCCCCTTCAGGGGACGCAAGGCCGCGCAGCGGCCGTCACGCCGCTTCGAGCGGCTCGCAATTCTGTGGTGCCCCCGCTTCTGTCGGGGAGCAGCCACCTGGCTAGTGGTCGGTAGCGGGGCGACCGCACACTCGCGCCGTCTGTCGAGGGTTCTCTCGAACGCCGCTAGACTGCGGGGGTTCTGGCCGACGCGATGTCGCGCCATCTGCGCAACATCGAAGCCGGATCGGCCTCCGGCACATCGGCGACCATTGCGTCGACGTGGTCGACGAATTCTGGCGAGAATACCGATCGGTTCATCTCCCACCAGAGACGAAAGCCCCTGAATGCAAGGAGCTGCGTGGAGATGGAACGCTCATACCCAGCGTATGCAGCGGGATCCAGGACTCCGTGGCGCATCTGGTAGTACTGATTCTCGAAAGCCAGGAACATCCCCCGGCAGACGAAGAAGAACTGCGTGTACTGCAGGGGCTTGATGTCTTGTTGGCCTGCCATTCCAGCCACGTAGGCCCGTGCGAGGTCGGGCTCTGCGAGGCGAAGGAACAAGGACGACCAGAGCTCCGTATTCTGGTGGAGCGTGGAGGCTCTCACGGTCCTCGTGTTCTGCCGGATCTGGGCTGCCAGATAGACGAGAGAGAGTACGACCGCGACGCCACCGACCAGTTCTCCAAGGTCTGCAAGCTGCGACAAGTCCATTCGTACGCCTCTCGGAGTTCTCACGGTCCAACGGCTTCTTGGGCGTCGGCCAGAGTGGTCAGCGGATTCTCAGCAAGCCACTCCACGATCCCCGGCATCATCTGCTCGAACCCCGCGGGCGCGTTGATGCTGATGAATCCGCACTCTTCCGCTCCATGATTCTCGAAATCATGCCGAACGCCGTCGGGAATCAAGGCTTAGCTACCACGAGAAGCATCCCTTCTCTCATCTTCAACGAAGAGACTGAGCGTACCTGTCGGCACGTAGAAGATATGGTCATCCGGATGTGAGTGGGCACCGGGGCCGCGAGTTCGGGGATCAAGCCTTCATTCGGAAATCGAGTAGCGAGCGGCGGTTTCGTCTGCATCTGCAAAGAACACGGCACGCATGTGCCCCATATCGTACTTGCGCCCCTGATCTGGTCTGACGATCACGGGCTTTCCGTCACTACTGTCCGAACCGCTCCCGCTTGCCCCCCTTTCTCTCGCACGACGTCGACCCGCCGCCTAACGGACCGGGCACTCGGTTGCCCCGCGGGTGTCGACCATCTGAGCCAGTTCCCCGGAGCCTCATGCGCCGATGGTACCATCCTCGACGGCAGCGTAGCTTGCGGCGTCATCTGCAACGCCTTGTTGGGCGGGGCGGCTGACGGAAGAACGGCATCGCAGTTCGAGACCTGCTTGGCACACTTCTCCGCGATAGGATGCGGACGGGACAACGCGAGGGCTAAAGGAAGTGGAATGGACCATTCAGGAACTTGGCGCCGCAGGCGAGTTTGTTGGAGCGATTGGCGTAGTAGTGACCCTCGTCTATCTCGCATACCAGATTCGTCAGAACACCGTGCAACTCGAGCAGAGCACGCGAACCGCCCGGGCAGCTGCTCAGAACGCGAGCAATACTGCGCTCAGAGACACCCGCGCATCGATCTTCGAGTCCGACGAGATGGCTGAGATCTTCAGCATGGGGAACGACGACCCGGAGGCTCTCGGAGATATCGGAAAACTGCGGTATCGGCTGTGCATCCAGAACGTGACGGAGGTGATGTTGGAGATCCACGCGCAGACGCTGGTGACGGGGTTTGCGCCAGAGACCTGGCACACACAGGGATATACCCTCGTCCGTCGGATCCTGGCGACGCCCGGTGGCAGGTGGTTCTGGGAGGCGTTCAGGGACAACTATCCTTTGGACTTTCGCGTAGAGGTAGATCGAATCCTCGCTGAGCGCGCTGCATAGCGTCCGGGCGGAAGGGGTTGGCGACGCGCCACCGTCCAACGGTCATGGTGTTCGACGGACCGGGCAACTTGCCGCCGAAGTGCCGACACGACCTCGAAAGCATGCCGAAATCGTCGCGCCGGCGCTGTTCCCGGGTCCGCTGCAGCGCCTTTTCATGTGGCAGAGCTGTCGTCTGGCGGAGTAGCCAGCAGCTCCTCGACTCGCCGTGCGAAAGATCTCGCGTAGTAGGGACTTCCGCCTTCTTCCGAGAGATTCTTGAATCCAGGCTGGTGCATCATCCTGTGAAAAGTCGCGAACCGAAGCAGAGAGACGACGACGGCGACGGCGCTGACCAGCTCGCCGATACTTCCAAGATCTTGAAATGTCATTTGCGCGGCCTGACGAATTGGGGACTCCGATGCGGGCGGCAACGCCGCCTGAAGTGGATTGGCCGCCCAAGTTGAATTCCGAACGCTATCAGACCCAAATCGTAACGCGCTCCAAGCGTTGGGGGCTGCGGCACGTTGTTGGGCGGCGAGTCTCCTATGTGGGAATCGTTCCGGGCCGAAATGCGAAGACGGTCATGGCGAACGCGAGGATCGAGAGGTAGAAGATCGAGAGAGCTTCGTGGACGCGTGGGTTCTCGGAAAGCAGACCTGACACCGACGCAGCGAGCATCAAGACGTGGAAGGCGCGCATGGGATGAAGGGGTGGTACAGCGACGACGACCAGTGAGATGACCGCGACGATCACCATCCAGGCGGTCAAGCCGATGAAGCATCTCTTCCGAACGGAGAAGCAGTAATCGCGCCAGGATGCAACATTCGATGCATCCTCGGGGACGAGAACGCAAGCGTTGTAGTAGATGATGGCAGGGCTCATCAGTGCGATCACGAAAGAGGGAAAGGTCCACTCCACGGCACGAAGCGCCCAGAAGTTCCAGAAGACCGCGAGCGTACTCGAGAGTTGAAAGCATACGAAGGCAGAATGCACCCAGTAGCGGTTGCGCTTCTGGACCACGAATGAAAGTCCAGAGATCAGGCGCATTCCGGAGAATGACAAAACGAGCGAGAACGCAATAGCGAGGTACTCGAAAAGTGTCATTCGCGAGGTCGCTCCGCCGCTCAATGGATCAGGCGCTCAGCTGCGGCCAACAGCAGTTCCGAGGCCGAGCGAGGACCGATGTTGATGGCAGAAGGCCACCAGACCCAACGCGAACGCGTCTTGGGCGTAAGCTGAAGCGCCTTGTTGGACGGCTTGCTAGTCCAGAGTATGACTTCGAAGAAGCGTGTAGAAGCTGATCAAGGCGACCATCAGACCCCAGAGAAGGCCGCTGAGATACAGGAAGTACTTGAACTCACCGAGAAAGCCGGCGGCCGCAACCAATTGGAGAACCCCGAGGGATACTCCGAACGAGAACCTCCAGGCGACAGTATTTGCCACGGCTCCGCGGCGCTGCGCGTCGAGAATCAGCGCGATATACGCCAGGCGGTACGTACCGTAGGCTCCGAGGGACAGACGCCAGACGGCATCCGGTTCTGCTATGGCGGAGCCGAGCCACTCAGGCACGAAGCAGAAGAAGACGGTTCCGAGGCTCGCCACGAGGAGGACCCCGAGCGGGTCTGCGACGGAAGCTGGCGCGGCGCTAGCTGCCCTGCCCCGAATTGCAGCTACGATTCCGGCAAAGCCCGTGATGGCGATTCCGACTTCAGCGATGGTATGAAGCGTCTCTAGGGGAAGCAACGCTCGCGCCGTCCAACGGATCGGCGTTCAGCGGCTTGCGGCGGTCTGCACGCAGACGCGGAACACCCCGGGAGTCGCGATTCTATCACGGTCGATATCGGCTTGGCCCGAGCCCTCCCCCGCAACGGCCTGCTTTGCGGCGGAACGACGGTCTTGCCGATAAATCTCTAGTTCGGTCGAGTCAACAGACGGACGAACATCCATAGCCCGAAGAGCGGCTGGAAGGAAAAGGCGACAACGAGGAGGTCTGGGGTGACTGCCTGCGCCGCAACGGTTCCGAATAGGAGGAGCAGGGCCAGGCTATACGCAGATACGACGCACAGAACCCACACCTCGGTCGTCGAATCCGGATCCTTGATGTGCCGCCAGGCGGTCGGGACGAGCACGGCCGGAACAGGCAGAGTAAGAAGCATACTCACAGCCGCGGATGCTGCGGCCGACTCGGCCCTATTCAATCCGACGCTAGCGGCGCTGTAGAGAGCAAGGCACCCAGCCAGAACACTGGACGCGCCCAACAGGACTGCTCGTAGGCGGGTTCGCTCCATTGGGCGGAATCGGCGCTCGCGCCCTGCGAATGCGGACGAAACGCCGGTGAATCCCGCCAGGGCAATCGCGAGTTCTGCGAGAAGAGAATATGTGTCGGGTACGCTCTGCAATCGTTCTGCTGCCCAACGGATTGGCGTTTCGGCTGCGAGCTGGACCCTCCGTAGCTCCGCCGAAGCGTCAGGGTTTCGATATCAGGCTCTAGCGGAGCGCGACTGGAACGGGCTCTGGATCGACAGCTGCGACCGATTGTTAGGCGCCAGCATTGCGCCTGATCTCCGATTCGATGAATGCGACGAAGTCTGGCCCGAACATGTTCTGCCCGACGTCCTTCCACCATCTCCGGCAGCCGGCTCCGCGCAGCCAGAACTGAATGATGGCTCTGTTCTCGAACCAATCGGCTTCACTCAAGGTACCGTTGCGAAACTGGAAGTAGCCCGCAGAAAAGAAGGAGAAGGACTGCAGGGAGAGGTTGGAGTATCGAATGAGCTCTTCGGGCGTGAGCGCAGCCAGGTCCTTGCGGCCTCGGAGGAAGAGGTCGTTGAGTTCAGGCGATTGGATGAGTGAAGAAAGGAAGTCGGTGTAGAAGCGAGTCGAGGCAAGCTTCGACTCGACCGCAGAGGCACGCGTGCTAGCGCGAACCTGCATCGCGAGGTAGAGAAGCGACGCAATCACGCCTATTGCTCCTATCGCCTCAGCGACTGCACCGATCGCGTCCCAGTTCATTCTCGATACTGCCTGACGGATATGCGGCTCAGCTGCGAGCCACCGCGCCCGTGTGGCTGGAGCAAAGCGCAGGATATCAATGTGAGAAGATACCAGCGTCCGATCGCAGCGAACTGTGGCTCGTCAGCTGCAACTGCCCGCGAGGCGGCCGCCCCGCGGACATTCGGCTCGCCCGGCGGGCGCCTACTCGAGCCTCCACCAATGCAACGTCGTCCACGAGGGAGGCAGCTCTGCCGGTCGAGCGAGGCGATCGTTGAGGTGCGCCACGACATCGGGGTCGAAGAAGAACTGGCATTGCTCCCACCAATTCGACCCTCCCGGTGTCTGCAGAACCCCAAGGAGGTTGTCTTCCCAGGTCTTGAGGAAGGAAACAAGATCCCGGATATAGGCGGCCTTGGACGCTGCCACGAAATGGGCTGTCAGATCGCAAAGGAATGAATGCGCTCTCAGCTGTTGAGTTGCGGATAGGGAGTCCCAATCGTTGATGGCTTGCCTGATGATTCCTGCGAACTCGGCGTCTCTCGCAATGGCGCCCCAGAGCTGAGCGAAATCTGCAACGACTCCCCGTGCCGCTTCGCTGGCCGCGACCTGTCTTGCCTGGCGGGTCTGCACGGCAAGATACATCAATGTTGCGAGTACCAGGAACAGACCGAGGAACTCGCCAAGCGCACCCAAATCCTGGATCGACAAAGCCTACGCCTCCCAACGGGCTGGTCGCTCAGGTGCCGCCCGATGCGACCGCGTATCCCGCTCCCCTGAGAAGTTGAGCCACCCCCAAGACACTGGCACATGGCCGAGACCTCGATCCAGAGGCGGGTGAAGGTCGCGGTTGCGGAGGCGGGAATCACGAAGCGGGTCACCTGCCAATCGGTGCGCCACAGCTTCGCGACCCACCTGCTCGAGCGGGGGCAGGTCATCCGCACGGTGCAGGAGCTGCTGGGTCACCGCAGCGTGAGCACGAAGATGATCCATACGCACGTGCTCGATCGTGGCGGGCTGGGCGTGCGGAGCCCGCTCGACCCGGACTGGCATCCAGCCCGCAGGAAGGGCCGGTCAGTCCGCGATGATGCGGTAGCCCAGGGCCTCGAGCATCGCGGACATCTCCTTCGCCTCCGCCGTTGCGCCGAAGACCGCGAAGTCCGGTCGCACCAGCACCGCCGCCGCCTCGTTGGCCCGGAGCCAGCGCGCGTAGGCCCCCTCCACGTCCTCGACGGTCAGGTCGGCGCCTGGGGACGGCGCGCCGCTGCGGTCCGGTGCCACGATCGAGACCTGGCGCGCGTCCAGCCGCTCGAGGGTCGAGCGGGCCTTCTGGGAGAGGGGGGCGGCGGCTCCGTTCCAGAGCAGGGCGAAGCCCGGGCCCACGTGGTCGTCGAGCAGCGCCTCGCGACCGTCCGGACCGCGCACGCGCGCCTGGAGGCCGAGGCTGCCCGTCAGGGGATGGCGCGGCTCCGGGGCGAGGAAGCCCGCCTGGAGGTCGGGGAGTCGCTGCGGCTCGTCGCCCCCGGGCCTTCCTCCTGCAGCCAGCATCTGCGCGTCCCGGGCGGCGGCCACCTCGGGATCCAGCGTGCAGATGATGCGGCCCATCGCGACGGCGATGTCGATGACCTGGCGGACGTGGGGCGCTCGCTCCTGCTGGTAGGTGTCGAGGAGGGCATCGTCGGCCTCCCCGTGCAGCACGAGCCCCAGCTTCCAGGCCAGATTTGCGGCGTCCCGCATTCCCGCGCACATCCCCTGGCCGAGGAAGGGCGGCATCTGGTGGGCGGCGTCCCCGGCCAGCAGGATGCGCCGGGTTCGCCAGCGCTGGCCGATCAAGGCGTGGAAGCGATAGACGGCGGAGCGGATCACCTGGATCGCGTCGGGGTCGACCCAGGCCGCTACCAGCTCCCGCACCCGCTCCTTCATCTCCTCCCCCTCGCCGGGCAGCAGCATGAACTCCCAGCGGATGTAGGGCCCCGCCACGGGGATGAAGGTCGTGGGTCGCCGCGGGTCGCAGAGCTGAAAGGGCATCTCAGGGAGCGAGAGCTCCGCGACGCTGCCCTCGATGGTTGCGTCCACCACGAGCCACGGCTCGTCGAATGCCAGATCGTCGATCTCGAGCCCTGCGATCGCGCGCGTCGGGCTGGCGGCGCCGTCGCAGCCGACGACGTAGCGCGCCCGAAGCGTTCGTCGGCTGCCGTCGCGGGAGTCGCGAAGCGCCAGCGTCACGCCCTGCTCGTCCTCGTCGAGGCCCACGAGCTCCTGGCCGAGCTCGACCGTCACCGGCTCGCGACCGGCGGCTGCGTCCCGCAGCACGCGTTCCAGCGAGGGCTGGTGGAACATGTAGTCGGGGCGCCAGCCCTGGCTCGCGGTCTGCCCCTGGACGTCGAAGGACATCAGGAGCTGGCCCCTGGCGTTCCGGAACTCGTAGCCCCGGATGGGGCCCGTGAGGGGCAGGATCGCCTCCGCGAGACCCAGGGCCTGGAAGGTTCGCATCACCTCGTGATCGAAGTGCACCGCTCGGGGCAGCGTGTAGATCTCCGGTGCGCGCTCCACGACGATCGTGCGCACGCCGTCCCGCCCGAGCAGGTTGGCGAGTGTGGCGCCGGTCGGGCCGAAGCCGACGATGGCGACGTCCACGACCTTCGGGTCCTCTATGTTCATGTCTCCGCCCCTCGCATCAGCCTGCCGCGAACTTCCCCCACTGGGTGCCGAGCGCGGTGCCCGGGTCCATGAGTCCGGGCTTCACGCTGGCGTCGAGGAGGTCGCCGTCGGTGAAGTGCTCCAGCGTGTGGCCCCAGGGGTCGCGCCAGTAGTCGAAGACCTGGCTGCCCAGGATGTGTCGGCCGATGCCCGCGTGGTGGTCGTAACCCCGATCGCGCAGGTGCTCGTGGCCCAGCATGACCGCGTCGATGTCCTCCACCTCGAAGGCGGCGTGATCGAAGCCGGGCTCGCCCAGGCCGATGCATAGGAAGGTGTGGTGATCGACCGGCACGTCGCCCCGGTCGCAGCGCATGAAGGCGGTGACGATGTTCTGCTCGTCGCCCAGGTAGATGTCGTCGGAGCTGAGGAAGCCGAAGCGGGAGGCGTACCACTCCCGACTCCGGCGGAAGTCGGACACCCGCACCACGCAGTGACCCAGGCGCTTCGTCCGTGCGGGGCCGCGCTCCACGCGCTGGAGCCGATTCAGACGGCGACGCTCGCTGCCGGTGTTGTAGGGGAGGGCGCGCGGCGGCGTCAGGGGCTCGGCCGGGGCGCGACCGTGCACGACCTCGATGCAGAAGCCGTCCGGATCCGTGAGGCGCACCCGCTTGCCGCCGCCGGGTCCGTCCAGATCCTCCACGCCCGAGGCGCCGTCCATCCGGGCGGCCGTCTCGAGATCCTCGGCGCTGGCCGCGTCGAAGCCGACTCCGGCGAAGCCGGCGGGCCCCTCTTCGGTGTGGTGGATCCAGGGTTCCGGGTCCGTCCCGCGGGCGTAGAGGCCCCCCGCGCCCCGCTCGGCGCCGATCAGGCCGAAGTCGTCCAGGAAGCCGGCCATGCGGTCGAGATCCGGCGCGCGGAAGCGGACGAAGGCTACGTCTGTGACCTTGATCATGGATCCCTCCTCAGACGATGACGGCCGTGTCGGCCGGCTCGTCGATCACTCGGTTCTCGATCTCGCCCAGGCGCTCGATGGCGATCTTCACCACGTCGCCCGCTACCAGGAGCTTCGGCGGCTTCATGGCGATGCCGACGCCTCCCGGTGTGCCCGTCGCGATCACGTCACCGGGCTCGAGCGTGAAGGCGGTGGACAGGTGCTCCACCAGGGTGAACACGTCGAAGATGAGATGTTTCGTGTTCGACGACTGCCGCAGCTCGCCATTCACCCAGGTTTCGATGCCCAGGGAGTGGGGGTCGTCGATCTCGTCCGCAGTGGTGAGCCACGGCCCCATCGGGCAGTGCGTGTCGAAGGACTTGCCGATGGTCCAGGTGGGCGTGCGGAGCTGCCAGTCGCGAACGGTGACGTCGTTCAGCACGACGTAGCCGGCGATCACCTCTCTCGCGCGATCCTTCGGCACGTGCCGGCAGCGGCGGCCGATCACGACGCCGAGCTCGCCCTCGTAGTCGAGGGCGGTGGAGACGCGAGGCAGGTGGAAGGGGTCCGAAGGTCCGACCACGGAGGTGGGCTGCTTGTTGAAGATCAGGGGCAGCTTCGGGGTCTCGAGCCCCGCCTCGGCTACGTGGTCCGCGTAGTTGAGCCCCACCGCCATGATCTTCGGAGGTCGTGCGATCGGGGCCTCGAGCCGCACGTCGGCGAGCGGTGTGGACGCGGCCCCGTCGCTGGCGCGGCGGGCAGCGGCCAGGGCGTCGGGGCCGGCCGCGAGCAGCGTCGTCATCTCCGTCGGGAGGTCCGGGGCCACGCGCGAGAGATCGACGATGCGGTCGGCCTGGACGACGCCGAGACGGGTGCCGGACGCGTCGCTGAAGGTGGCGAGCTTCATGGGTCCTCCTGCTGGCGCGCATTATGCGAGAATCGGGATTAATCGATCGAATAAATCAATTTATACAGTCGATCAAGACCCGCTGCAAGGCGCCGTTCCCGCACGCGCGCCGACGGACGGCCGGGTCCGAGCGCGTGCTGCCTGGCTCGGCCACCCGCTGCTAGCGTAGATCGAGGATCCTCGATCGAGGAGGAGCGCCGTGACGATCCAGGTGGACGAGCGCGCCCTGCTGGCAGAGCTCGCGCCGCTGCTGGACGCGCCGCGCTGCCGCAGTGGCCTGCGCAATCTCAGCTGCGACCCCTTCTTCGTGGCCTTCTTCCTGGCGAGCGTCTCCCAGGGCGAGGGCCTGGGTGAGGCCGCCGTCGGCATGATCGGGCAGGACGAGCTGGCGTCTCGCATCCGCGACCTCCCGAAGCAGGAGCGGGAGGAGCGCGGTCACAAGGAGCGGACCATCGACGCGGCGCGGGCGCTCTTTCCCGAGTGGTTCGACGGGGATGCCTACCGCTACCCGGACGCTCTCCAGGGTCGCGCCTACTACGTCGAGGTGCTCGAGCGCAACCGGGATCGGCTGCGCGCAGAGGGCCGCTATTCGAGGCTCAACCTCTACCTCACCACGACCTTCGCCTACGAGATCATGGTCCTGCTGCTCTACCGCGCTGCGGCGGATGCCGTGCGCGAATCGTCGCTTCCGGCCCCGGTGCGCGAGCGGGTGGCTCGGGTGATCGACGGGATCCTCGAGGAGGAGGAGGGACACGTAGGCGTCGTGGGTCAGCACGCCGCTCTCCTCGCGACGCCGCGGGAGGAGCTCTCCCGGGAGGCTCGGGATCTGCTGGATCGACTGGCGACGCTGACGCCCGACGACTACCGGATCCCTGCGGAGATGGCGGTGCGGGCGGTGGTCTCGATGATGGAGCGCTACTGCGATCCGGCGGGCTACCGCGCCGAGATCGAGGCCGGCGCCTCTGCTGCATAGGCCGGGGCCAGGAGGATCGATGCTCGACTTCAGCTTCACCCCCAGCCAGGAGGAGTACCGCCAGACGCTGCGGCGCCTCGCGCTCGAGAAGCTGTTGCCCCGCTACGCCGAAGGGGACGAGGAGCGCTATCCCCACGAGCAGATCCGGGAGATCAGCGCCTTCGCCGAGGAGTTCTGGCGGGGTCGCGAAGACGAGTGGGATCTCATCACCTGCGGCATCACCGCCGAGGAGGTGGCCCGGGGCGACTTCAACTGCGTCCTTCCGTCGCTCGGACGTCCCTATCACAGTCAATTCCTCGCCGACTTCTCGCCTGCACAGCACGAGCGCTGGTCCGACGACCTCGCGACGGGTCGCGAGATGATCGCCCTCGCCATCACCGAGCCCGATGCCGGCTCCGACATGGCGAAGCTCAGCGCGCGCGCCGAGCGACGCGGGGACGGCTGGGTGATCCACGGAGTCAAGAACTCGGTGAGCTTCCTCGACGCCGGCGTCTTCTACGTCTTCGCGCGCACGGACCCGAAGGCGAGCGGCTGGCAGGGGATCTCCGGATTCCTGGTCCCGCGCGACACGCCGGGGCTCTCCTTCGATCCCTACGACGACCTCGGCTGTCGGGCGATCCCACGCGGCACGCTGCGGATGGAGGGTGTCGAGGTGCCCGGCGATGCCATGGTCGGACCGCCGGGTACGGCCTTCGTGCGCATCAGTCGCTTCTTCGACGTGAACCGCGCCGTGATCGGCCTCAAGTGCATCGGCGCTGCGCTCCAGAGCGTCGCCGAGACCATGGAGTACGCCGGCAAGCGCGAGGCCTTCGGGCGCCCGCTCTCGGCGAATCAGGGGGTGACGTTTCCGCTGGCGGAGGGCGTGACCTATCTCGATCACGCGCGGCTCGGCTGCTACCGCGTCCTCTGGATGCGACAGAGCGGCATCCCCTGCCAGCACGAGGGAGCCATGGTGAAGTGGTGGGCGCCGAAGACCGCCGCCGAGGTCATCCACAAGTGCCTGACCCTCCGCGGCCACTACGGATACTCGAAGGCGCTTCCCCTGCAGCAGCGTCTGCGGGACGTGATCGGCTGGCAGATCGGCGACGGCGCGGAGGAGGTGATGAAGCTGCTGGTGGTGCGCGAGCTCGGGACGGGCGTCGCCACGAGCTGAGGCTTCGGGATGGACGTCTCGGGGTGGAGGAGCGGGAGTTGAAGCAGCACGACGGGCCGAAGCGGCGCGTGATCCAGTGGTCGACGGGAAATGCGGGAAGCAGGGCGCTACGCGGGATCCTGCGCCATCCCCAGCTCGAGCTCGTAGGCGTCCACGCCCATTCTCCGGAGAAGGTCGGTCGCGATGCCGCGGAGCTCTGCGGGCTCGACGAGGCGACCGGTGTCGTGGCCACCGACGACGTCGAGGCGCTGCTCGCTCTCGGCGCCGACTGCGTCTGCTACACGGCCCGGGGGGAGACGCGCATCCGCGAGACCATCGACGACCTGTGTCGCATCCTCGCCTCCGGCGCGAACGTGGTGAACACGGCGATCGTCTCCCTCGTCTACCCGCCCTACGCCAGCCCGAAGCTGCGCCAGCGTCTCGAGGCCGCCTGCGCGGAGGGCGCGAGCACCTTCTTCACCTCCGGCTTCGACCCGGGCTGGTCCGGCGACGTGATCCCCCTGTCCCTGGCGTCGTGCTGCGAGCGTGTCGATGCGGTGCGGGTCTCGGAGCTGATGGACTACTCGACCTACGCGGACCCCGGCTTCACCGGGGTGTACTTCGGCTTCGGGCGCCCCCTCGACTACGAGGCCCCCCTGCTCCAGCCCGGCGTGCTCAAGGGCGGATGGGGCGGCATGGTGCTGATGCTCGCCGATGCCTTCGGGGTGCGACTCGACGAGATCCGTGAGGAGCACGAACGCCTGCCGGCGCCCGAGTCCTTCGAGACCGCCATGGGTCGGATCGAGGAGGGCACCTGTGCGGGGGTGCGATTCGAGGTGCAGGGGATCGTCGACGGGCGCCCCGCATTCGTCGCCGCCCACGTGAATCGGTTGCGCGACGATGTCGGCCCCGGGTGGGACCACCTCTCCGCCGGCAAGCGTTCCGGCTACAAGATCGAGGTGAAGGGCTCTCCGTCGTTCACCTGCGAGATCGAGCCCATGGGTGAAGACGGCGACCACAACACGGCGGGCATCACGGGCACCTCCATGCGTGTGGTGAACGCGATTCCCGCCGTCTGCGACGCGTCGCAGGGCGTGGTCTCGATCCTCGACCTCCCGCTCTTCAGCGCGCGCACGGCCTGAGGGGCGCCGAGCCGTTCGGCGCGGCGGGCTGCTAGGCTCCGCGCCCACTCTTCCGCTGGCACCCTCTGGAGCTCCCTTGCAGACACGAACCCGAAGCCTCCTCGCCGCAACCGGCTGCGTCCTCCTGCTCGGGGCGCCCGCCGTTCGAGGGGACGGGAGCCGAGCGGAGCAGGCCCTGACGGAGGTGCTGGCTCGACACCGTCTGCTGCTTCGAGAGACGGAGGTCCAGGTCTCGTCGGGGGGAGGGGGTCTGGGGGCGGAGCTGGCATTGGCGCAGGCCGGCCTGGCGGCATTCGAGGCGTCGTTGGTCGAGCGCGAGCTCCTCCCCCCGGAGGCCGTGGCCCGGACCATGGCGAGTCTTCCCGGCGGATCGGCCGCGCGTCTCTCCGATCCGCGCCCGGCCGCGGGGCCATCCCGGATCGCCGCCTCCGTGGTGGCCGAGAAGGCGCCCGCACACGTGTCGGCGGCTCCGGCCGTGGTCTCCGCTCCGTCAGGAGACTCCGCCGACGCCGGTGCGGCGCGCCTCGGTCGATTGGTGGCCGACGGCGCGCCGGAGCCCCTGGTGGAGCGCGAGGTGGAGCGGCTCGCCGGCGCTGCGACCGGGAATGCATCGGAGGTGCGGGAGCTGGTTCAGGAGATGATCTTCGTTGCCGTTGCCAGGACGGCCGTGGAGCTGCAGCGCGCTCTCGATGCGGTCCGACAGAACGCCGAGCTCCGAGCGGCACTGCGGGCGGAGCTGCGTCGGCTGCGTGGCGCCGTCGCCGTGGCGTCCGGCGAGCTGCGCGAGTCCCTGGCCCGGAACGCCGTGGAGCTGGAGAGCAGGCTCCGGGACGCGGGAGACGACGCGCATCGGGCGGACGTGGGCCTGCGGGAGCGGCTCCGCGATCAGGAGCCCCTGCTTCGGAATCTGGCGCGCGTCGGCGCGGCGCTCCAGGACCGGGCGATGGCGGCGATTCGCGCATCGGACGGCGGCTGAGGGCGATCGCCTCAGCCGCTTCGGCCGGGCCGCAGCCAGCCGAGCAGCCGAGCCGGCGTCGGGTCGACGCAGAGCCGAGCCCAGGCCACGCGACGTGAGGGCGGACCCTTGGCGCGGGCGGCGAAGCCCGCGAGCAGGCGGCGCGCTTCGAGCCGTGCACCCGAGCGGCGCAGCAGCCGCGCCAGGTCGACGGCGATGTCCGCGTCGTCCGGTGCGAGCTCGTGGGCCCGGCGCAGCAGGCGCAGCGCATCGCCGCGCTGACTGCGGCGGCTGCAGTGGCCCCGTCCCTCGCACAATGCCTTCACCGCGTCCGATGTGCGCGAGCGCTTGAGCTCGAGCTGGGCGATGGCCTCCCAGACGTCGGCCCGGTGCGGGAAGTACTGGACGGTCTCGCGACAGACTCCCAGGGCCCGGTCCTCGAAGCCCCTTCGCATCAATCCGCTCACGGCCTGGCTGAAGCTGGTGAGTGCGGCCTCGCGCTGGCGCGATCGCGCCAGGAGCGGCGCGACCTTCCGGTGCACCTCCGGGTCTTCGGGCTCCACCGCGAGGATGCGCCGATACAGGCGAATGGCCTTCTTCAGTCGCCCGCGTGCTCGGGCCTTCGAGGCCTGGGAGAGCAGCTTGCGGCGATCGTAGGAGTGTCCCCGGCGCAAGATCCCCATGCCTTCTCCATCGGCTCGACGCCGCGGACGATGGAGTCCCTGGCCCGGGACGGGCCTCAGAGCAGACCCGGGTAGCTCCCCCGTCCAGCTGGAGGTTCTGACCGGAGACGAAGCCTGCCTGCTCGCTGCACAGGAATGCGCAGGTGTCGCCGGATTCCTCCGGCCTACCCAGCCGCCCCGCCGCGATCTCGCGCCGGATCTGCGCGTAGGCCTCGTCGAGCGAGATGCCGCGGAGCTTCGCGGTCAGGGCCGCCATCTCCCCGCGGAGGCGATCGAGGGTCCGAAGGGGGGGAGCCACGCCCAGGAGGATCGAGCAGAGCCGCGAAGGCGTCTCGCGGGGGCTGGCGGGGCTGCTCCGGATCCACCGCTGTAGAGTGTCGTCGATGACGCCGGATCTCGATCTCAAGTCACCGGCGAACGTGCGCGACCCGTTTCCGGTCTACCGCTGGCTGCGCGATCACGCCCCCGTGCATTGGAGCGACGGCTTCAACGGCTGGGTGGTGACCCGCTACGACGACGTCCTCGAGGTCTTCGATCGGCCGGGGCTCTTCTCGGCGGATCGTTTTCGCAGGCGCGATCCGCGCCAGGCGAGCCTGCGCTCGGAGGTGCGGGCCGTGGCCGACGTCCTCGCCGACCGGCTGGTATTCCGAGATCCGCCGGATCACACGCGGCTGCGAGCCCTGCTGCAGCGGTCCTTTACGCCGCGGCAGCTGGCGAGGAGCCGCCCGCGCATCCAGGCCACCATCGACGAGCTGCTGGCCGAGGTCGCCCCGGCGGGGGAGATGGACTTCATTCGCGACTTCGCCTTCCCCCTGCCGGCCCTGGTGATCGCGCTGCTGCTCGGCGTGCCCGCCCGGGACATCGAGCCGATCAAGCGCTGGTCCGACCGTCTGGCGGCCTACCTGGGCGGAGCGGTGGACGGGCGAGACAACTTCGCGGAGGCCAGCGCGGGGGTCTCAGCACTCGTCGAATACTTCCGCCGCCTGCTGCGGGAGAAGGTGGCGCGCCCCGGCGACGACCTGATGAGCCTGATGCTGCGGGCCGAGCACGAGGGCGATCGTCTGAGCCACGAGGAGGTGGTGTCGAACTGCGTGCTCCTGATCTTCGCCGGACACGAGACCACGACGAACCTGCTGGGCAACGGTCTCTTCCACCTGCTCCGGCATCCGCAAGAGTTCGATGCACTCGCGAGCCACCCGGAGCTCGCCCCGTCCGCCATCGAGGAGCTCCTGCGCTTCGACGGCCCGGTTCCGGCCACGATGAAGGTCGTGCTGGAGGACGTCGAGTGGCGAGGGGTCTCGCTGCGCAGGGGCCAGCTGGTCCTGCCCTTCCTGTCGGCGGCGAACCGGGATCCCCTGCGCTTCGACGACCCCGATCGACTCGACATCCGACGCATGCCGAACCGACACCTGGCCTTCGCCCATGGCATCCACTTCTGCCTGGGTGCGCCCCTGGCGCGT
>Ga0209536_100006022_pt1 | contig 18671 bp, 18 predicted proteins | sample DeeMarSeWOR28_12_FD_187461 | JGI IMG/M metagenome (GOLD analysis project Ga0209536, IMG submission 187461) | Marine sediment microbial communities from White Oak River estuary, North Carolina - WOR-2-8_12 (SPAdes) (version 2) | ecosystem: Environmental > Aquatic > Marine > Intertidal zone >... | reverse complement strand
ACGATCTGCAGGAGGTGGATAGGCGGGGCCACGTTTTCAGGAGTCTTCTGGAAACCCATGAACCTTTGCGTGGTGAAAACAGAATTTCAATTTTCAGAAGGCAAGCCCATCCTGCGGGCTTCTTGTAGTGAGAGCAATGGTGTTTGGAGAAGCTGTTGAGCGTGGGTGGAGTCCATGGTGAGATTCTTGGGGCGGACGAGTCCGGATTCTTCGATGGTTCCTTGCTGAATATTCGGTGTCGGTGTGATTCCAAAGTGCTGAAGCAATCCCATCCCTAATTCCCACCGGTTCAGGCTTTCAGGGCCTGCTATATGTAAGATTCCTGGCACATCTTTGGTGGCTACTTCCAATAAGGCTTCAGCTAGATTTTCGACCCACACCGGACAGCGAATTTCATCGACAAACAATTGAATAGGCTGCGAGAGAGATATGGATTCCATGATCCATTTCGTCTGCCGATCCGGTGTATGGAGATCATAGAGTAATGAGGTGCGGATGATGGTGGCCTGTGGGTTTAGGGACCTGATGAGGACTTCTGTCTGGACTTTGGCCTTGCCGTATGGGTTGATGGGGTTCGTGGGGCTTTCTTCGGTATAGGGTGCAGTATTTCCATCAAAAACTTGATCGGTCGAGAGATGAATAAAGCGAATGCCACGTTCCTCCGTCTGCACGGCCAGTAGTCCTGCGGCCGTGACGATGGCTTCCATGCTAGGGGCTTGATCAGAGCAGGCGGTATGAATGATGACGTCCGGTTGAATTCGATCCAGGAGGATGCGGACCTCCTCAGGATTTTGGAGATCACAGACGTGAAAGGTCACCCCTGGAAGGGATGCAGCGGGTGTGTGGTGCAGGGTTCCCGCTGCTACGAAGTGAGTGGCGCGTCGTAGGAGATGATTCCCTAAAAATCCTGCACCGCCGGTGACTAGAAGACGTTTTTTCATTGGTGTTCATTGTAGATCAATCGTAAAAAGGAAATCTTGTGTGATGGAAGACGGTTCCTTAGAATATGGACCGGGATTTACTTTTTTGAGGGAATTGAGTGATGCCGACGATTGATTTGCGTAGCGATACCGTGACGAAACCGACACCGGCCATGCGGGAAGCCATGGCTCAAGCCGAAGTCGGGGATGATGTGTATGGGGAAGATCCGACGGTGAATCGATTGGAAGCGATGGCGGCGGCGTTGTTAGGTAAGGAAGCTGCCCTGTTTGTGCCCACGGGGGTGATGGGTAATCAACTGGCCATCCGGTTGCACACGCGGCCCGGCGATGAAGTGATTGTTGAACATTCTTCCCACCTCATCCGGTATGAAGGCGGATCGGCTTCTTCGCTCTCAGGCGTTCAATTATGTTGTGTGCCGGGCGATCGTGGACGCCTTTCACCTGAATCAGTCGAAGCCGCCATTCGGCCAAGGGATCTGCATAATCCTCCCACCACCCTGGTGTGCTTGGAGCAGACGCATAATGTGGGTGGAGGCTCGATTTATCCCTTGGAGACGATTCATCGGATCACGGAGGTTGTCCGCGCTCATGGCCTGGCCCTGCATTTGGATGGCGCTCGATTGTTTAATGCCGTGGTAAAAACTGGTGTGTCGGCAGCTGACTTTGCTCGGCCGTTCGATACTGTGTCGTTTTGCTTATCGAAAGGCTTAGGGGCTCCTGTTGGGTCGATGGTGGTGTCGGATGCGGCACGTGTTCAGAAATTGCGCCGGCTTCGCAAGGTGTTTGGCGGGGGGATGCGGCAAGTGGGTATACTGGCAGCTGCCGGTGTGTATGCGCTTGAGCATCATATTCCCCGATTAGCGGAGGATCATGCCAATGCGCATTATCTCGCTACGCTGTTACAGGACATTCCCGGCGTGGTGGTTGATGTGAAGGCCGTGGAGACCAATATGGTGATGTTTCAGGTCCCCCGTTCTTCTCAATCTACCGAGGCGTTGTTGGCGGGCTGCCGGGAGGCTGGAGTCTTGCTGAATGCGGTGGGAAACCGGGCGTTTCGCGTGGTGACACATTTGGATGTCACCCGTGAAGATATGGTCGCCGCAAGCCTGATCTTCCGTCGAGTCTTTTCAGCCTTGTCCTAAGCCTCTCCCTGTGGCTTCGTTGACAGGGTCGGGACCGATTTCTACAATTTAGGCCATCAGCCTGATGAAGGGAGCTATGGTGAGTTCATTAGATACGGTGTCGTTTCAGCACATTACCAGGATTTTAGAGGTGATTGACGATTTGGAAATTTCGCGAGAGGCGGTGGAAATTCCTCTCTCGCCGGAAAGTCCGGGGGTGGTTCGTCTGTTGGCCAATGGCAAGCTGGAGATTGTCGTCGATGCTGACATGCCCTTTGACGACTGGCTGCAGACGTTGCCTCAAACAATTCAGGCCCTGATGCCCGCGAAGACGGAGTCTGATTACTAAACCTCGTGTAAAGTTCAGGAGACCAAGGAGACTGTCCACATGGCCGTGCGAGATCGAGAGTGGCCTGGGTATACCATTTGGTATTGTTGCCAGGAATGTGGGCGTTTGTGGACCTATCAAGGGTCTGATGTCGTGGCGTTAGACCTCAGTTGTTCTTTGGGTCCCGCCATTGTGGGCGACGGCGTGCGGGGACGAATGTGTGCCATTTGTGAGGGGCGGTGCAACGCCCCGTCGGCTGAAATTTAAATGACGATGAATGTTGTGTGGAAGAAAAAGTGGTTGGCTGGAATCGACAGGATCTGCCGTGGTCAAGTTATTCCGAGCCAACGGCGACCGCTTGCCCTTTCATGTCTGTCTCTCCCGATTGCACAGTGGTTTTTTCCACTGACCATTCCTTTGGCGTAATCGTCAATAGATGCCCCTTGAGGGTATAGAACTCTCCTTCCGGTATTTCGACTTGATTCGTGCCCGTGACATTCACGGTCAGCACGCGTTTCCGGTCTCCTTTGTTGGTTAACACCAAGCCGTTCTCCAACCGTTCCAGATGATAGGCGCCTTGTTCGTTGATTACCATGGAATTGGCTTCCACCTTGGCGTGAAGCTTTCCAATTTTATCAAAAATAGCAAAGTTCACTCGAACAGGGGTCCCTCCGGTTTTTCGAAGTTGCAATTCGATTTGAGGGAGTCCTTCGATTTCCACGATCCCGTTGGAATTGCGATACCAGTGCGGTCCGACTTTCACATCCATGCCCACCATGCCTCCTTTTTTCTTGAACGGATAAGCCCAAAATTGACCCTTATTGTACTGACCGGATCGGGTTGGTGGCTAGAGGAAATGTTCTGGAAACATGAGCACAAGCCAGATAACGCTTTTTGATTCTGACCGGGTTTGATACCAGGCCGGGTTCAGCTTACGGAAGGGAATAGGGTGGGAAAGGGAGATGTCGCTGTCTGAGAAGGGTATAAGCTGAGAGACGGTCAGTGGCCGCTTGGCTTAGGGCTTTTTTTTGATTCGATTGAGGATGAGCGCGATGCATCCTCCCAGGAGCCCTCCCCCAAGGATGGGCGGCCCCAATTCGACCAGTTTGATATTCCAAATGGGTTCTTTCGCCAGCATCAGATCGCGCATCCCGCCTTGAATCATGATGACCGCGAGCGCCATTAAGGCCCCAATGATGAACCACCATCGAAAAACTTTAAAAGATTCCATGGAATGTCCTTATGACAATACGGGCCGGTCCAGGTTCCGGTACTGAATGGCTTCGGCCACGTGCGTGGGTAAAATCATATCTGATTTTCCCAAATCCGCAATAGTTCGGGAAACCCGTAAAATTCGCCCATAGGCGCGTGCGGACAAGCCCAGTCTGGTGACCGCTTGATCCAGTAGCGTTTTCCCGGCTTCATCAAGCTGACAATACTTTTTCAGCAAGCGAGGCTTGAGTTGCGCATTATTCAAGGTGTGCTCCTCACGGTAGCGCTCGACCTGACGGTGACGGGCCTGGACAACCCGATCGCGAATCTTGGCAGAGGCTTCCCCATTCGTCGAGCCTGATAATTCTTTGACCGGGACCGCGGGGACTTCAATGTGAATGTCCAGCCGGTCGAGGAGCGGGCCTGACAGGCGGCTTCGGTAGCGCTGGATGTGATAGGGCGTACACACGCATTCATGAGTAGGGTCTCCGCAATACCCGCAAGGGCATGGATTCATGGCCACGACCAGCATCAGTTTCGCAGGAAACGTCAAACTGGCTTGTGCGCGGGTGAGCGTGACGGTTCCATTTTCCAGTGGCTGGCGTAAGCTATCCAACAGCGACCGTTTGAATTCCAATGCCTCGTCTAAAAAGAGGACTCCATGATGCGCCAGGGACACTTCTCCAGGACGCGGGATGGATCCTCCTCCCACGAGGCCGGCCTCCGAAATTGTATGGTGGGGGGCACGAAAGGGGCGGGTGGTGAGGAGTGCTGAATGAGAGGGAAGGTTTCCGGCCACGCTGTGCACCTGACTGGCTTCTAAACTTTCCTGAAAACTCATTGGTGGAAGAATGCCCGTTAACCGTTGGGCTAACATGGTTTTCCCCGATCCGGGTGGACCGACCATGAGAAGATTGTGTCCACCAGCGGCGGCGACCTCCAGGGCGCGTTTGGCCTGGTATTGTCCTGCCACATCCGCAAAATCCTCCTCGATTGGGGGTAACCCGGGTTGAACACTTGAAGAATTGACCGTTGTCGGATGGAGCGGGAGGGTCCCTCGGAGAAATTCCACAACCTGAGGAAGGGTCGCGACACCGAACACGTTGGCGTGGTCCACAACGGCCGCCTGCAAGGCATTGTCTTGAGGAAGAATGAGCGAATAGGGATGATGGGTGCCAATGGCCATGGACAATGCACCGGGGACGGCTTTGATTCTGCCGTCCAGTGCCAGTTCACCGACAAAGATATAGGACGTGACGGCATCTTGAGGTAATAGGCCTTCAGCCACCAAAATGCCGATCGCAATACCCAGCTCAAGGCCTGCGCCTTCCTTTTTTATCCCGGCAGGCGCCAAATTGACGGTGATTTTTTTTGCTGGAAATTGAAAGCCGGTATTTTTCAGGGCGGATCGGACCCGATCACGGCTTTCGCGAACGGTGGCATCCGGCAGGCCCACGATGGAAAATTGCGGAAGACCCCCGCCGATATCCACCTCAATCTCGATGAGATTGGCCTCTAATCCGACCAGTCCTACACTCTGAATTTTGGCTAACATGCACGATTCATTTTTCTAAGCTCCCGAGGTTTTTGGCTATTGGCGACCATGGATTATAGGTAAAGGGTTTGGGGGCTTCAACGGCGTTATGCGTCGGATTCCTTAAGTCCGGTGAAGTGGCGGTGTTCTATCTCCCATGAGGTTTAGCGGTTGATGGCCTTGTCGAACTGGTTGATAGGATGAACTTCGACAACCCGGAGACTGATAGGATTGGATTGTTATTGGGAAGATTCTGATGAAGAAGAAGCTGAAGGGGCCGTGGATAAAGGTGTTTGCTGATCTGTGGGAAGGGGCGTCATGGTCTCGGTGGCATCCACGGAATCCAGGAGTTCTTTAAGTTCCTTGCTTTCAAAATTCTCTATCGACTCTGTTTTGAAAGAAGCGGGTGTGGATTCTTGAATGCTCTTGGGTGTTTCCTTGGCAGAGTCTGAGGGAAGCTCCAAATGTGAATTTGGTTCTTTCGTGACCTCGGGCGCAGCTTCTTGACGCGTTTCCGCCATGGTTGATGAAGACTTTGGTGGCAGTGCTGATGGTGTGGCCGGAGTAGGGTTTTTCTTGCCGAATGGTTGGCTGGTTCTGCTGGAACTGTCTTGAGGCCTTGAAGCTTTTGCTGGTTCAGGAGCTGGATTGGTTTCAGGACCAGCTTGTTGCGCTGGGATCGGAGATTTTACGTTGCTATTTTCTCGCGGGACCACGATCGAGGTTTCAATGATTTGTGGGCCATCCGCTTTTAGATTTTGCTCTTCTTCAATCTTGGGGGTTGTTTGCGGAGGAGAAATCGGGATTTGGGCAGGATTTGCCCCCAAAGAATCTATTGGAGGAGCGGGTTCTGTAATGAGTGGCCGGTTTGGGTTCGTGAGTTCTGGTGGTTTTGAGCCTAACGGGATTTCGAGCAATTCCCTATACCAGTACCCCATTATGACACCCATCAGGAGCAAGATGATGCCAATGGCAAATCCTAATTTTTTTCTGAAATTCGCTTGTTGTATTCCCTTATAGTCAGGTGAGTGTTTAGGACGATTTATGACAGGAGACTGGATGGGAGTAGGGGCAGGTGTTTCTGCATGAGACTGAGGTGCTGGTGACTCAATCGCCGCTGTTGGTGCCTCCTTTGGGCTCTCCTTGGCCTTTGGAGGTTCTGGAGGGGCTACTGATGGCTTCGAAGCAACGGGGGCTATTTTCGCCAATTGCTGGTTCAGGATGGTGAGGACATGGGTGGCATCTTGAAGCCGGTGTTGTGATTTATTACGGGTCATCTGACGAATTAACTCGCGAATGGCTTCCGGGACATCGTCAGGAAAATCAAATTCCGGGTCGGCCTGATCATAGGCCAATTTGCCCATAATGGAGGTTTTCGGGAGACCGGAATAGGGCACCCGCTTTGTGAGCATGTCGTACATCATGAATCCCAGGCAGTACAAGTCACTGCTGACGTTCAGGAGTTCGCCCTTGGCACTTTCCGGGAGCAAGTACGGCAAAGGCCTGAGCAGGTCTACCTCACAGTTGGTCAGGATATCCATCAGAATCCAAGATAATCCGAGATCCATAACCTTGATCTGGTTTTGAGGGCCGACTAAGACATGTCCGGGATGAAGTGTCCCGTGAATGATGCCTTGAAAGTGGGTGTGAACCAGGACTTCCGCGATTTTGCGGGCTAGGACGAGCATCTTTCCCAACGGAAGAGGCCCCTCTTCGTGAATGACGTGTTGGAGGCTGGGGCCGTCAAAAAATTCCATAAAGACGACAGGAGTCTCATCCACCTCTTCGACTTTGAAGATTTTAATGAGATTAGGGTGCTCTAATCGGAGTAACGGTTTGGATTTTTCGATGAAGGCTTTCCCTCGTATGAGTCTTCCGTTGATGTGGGAGTGGTAAATCTTGATAGCCACTTCCTGTCGGAGTTCGAGGTCGTATCCATAATAAATTGTGCCGGTCTGTCCCTTGGCAATTTCTCCTTGAATTTCAAATTTCCCTGCGAACAGTTGTGTCTTCATGAGAGAGAATCAGTATGTTTCAAGAAAGTTTGGTTGGGTCTGAGCCGTCATTCGTTCTTTGATCATGTAATCGTGGGCAAGCATGTCTACGTGTGTAGGCCTCGGACCCATGGAATTCCTGTTCATCTCTTCGGAATGCCGTGTGATTTTCTTTAATGGGAGAATTTCTTGGTTTTGTTGTGTTGCAGAGAAAGACGGATTTCTCGGAAATTGGTCGTCATGCGGTTCGGGTGAACGTCCATCGCGAGGGCTATCCCCGTATTAGCAGATAGGGAGAGCGAGGGGAATGAAAGGCCGTGGTCAGAGGGCCCCGAGAGCCGCTCCTACTTTCTGTAATGCTCTGAGGGCCAATTCTATTTGTTCAAAAGAGTGGTCTGCGGTGACGGTGATCCGGAGGCGGCTGGTTCCTTTTGGTACGGTTGGGGGACGGACAGCAGGAATCCACACACCCTCTTCTCGTAAGCGCTGGCTCATCTGAACCGCGAGTTCTGGATCTTTCACAATAATCGGGAGAATAGGGCTTTGAGTGTTGGTCAGCTGAAAACCCATGGATCCTATGCCGTTATACAGAAATTCTCGATTGTGCCAGAGCTTTATTCTTCGTTGGGGTTCCTGCTGAATAATCGCGAGCGCCGCGCTCGCTGCCGCTGCCATGGCTGGAGGCGGAGCGGTGGTATAGATGAATGAGCGGGAGGTATTGATCAGGTAGGCTACGAAATCTTTCGGGCCGGCCACAAACCCGCCGCTTGATCCTATGGCCTTACTGAGCGTACCCATATGCAGGAGGTGGCCAGGATTCACCCCGTAATGTTCCACAGTTCCACGACCGGTCGGGCCCATGACTCCAGTGCCATGCGCGTCATCAAGGAGCAGGGTGGCTTCAAACTCTTGGGCCAACTGGGCTATCTCCGGCAGCGGAGCCAAATCTCCGTCCATGCTAAACACGCCTTCCGTGATAATCAGCGTGGAGGCGTGGGTGGGTCGTTTTGACAGAAGGCGTTTGAGATGGTCGAGGTCGTTATGCTGGAAGACCCGGAGAGTGGCCCGGCTGAGACGGCAACCATCAATGAGGCTGGCATGGCACAAACGGTCAGCCAAAATCAGACTATCTGCTTTTGCAAGACTTGGGATAACCCCTATATTTGTGGCGTATCCGGAAGAAAACGTGAGGCAGGATTCTACACCCTTCCATTGAGCCAGATCCCTTTCCAAGGTGTGATGAGGAGTTAAGGTGCCGGATATTAATCGGGATGCTCCGGACCCTACCCCAAATTCCTCGATGGCTTTTACGGCTGCAATTTTGATTTGTGGATGGTTGGCCAGCCCGAGGTAATTATTGGAGGCAAAGAGGAGGACCTCCCGCCCTTCCACCGATATGACTGGAGCGGGCGGGGAATTAATGAGGGATAATTCGCGCAACAGATGGTGTTGCGCGAAGGTCTGAAGGTCTTCTTTGAACATGAGGAGGCCAAAAGGGTCTTTAAAGAGGGCGACTGGAAAGGGATTTCCTCAGGTATTTCGCAATTCCATCAACCCTGTTACAATAATTGTTGACTTGAAAAAACCATAATGATTACCATAGTTTACTTATCTCTCAAGAGTTGAAACCCATCAAAAAGAGGGAGTCTTTTTCATTGAAGGGTTTTCTGAGTGGTATGCCGGGGCAGTTTAGTTAACCCGGTCTCGTTAAAATTCCTATTAACCAAAGGGTGGGAATCATGCAAGTGACTGGTGCAGAAATTTTCTTAGAAGCATTAAAACGTGAGGGCGTGAAAACCATGTTTGCCTTACCGGGCGGGGTGGTTCTCAAAATTTTCGATGTGTTGCACCAGCAAAAGGACATTCGTGTAATTCTGACTCGCCATGAACAGGGTGCCGGGTTTATGGCTGTCGGCTATGCGAAAGCTACGGGCAAACCCGGAGTGGCTCTAATTACCTCAGGACCGGGTATGACGAATGTTATCACGTCTCTTGCAGATGCGTATATGGATTCTGTTCCGATTGTCGTCTTTTCCGGACAGGTGCCGACAGCATTGATTGGGAACGATGCGTTTCAGGAGGCGGACAACATTGGCCTCAGTCGTCCATGCACCAAATACAATTTCCTGGTCAAAGACGTGAAAGATTTAGCGCAGACCATCAAGGAAGCATTTTATATCGCGACCACCGGCCGGCCGGGTCCGGTGTTAGTTGATATTCCCAAAGATATTTCGATGGACAAAGCGGAGTTTCACTATCCGACGTCTGTCTCCATTCGGGGCTATAACCCTACCTATGATGGAAGTAAGTGGAAAATCAAACAAGCTGCGGATGCGATTATGAAAGCCAAGCGTCCGATTCTCTATGTGGGCGGAGGAGTGTTGTTGTCTGGGGCCTCTCAGGAAGTGAGGGAACTGGCGGAACTCACACAAGTCCCGGTGGATATGACGTTGATGGCTTTGGGAGCATTCCCCGGTGACCATCCCCTTTCCCTGGGAATGTTGGGGATGCATGGGACTTACGTCGCCAACATGGCGATGCATTATTCTGACTTGGTTATTGCCGTCGGGGCACGATTTGATGATCGGGTGACCGGGAAGGTTTCAGAGTTTTGTCCCAAGGCAAAAATCATCCACATTGATATTGACCCCACCTCCATCCGGAAAAATATTCATGTCGATATTCCGATTGTGGGTGATTGCAAGCGGGTGCTGATCGAATTGAACAATATTCTTCAGGCCACTGTGAATGGGAATCAGAAAGAACAACGGAAGCCCTGGTGGGATCAGCTTAATGCCTGGAAGGAGGAACACCCGCTTCACTATGACCAGGATCCTCAGGGGCAAATTAAACCGCAGTTCCTCATTGATCGGCTGTATCAGCTCACGACCGACCGGAATCCTATTTTGGCCACAGATGTGGGACAACACCAAATGTGGTCGGCCCAATTCTTTAAATTGAAAAATCCTCAGTCCTGGTTGACGTCGGGTGGTTTAGGGACCATGGGTTTCGGCTTACCGGCCGCTATGGGCGCGCAAGCCGCGTTCCCGGATCGTCTGGTCCTGTGTGTAGCCGGTGATGGCAGTATTCAAATGAATACCCAAGAGCTGGCGACAGCGGTGGTAGAACAATTGCCAGTCAAAGTGTTCATTATCAACAACCGATTCCATGGCATGGTTCGCCAGTGGCAAGACCTCTTTTATGAGGGGCGGTATGCCTCAAGTTATTTGGGGACAGTTCCTGATTTTGTTAAATTGGCTGAAGCGTATGGGGCAGCGGGTATCAGAATCGCCAAGGTTGATGAGATGGATAGTGGCATTCGTGAAGCCCTCTCCATTGACGGGCCGGTCGTGATCGACATCCCGACCTACCAATTTGAAAATTGTTATCCGATGATCCCTGCCGGCGGCTGTAATCATGAGATGTTATTGGGCGACCCCCCGGACTTAAAGAAACCCAATGCCATGCAAAGAATCGGGACTCAGGCGGATTCAGATTCCGTGATCACGGCTTAGGGCCTACCGTAAAAGGGTATTATGGAGCATATAATTTCGTTGACGTTAGAAAATAAATTCGGTTCATTGTCTCGCGTAGCGGGTCTGTTCAGCGGACGGGGATTTAACATTGAAAGTTTGTCCGTGGCTCCGACCCTGGATCCCTCTGTCTCGATGATGACATTGGTGACCAAGGGGGATGAGCCGATTATTGAACAGATCATGAAGCAGCTGAATAAACTGATTGATGTGATTAAAGTGGTTGATATCAGCGAAAGCGAGTTTGTTGAACGAGAGACTGCGCTCATCAAGGTCCATACCCGTCCAGAGGATCGAGCGGAAGCTCTGCGTATTGCGGATATTTTTCGAGCCAATGTTCTGGATTCCTCTCCAACCAGCTACACTATTGAAGTTACGGGGGATGTGCGCAAAGTGCAGGCGATCATCAATCTCCTGCAGCCGCTTGGCATCAAAGAGCTGGTACGAACCGGCCGGATTGCCATTGGGCGGGAACCGACACGCCCTGCGCAAGCACAATCCCGACCGCTAGCGAAAGCGAATTAATCAGACCGACCCAACCCGCCTTCATAAATGGGTATCCGTCCACCCTGATCGACGGAACGAGAAGGGACTATCTACATTTCCATATGAGGAGTGCATCATGAAAATTTTTTATGAAAAAGACGTGGATCGACAAAGTCTGGCCAAAAAAAAAGTGGCCGTTGTGGGTTTCGGCAGTCAAGGGCATGCTCATGCCTTAAACATGCGGGACAGCGGTATTCAAGTCACGGTGGGCTGTCGTGAAGGCTCGTCATGGAACAAAGCGGAAGCTTCCGGCTTGAAAGTCATGCCGACCGCGGATGCGGTCAAAGATGCCGATGTGGTGATGCTTTTAGCTCCTGATGAAGCGCAAGCCGCCATCTACAGCAAAGATATTGGTCCAAACTTAAAAAAGGGAGCCTACCTGGCGTTTGGCCATGGGTTTAATATCCATTTCGGCCAAATTCTCCCCGCGAGCCATGTGAATGTGTTCATGGTGGCGCCCAAGGGCCCCGGGCATCTTGTCCGATCGGAATATACCAAAGGCACCGGGGTGCCGTGCTTGTTGGCGATTCATCAGGATCCCAGCGGCAATACCGCCAAGGTTGGATTAGCCTATGCCAGTGCTATTGGCGGGGCCAGAGCCGGCGTGATTGAAACGTCCTTTCGAGAAGAGACGGAAACGGATCTTTTCGGAGAGCAGGCTGTTTTATGTGGAGGTCTCACCTCCTTGATTCAGGCCGGGTTTGAAACGTTGGTCGAAGCGGGCTATTCACCTGAAATGGCGTATTTCGAATGTTTGCATGAAGTGAAGCTGATTGTGGATTTGATCTATCAGGGTGGGATTGCCAATATGCGCTATTCCATCAGCACGACGGCAAAATACGGTGATGTGACACGAGGCCCACGAGTGGTGACCAGTCAAACCAAACAGGTGATGAAGAAGATTTTAGGCGAAATACAAAGTGGTCGATTTGCCAGGGAGTGGGTGCTGGAAAACCAGGCTAATCGCCCTGTGTATAACGCGCTGCTACGAAAGGGAGAAGAGCATCCGATTGAAGAAGTCGGGGCACGGTTACGGGGGATGATGCCCTGGCTCCAAAAAGATCAGCTTGTGGATAAAAAGAAAAATTAATGGAATGTTGCAGGACGTGAGGCCTTTCACCTATGGCTGATCGGGCGAAAGGAATTCCTGTTGCCAAAGAAGGCATCCCGTTTATCGCGGGGGGTGCCCTCTTGACCCTGGGGTGTTGGGTGGCAGGGTGGGTTGGTCTCACTTGCCTGATGGGGTCTTTGACCGTATTTACCGCCTGGTTTTTTCGAAACCCCGCCAGGACTATTCCGCAGGGAAAAAATCTTATTGTTTCTCCTGGTGATGGGACCGTCGTGGCGGTGGAAGAGGAGTTTGAGCACCGCTTCCTGAAAGAACCGAGTGTCCGAATCAGCATTTTTTTAAATGTCTTCAATGTGCATATCAACCGCATGCCGGTTGAGGGAATTGTGCAGGATGTCGTCTATACGCCAGGACAATTTATGGCGGCCAACCGGCCGGAGGCCTCGGCTGGTAATGAGCAAAATGCTCTCATGCTCCGGCGTTCCGATGGGAAGAAAATTCTTTGTGTGCAAATTGCCGGCTTGATTGCCAGACGAATCGTGTGTTGGGTCGTGCCCGGTGAACAGGTCGAAAAAGGTGAACGGTTTGGACTTATTCGTTTCGGATCACGGATGGATGTGTACCTCCCTCAAAATAGCGCCATTCAAGTCAAGGTTGGCGCAAAGGTGAAGGGAGGGTCGTCTATCCTGGCGGAGTTGCTATGCGTGGAGCATTCATGAAACAACCTAAAAAACGACGAATGGTCTATCTGATCCCGAATCTTCTGACCACTGGAAATTTATTTAGCGGTCTGGCATCTATTCTGTTTGTCTTTAACGGGGATTATGGGGCGGCAGCCATCGCGATTCTCGTGGCAATTGTCTTCGATGTGTTGGATGGGACGTCGGCTCGTCTGATGAAAAGTACGAGTGACTTCGGATTGCAATATGATTCGTTGGCAGATGTTGTGGCTTTTGGTGTTGCTCCTGGCCTGCTGATGTATTCCTGGGCGCTCAGTCCACCGAAAATGTTGGGTGCCGCGGTGATGTTCGCGTTTGTGGCCTGTGGCGCGTTGCGTTTGGCCAGGCATAATGTTCTGGCGACGACAGGCGGAGAAGGCAAGCCGTTTACGGGTCTGCCTATTCCAGGGGCTGCCGGGGTGATTGCGACGTTGGTGATTTTTGCTCAGCATGTGATGCCGATAGGGGAGAATGTGAAGCCGATTCTTGGTATCGTCTTGACGCTCGTGCTTGCATTTCTCATGGTTAGTACGTTTCGCTACCGCAGTCTGAAGGAATTGAAAACTCAGGAACACCACCATTTTAATTATTTGGTCTATGCCGTCCTTATTCTCATGGCGGTCTTGGCGTATCCCCAGGCGATGCTTTTTGTCGTCTTTGCCGCATATACGCTTTCAGGCGTGCTGGAACAAGGATGGAAGCTTGTGGCAGGAATCATGGGGAAAAAACACGCCGAAGAGGGGACTCCGAACGGATTTCATAAATAACTGATCCCGAGATAGCAAAACTGTACGTCATATAAAGACCAGGTTTGAGGGAAATTGGCTATGACACGGATGATTCGAATCTTTGATACCACGTTGCGGGATGGAGAGCAGTCTCCTGGCGCAAGTATGAACATCGAGGAAAAAATCCTCGTGGCGAAGCAATTAGCCCGGTTAAATGTGGATATCATCGAAGCCGGTTTTGCCTTCAGTTCACCTGGTGATTTTGAAGCGATTCATCGCATTGCCCAGGAAGTGGAAGGTCCCGTCATTTGCAGTTTGGCCCGGGCCAAACCGGAAGATATTGATCGGGCCTGGGAGGCCCTCAAAGGGGCACCTAAATGCCGTATCCACACCTTTTTGTCTTCTTCGGATATCCATCTGAAGCATCAGTTTCGCATGACCCGTGAGGAAGCGTTGAAACGGGCGGTGGAGATGGTCCGTCATGCCCGCGGTTACGTGGAGGATGTGGAATATTCGCCCATGGATGCTACCCGTTCTGATTTGTCCTATCTTTGTGAGGTCGTGGAAGCCGTGGTTGAAGCTGGAGCCGGAACGGTCAACATTCCGGATACGGTGGGGTACACGACTCCTCAGGAATTTGGACATATTATCCGGACGTTGAGGGAGCGGGTTCGCGGAATGGAGAAAGCCATTATTTCGGTGCATTGCCACAACGATTTAGGATTGGCTGTGGCCAATTCCATGGCAGCTATTTATGCCGGGGCCGGCCAGGTGGAATGTACGATCAATGGGATTGGTGAACGGGCCGGCAATGCCTCGTTAGAAGAAATTGCGATGGGGCTGCGAACCCGAACCGATTTTTACCAGGCCGATACCAGGCTTCACACGGAGGAAATCTCCAAAACCAGTCGGCTGGTTAGCAATATCACCGGCATGTTGGTTCAACCCAACAAAGCGATAGTCGGAGCCAATGCCTTTGCGCATACCTCCGGCATTCATCAGGACGGGTTACTCAAAGACAAAAGTACCTATGAGATCATGCGACCGGAATCCGTTGGCTTAACGCAAAGTCGTCTGGTCATGGGAAAATTGTCTGGTCGACATGCCTTTCGGGAAGAATTGGCGACACTGGGATACACCCTTTCTGATCAGGAATTGCAAGAGGCCTTTGAGCGTTTCAAGCGCCTGGCGGACCAAAAGAAGGAATTATTTGAAGAGGACTTGGAGACCATTGTGAATAAGGCCATCACCAAAGTTCCTGAGCGGTATTCCTTAAAGGGATTGCATGTGGAAAGCGGGTTGGATCAACGTCCGTCCGCGACGGTGGAGTTGATGATGGATGGTCATGTTTCAAAAATGACGGGAACGGGTGATGGCCCCGTGGATGCCGTGTATCGGACCATTGCGGCCTTGACCCAAACCAAAAGTCTTCTCCGTGCGTACATTGTCAAAGCGATTACGGGTGGTACCGACGCGCAGGGGGAAGTTTCGGTCCGCGTCGAAGAAAATGGTGAAACCGTCACCGGTCACGGATCTGATACGGATATTATTATTGCTTCCGCGCAGGCTTACCTCAACGCGCTCAACAAATTAGCGGATTTGGTGGAACGGAACGCCCGGGCCGAACAAAAAATTTCGTTGTGTTGAAGAGGAAACCCGTTTCGCTAAACCTAAATTCGATGAGTGCGTAATCTTCCGCCTCCTTCTCCCTTCGAGGGTACGTCCTTTCCGGGAATCGTTTAGGACAGGCGGATATCGCTGACATCAAACCAAAGACTATCGTTCATCATTTTGCGGGGGGAGTTATGGAAAAACGGATTGCCGTATTGCCGGGTGATGGAATCGGACGTGAAATTATGCCACAAGCCGTTCGGGTCCTTGAGGCCATCGGCCAAAAATGTGGGCATCGATTTACATTTACCTATGGGCAGGTTGGTGGGGAGGCGATTGATGCCACAGGGTTTCCCCTGCCGGCCGAGACCCTGGAGTTAGCCAAGTCCAGCGATGCCGTCCTCTTGGGTGCCGTGGGTGGACCGAAGTGGGAGGGACTTGAATATGAACGGCGCCCGGAACGCGCCTTGCTCGGGTTGCGTGAGCAGCTGGGACTTTTTGCCAATCTCCGGCCGGCGAAAATGTATTCGGCGTTGATCGGGTCGTCCAGCCTGAAACCGGAAGTTGTGGATGGCATTGATGTGCTGGTCGTTCGGGAATTGACCGGTGGGATTTATTTTGGAAAACCCAAAGGGATTGAACAGACAGCAACCGGACAGCGTGGATTTAATACGGAAGTCTATACCACTGAGGAGATCCGACGGATTGCGGAAGTGGCCTTTCAAGCAGCCAGGAAGCGGCGAGGCCTGGTGCACTCTATCGATAAGGCGAATGTGTTGGAATCGTCGGAACTCTGGCGGCGAGAAGTTATCACGGTGCACCAGAATTTTCAGGATGTCGAGTTACGTCATATGTACGTGGACAACTGTGCCATGCAACTCGTTCGCTATCCCAAACAATTCGATGTGATTGTGACGACCAATTTGTTTGGAGATATCTTGAGCGACGAAGCGGCGATGTTGACCGGGTCGATTGGCATGCTACCATCCGCCAGTGTCGGAGCCACGGTAGGAATGTTTGAACCCATCCACGGGAGCGCCCCGGATATTGCCGGAAAAAACATCGCCAACCCCATCGGGACCATTGCCTCCGCGGCCATGCTGTTGAGTTATTCGTTCGATTTGACGAAAGAAGCCGAAATGATTGAATCGGCGATCCAGAAGACTCTTGAGCAGGGATATCGGACGAAAGATATTGAGAGTCCGGGGAGCAGGCTGGTTGGTACGGTCGAAATGGGTGATCACATATTGAAGCAGTTAGGAAGCTGATCGAATGTTTGGTCAAGGACGGAGTGGTCAGATTGTCACGGTAGCAGGCACGGGTGAACCCGGATACGGGGGTGATGGACAGCCCGGAACGGCTGCAACCCTGAATGAGCCCAAGAATGTGTGCTTTGATACGGAAGGCAATCTCCTGATTGCCGATTCTGAAAATCACGTGATTCGCCGCCTGATGCATGAGTCCGGCGTCATAAAAACGGTGGCCGGTTTTGTTGGACACCAAGCCACCGCTGGGGAAATTCCGAATGCGCCGGCTCCGACCCGTCAGGCGGAGAAGGAGGCTGATCCACTCGCGGATGTGGAAGATATGCCGGGGCGGGGATACTCTCAAACGCCTGATCTCAGCGGAACGGTCCGGTATATTGTCGGTCAGGGAATTGGCAAGGATCGGTTTGCCGGCGATGGCGGGTTGGCCACACGCGCACTTTTGAACTTTCCTTCGGCAGTCGCCGTTGATTCGGCAGGCACATTCTTTATTGCCGACACGTGGAATCATCGGATTCGACGGGTGGATTCCAAAACCGGAATCATTCAGACCGTTGCCGGGACAGGTCAGTCGAAGTGGACGGGTGACGGTGGCCCCGGGATCTCTGCCTCTTTGAATGAACCGGTGGCGTTAGTACTGGATGGCGCACGCCTTTACATTGCCGATCAAAGTAATAATCGAATACGGATGCTGGATTTGGAGTCAGGGGTGCTCACGACTGTCGCCGGCACAGGGGATTCGGGGTATAACGGTGATGGAATGCCCGCCGTGGAATCCAGCCTTGCGGGACCCAGCGGGTTGGCACTTGATCAAGAAGGGAATCTCTATATCGCCGATACGTTTAATGGCCGCATCCGGATGATTGACCGCAAGACAGGAGTCCTGTCGACGGTGGCAGGAGATGGCGCAGAATTTCGTTATGAGCGGGGCGTCAATGAACAGTCTCAGGCGTTGGCCAGGCCCTATGGTATTGCAATCATGCCTCAAGGACATGTGCTCATCACGGATTCCGATCATCACCTAATCCGGAAGTGGGATCCTATGAAAAAGGCGATGACCCTGGTTGCCGGCAATGGCCAAGCGGCATGGGCTGGAGATGGAGGCCCGGCTTCGGATAGTAGTCTCAGTTTCCCGTTTGGGGTGGCTGTTGACGCGTTGGGCAATATTGCCATTGCCGATACCTTTAACCATCGTATCCGTTATATTTCTGTCTGAAAAAATATGCGCGATTATCGCCAAGGGGGAGCGAATCGCGCGTTGGGCCTTGGCCGAAATTCTCTTCTGCCATGGGGTTTCCTTTTTGTGATTTTTGAGTCCAGGATTTTGAACTGATAGGATAGGTGTGATGCGCAGTACGATTCGTGCTTTCCTTGAGGGAGTCAGCCTCACATGATGAAAAAGAAATCGGCGTATACGGTGGCGGTAGTGGGAGCCACCGGTGCGGTTGGAACGGAAATGATCCAGGTTTTGGAGGATCGGGATTTTCCTGTGGGAGAATTAGTGCCCCTGGCCTCGGCCCGTTCCGAAGGCAATGAGGTGATGTTTCAGGGTCAGACACGTCCCGTCAAAGTGCTTGAACACGACTCGTTCCAGGGTGTGGATGTGGCCTTGTTTTCGGCAGGAGCCAGTGTCAGCAAAGAATTCGGTCCGGTGGCCGTAAAGGCCGGAGCCGTGGTGGTGGATAATAGTTCCGCCTGGAGGATGGACCCGAAAGTCCCGCTCGTGGTTCCCGAGGTAAATGCCCATGCCTTATCGGAGCATCAGGGACTCATTGCCAACCCAAACTGTTCCACCATTCAAATGGTCGTGGCCTTAAAACCGCTGCATGATTCCGTGCGAATCAAACGTATTATTGTCACGACGTTTCAATCGGTGTCGGGAACCGGCAAGGATGCGATGGAAGAGTTGGCCGAACAGTCTCGTCAATTGCTTAGTTTCGGAGAGGCCAAGGTGGAGGTCTATCCCTATCAGATTGCGTTTAATTGCCTGCCGCACATCGATGACTTTTTGCCGAACGGGTATACCAAAGAAGAAATGAAAATGGTGAATGAAACCCGAAAAATCATGGG
>Ga0209536_100006021_pt1 | contig 18675 bp, 15 predicted proteins | sample DeeMarSeWOR28_12_FD_187461 | JGI IMG/M metagenome (GOLD analysis project Ga0209536, IMG submission 187461) | Marine sediment microbial communities from White Oak River estuary, North Carolina - WOR-2-8_12 (SPAdes) (version 2) | ecosystem: Environmental > Aquatic > Marine > Intertidal zone >... | reverse complement strand
GACGATGCCGGGCAGGGCTGCGGGTAAGACCACTTGCTTTATGGTTTCTGAACGCGTAGCCCCGAGACTGTAGGCACCATCCCGCAGAGCTTGAGGAACAGCGTTGATCACGTCGTCGGACAGAGAGGAAACAAAGGGAATGATCATAATGCCCATGACCAATCCTGCTGCCAGAGCGCTTTCAGAGGAGACATCAAGACCCAGCACTGAACCACTGTTGCGAATAAATGGAGCCACAGTAATGGCTGCAAAAAAGCCGTACACCACCGTGGGAATTCCAGCCAAGATCTCCAACAGAGGCTTCGCCACGTCTCGAAATCTCCGATTTGCATACTCTGCAAGGTAAATGGCGGACATAAGACCAACGGGGACTGCCACTGCCATGGCAATCGCCGATATCAGAAGGGTTCCCAGAAATACCGGAATGGCACCGAATGCACCCGATGAACCCACCTGGTCCGTCCGGATCGCCATCTGCGGGCTCCACTCTAAGCCGAAAAGGAAGTCGGTAAAAGGTATGGTCTTGAAAAACCGAAGGGCTTCGTACAACACTGAAAGAACGATACCAATGGTGGTGAGTATGGCAATGCAGGAACAAGCGATGAGAATATATCTTATGACTTGTTCCACAAGGTTTCGGGCTCGCAGGGTTCGACTTATTTTACTTCGAACCACAATGGCCCCAACTATGCCAAGGGAGAGCGCCACTACAGCCAGGGCAGCATTGCTGGTTGCCTGCAGACTGCGGTAATGCTCGGCAGCTGCCTGCATGGTGGCGTCCACTTCTCCAGCAACTATGTTGCCGGTCACCAGATTCCTTATGTCATTGACCACCAGATTGAGCCGGTTCTCGGGAAGACTACGGATGGCGTCTGGCAAGTCTGCAATCACAAGATTTGTGATGATCTTGTCTTCAAAACCGAGCCAGAAACCAAAAATGAGCAAGGCGGGAATTCCGCACCAGAGTGCAGTGAGTACACCATAGTAGGTCGGTCGCGAATGGAGATGTCTTATGCCGCCTGCCTCACCGGCTATAGTGGAGGCCCGTTGCCGACCAAAATAAAAGGCGGCGGCTGACAGCATCAAAAGTGCAGCAAGTACGGTTGTGGGTGACATTATATTTGGGTGTACCTCCCGAACCTCATACCCTCTCAATAAGGGTAATCACAGCTCAAATCAGCGCAGTTGGCTCCTTATAAGCCCCCAATGTTACGGTTCTGTTACGAATACAAGACAAGTTTGAGAAGGTAGGCGAACAATATAAGTATCCGTGATTAGGTAGGATATAGATTGTGAAACAGGTTAGGACTATGCGAAAATCTGGCTATTTGCTGCAGTGACATGTTATACTTCCAGGTTAGAAGTACCAACTATTCCCAAGGAGGAAAAAATGACACAGGAACGAAATCTTAGTATTCCTGGTGGTTTGACTGGAGCTCTATTGGGCCTGGCAGCCGAGTTGGCACTGGAGGAGATAACCGGCATGGAGGTTGTGAGCGGGCTGCTCGCCGTAATCGGTGCCGGTTTTGGCTTGATAAGGATTGATCGCCGCATCTACGAAGCCACAGTCAATCTGGTGAAACGGGTACCGGTGGAGCCCACTTCTGACTATCGAGATGTTATACAACAGATAGATGAGATGTCCATTGAGCTCCCCGAGCTGCGAGAGAACTTTGTTAAGCTCATACGCGCAGGCATGGAAGCGCAAAGGGCTTGAGGTAGATGGTCGGACTTAACTCCCTGTTCAAGCTCTTTCGCAAGACTTTCGCACCGAAGTTTGAAGGCCGCGGATTTCTTCCGCGTCGCTACTACTTGTACAGAGCGCTGGAAGCTCTGGATGAGGATGACATTGACGAGGCCGTGCGGATGATTACCTTGGCCGGGCTGGACAAAAAGAAGAGCGCTCGGTGGCGCCTGGTCTGCCAACAAGTTATCTTCCGCTGCAGGATCCTGGTTTCTGTTCACGAAAAACAGATGGACCAAATAAATACAGAACTGGAGATCTTCGGCAAGACCGAGGATCTCCGCAACCTCTACCTGCGATTGCAGGAGGTGGAACGCAAGGCGCGGGATATTCTCAAGAACTATGAACTGCAACTGCTTGAGCAGTTAAGTGAATCCACTGCAAGCGTAGCTCAACCTTCCTGAGCTTTAACCCGGATGTCTCATGAATTACCTACTGCGACCGCGAATATGACCGTCCTTCAGGGCGTGCTCGGGTGTCGGACCCTGCGACGTAGCGTTTAGGTACGCCTCGGATCCAACTCCCTGCGTTTGCCCGGTGGCACAGCAATCTCCACGGTCTCGCCACGGCAATTCATGAAACATCCGGGTTTAGACTCTTCGCATCTCATCTGTTTCGACTTCAGGTAATGAGTAACTCCATTTTCAGCCATGCATGACAGTATTGCTCCCATAGAGAATATCTCTCCTGATCTACTTCAGAACCTCCAGGGAGTTTTGTTCGATCTTGACGACACCTTTACCACTGGCGGCAGGATTCCTGCCTGCTCCTTATCTGCACTCTGGGATCTCAAGAATGCCGACCTGAAGGTAATCTCCGTCACCGGGAGGCCGGCTGGCTGGTGTGATCACATTGCCCGCATGTGGCCGGTGGACGGTGTGGTGGGAGAAAATGGGGCTTTTTATTTCTGGTTCGATGCAAAGGCGCGAAAACTGAAAAAGCGTTTTCTCGAAACTGATTCAGCGCGTGCTGAAAAGCGACAACGCCTCATCAGTATAAGAGATGAGATCATTGCAGCCGTACCCGGCTGTGCACTTGCAAGTGATCAACATTACCGAGAGACGGATCTGGCCATTGACTACTGTGAGGACGTGCCGCCGTTGGGCTCCGAAGCAGTTAAGAAAATTTGCGAGATATTCAAGTCGCACGGCGCAACCTGCAAAGTATCTTCCATTCATGTAAATGGTTGGTTCGGGGTGTATGACAAGCTTGGAATGGTAAAGATGTTTATGGCAGAGCGCTTCGGCCTGGAGCTGGATACGGAAAAAGGGATCTTCGCTTATTGTGGGGATTCACCAAACGACGAGCCCATGTTTCAATACTTCCCAATGAGCGTGGCGGTGAAAAATGTGCTGAAATTCGTCAATCAGATGCAGGCACTCCCAGCCTACATCACTTCATTCGAGGGTGGCGAAGGATTCGCCGAGTTTGCCAACCATATACTAAAACACCGGCACAAGGCGCAGGGCACAAGGCGCAAGGCATAGGGCGGAATTCCGGCTTTGTATTTCCGAAATCCGAAATCCGAAATTTCACTCTATGCCCTATGCCCTCTGCTCTATGCCTACAACAAAATCATACATTTCTCCGGATTCAGAAACAGATACAGTTCTTGTCCTTCTTCCTGCGGCAGGTGATGTGGAACCTGCACCCTGATCATCGTTCCATTTACGCTGACGAAAAAATAGAGAAAGTTGCCCAAGTATGCCTTATGAGCAATGGTACCTTTGAACAGGTTCTCCTTACCTTGAGGCGGTTCCGCAAATACTTCCACATCCTCAGGACGTATGGAGGCATAGACTCCTTCCCCTGTGGTTGTGGCCGTTAGGCTAGGCGTTTTACACAGCATCTTTTCGCTGAATTCGGTGCGCACATAAACCGCCTCCGTGTCCTGGAGGACCTGGACCACCTCCCCGGCCATAAAGTTCATGGTACCTATGAAATCGGCAACAAATCTGTTGGCGGGTTTATCATAGATCTCCAGCGGAGTGCCGATTTGCACCACGTTCCCCGAGTCCATGACGGCGATTCGATCAGAGATAACCATTGCCTCTGCCTGGTCGTGGGTGACGTAGACCGAGGTGATCCCCATACGTCTTACCAGACTCTTGATTTCAAATCTCAATTCTTCTCTGAGTTTGGCATCCAGGTTGCTCAGGGGTTCATCCAACAGCAACACTTTAGGATTTCCCACCAGAGCTCTCGCCAGAGCCACTCTCTGCTGCTGCCCGCCGCTCAACTGCGCCGGGTATCTCTCTTCCAAGCCATCCAAACCAACTAATTCCAATACCTGTTGCGCCTTTTCTTCTATGCTTCGCTTGGGTATCCTCTGAAGTTTCAAGCCGTAAACGATATTCTTGTATACCTTCATGTGTGGCCATACCGCATAGTTTTGGAACACCATACCGATTCCCCTTTTTGACGGCTCGACAAATCCCTGTGAAAGCATGGGCTTGCCGTCAATAATTATGTCCCCCTCCTCTGGTTTTTCCAATCCTGCAATGCAGCGCAAGGTGGTTGTCTTGCCGCAGCCACTGGGCCCAAGGAGCGTTAACATTTCTCCCTCGTTCACTTCAAGCTCTATATGATTAACTGCCACTACTTTCTTGAAGCGCTTGAACAGGTTGCGGATCTCTATAAATGCCATTTAATCTTTCTCCCCAGCAAAATAATTCACCCTGCTGCACATCGGGTTTTGAGCCGGAATGCAGAGGCCAGCCATTTGGCTACAAGGTGTAGGGTGCAGGGTACAGGGTGCAAGGGATAAAACAACTTTTTTCCTGTGTCCTCCTTGTACCTTCCACCTCGAACCTTGCACCTTATTCTTACGTTCCTCCGGGACCCCAGGCTGCTTTGAGGACGCCCCCGCTGATCCTCGATATGATCAGCAGGAGGATAAAGGTGATCACAATCATCAGAAACGCCATGGCGGCGGCGATTCCGAACTCCATGCCTCGGTGCCAGTTCAAATAGATTCCTATGGGCAGGGTCTCCCATCCTCCTCGATAAAGGAATATGGCGGTAGAGATCTCCTGGAACGCCATGATGAAAAACATCACCACGCCGACAAGCACTCCTTTGAGCAGTAAAGGCAAGGAAATATTCAGAAAAGTCCTGAGTTTACCCGCGCCCGATACTTCGGAGGCTTCCTCGAGGGAGATATCTAGCTGCAAGTAAGAGGCATGAGCCATCCGCAGAAAGTACGGCAGTCGCCGGGCAAAGAGGGCCAGCGCCATGATGATCCAATGCGTGGCTAAGGGTATGGTTTGCCAAAATCCGAGGAGATAACTCACTCCCACTGCCATGCCAGGGAAAGCCAGCATCAGGGTGATTACAAAGTCGAGCGCATCCCTTCCCGGGACACGGGTGCGCACGATGAGATAGGCTGCTGGCAGCCCGAAGGCGATGCCGAAAAGCAGGGCTAACCCACTGAAAACGAAAGAGTTTTTTATCAGAAGCGGGGTTTCAAGTAGGATTACCCTGAAATTTTCCAGGGTCCAATAGGTCGGAAATGGCTCAAGGACCCATCTCCTGGAAAAAGCTGCTAACCCCAGCACGATTGGAATGAGTAGGACGAGGATGGCAATAAGAATCATGTAGATATACGAGCCTATTTTCACCATCGGGCCTGGCTCGATGACTCTGCCTTCGGACGTTGTCCCTTTCGACAGCCCGGTATACTTTTTCCTCTCAACCCACCATCTGGCAAGTAAAAAGAGAAAAATGCAAACGGTGGAAGAAACGACTACCGCCACGATTCCCATGTACTTCCGATGTACATCAGTAAAGTGATAGGCGATATTGATGTAGGCAACCGAAGGGAGAAAATCCACCTGCCCCAAAATCAACGGCGTCAGCCAGTCCGTAAAGGGCCAGAGGAAGACGATGACAGCCCCCGCCAGATAACTTGGAGTGCAGAGGGGCAAGGTGACGGTGAAGAATCTCCAAAAGCCGCTCGCCCCCTCGACTTCGGCGGCTTCTTCAAAACAGGGGTCTATGTTGGTGAAACCTGCGGAAAGACTAAGGACGATAAAAGGGAGCATGTGCAGGGCTTGAACGAATACCAGCCCGTGAAGCCCGTAGATGAAATTTATGGGTGTCTTGATCAACCCCATTTCCACAAGGAGCAGATTCACGGTCCCAAATCTGCCGAAAAAGATGATGAAAGCAAAGACGCCGGCGTAAGCGGGCAAAACAATTGGCAAAAGGATGAGGGCTGTGAAAACCGTCTTCCCCCTCTGTCTGTATCTCGCTAGAATGTAGGACAGGGGTATTCCGAATATGGTGGTGGTCAGGAGCACCAGCGTGCTCAGCACCAAGGTGTTTCCAAAGGTTTTCAGATAATACGCGTCTTGGAAGAACTCCAGGTAGTTGCTAATGCCCCAGGTATGAGTTCCGGCGATTTTGAAACTTTCCAGCAGCAGAATTGATAGCGGATAAATCACGAAGAAGGCAATAATCGACCACAGAACAGTTGACAGAAAGATATTGCCGCGGGTCATATCAAAACCTTCGTTTCTTTATCTTCTGAATGGAACAACTCAGATGCAAAAGGCAATTACGTCGACCGGTCCTTTACGGGCGGGGATAAACCCCGCCCCTACCGGATTGGTTGGCGAGTCTTTCGTAGGGGCGGGCTTTACGCCCGCCCGCCGGGATTGCCAGAACCTTTAGATAGATATATTGAGGCAGCCCCGGAAAGTATTCTAGTGTGTTGGGATAAATCGCTACCCAGGTCGCCGTCTCAGCGCGATGACCACTGCTACCACTGAAATCAAGACGGCTATTCCTACCGCCAAGAGGAGTCCAGCTGGTAAACCCGCTGCAGCGGGGAGAGCGCGTGCCTCAGTTGCAGCCAATCGGGCTGCAGCATAATTGCCATCTACCTCGAAGAGCTTTCTGGCTTCCTTTATTTTCGTCTCGGCCTTTGTAACGTCCATCTTCTGGGCTTTCGCCGCTTGAATTTCTCCCTCAACTTCCTCTATCAAGAAAAGACTGCTTTTCAATTCGCCCCATTTTCTGTAGATCTCGTACTCATAGTAGCGGTTGGTTTCGTCCCACCTCTTGGTGGCGAGATCCAAATCGTACTCGATGAACCCGACTTCCAGATCCCAGAACGAATCAACTCCCAGGGCCCTCTTGGCGTGCTTGGCCATCTCAACGCCTTCTTTTTCCCACTCTGAGAACTTGATATCCGTTCTGGCCGCGAAGTAACCGCCATTCAGCACGGCTTTTTGTCCCTCCATGCTGAACAGCCAGTCCAGAAAGATCTTCCCGACCTCTTCGTTGGGGGCGTTTTTCAGCAACGCCACTGCCTCTGGAACCAGGATCGTTTTGTCAGGGAGCAGGTCCCGGACGGGATAGCCATCTCGGCGAGCAACCATGGCATTCATTTGCGGCTGCGCGATGCCGATGGGAATTTCGCCCCGGCTCGTTATGTGGGTGGTATCTGTGCTGCCGGTGGAAAAACGGGCCAGTTGCGCCGCCAATGACCTAAGATAGGCCCAGCCTTCCTTTTCGCCAAGAGACTGCAGGATGATCTCTACGGTCTCATGCATGGTACCGGAGGCGTAGGGCAATGTATGCACGACGTTACCCCGGTAGATAGGATTGGTCAGATCCTTCCACGTTTCTGGCGGCGGCAGCCTCAGCTTCTTTAAAACCTTTTCGTTGTACAGATTGGTCACAATCCAGGGCGCAAAGCAGGTCCAATCCCCACGTTCATCTTTAACCTTCATGCCGTGCCATTCGGCGGGAACCTTATCCCAATCCTTTGGTTTGTAAGGGATGATCAGTCCCTCTTGCTTCAAAACTTCATGAGCTGGAGCGCCTGCGCCCAGGAAGATGTCTGCATCCGGTTTGCCGCCCCACGCTCTTACTTTATCCAGGCAAACCGGCCATCCGCCCGGCCGTAGGAAGGTGATTTCCACCTCCTTACCATAAGTCTTCTCATAGTACGCTTTGAAACCCTTGGTGAGACTCTCGGATAACTCCTTGTAAACGGGACCAACCCAGCCAATTTTATCTGCGGCGAGCGCTTTCGCCGCAAAGGTTGGCACAAACAGCAGTGCTATCGCTAGGACAACGAAGATTGTGATGGCCAAGGTTCTCTTTCTCATTTTGACCTCCTTTCTATGCCATATAAAAAAAAACAAAAAAATTAATTGTTCTCAGTCACCTCCTGTCGTAATGGTTTCCTCGGTTTTTTATAACCCGACACCCCACCATCAATCTCTTTCTGCCATAACCTCCTCTTGAAAAGGGTTTTATGCTCCGGTTGTATTCCCAGCAGGATAGAGATAAATGAGAAGAACTGATTCGGTTCAATCCATATCTCTTCTGGCACAGCCCGCATGGGGATCGGCCTCAGGCGGCAAAGGGAGATCTGTTCTGTCAATGATAAGATAGCCCGGATATTTCATGAATTGCTGTCGCGAGACCACGCAGATGGGCGTGCCTGCCCGCCATCGCAAGCGCTCAGGCGAGGCGGGCGAGCCAGCGGGCAACCGCAGGGTGTTGGTTCCGAGGCATAGCTAAACGGTACGTCGCAGAGGCCGACACCCGAGGACGCCAGGAACGACGACCATATTCCTGGCCGCAGCAAGTGATTCATGAAATATCCGGGCTAGTGGTTTCGCCTCCTTCGGTCACAGGAGACTGATAGTTATGAGAGGTTCGAGTGTTTAATAATGCTTCAAATTATCACAACTCCAGCCTGACTTCAACGAAATTGACCCAGGTCCAGTGCCTTGCCATGGCAGACTGGCGATCCTTGTGCCCAAAATGCTCATTGTGCTATTTTCATATACGAAAATTGAAGCTTAACCCTAATGTTGCAGACCTACACCGAGGAAAAACGGGCCAGAGTGCGCCAGATGTGGCTGCGCACAGGCTCGGACAGGATGAAGCGTACTTGACCGTACGTGAGATCCTGTCCGAGGCGAGCACATCCCCAGATGGTGTGCTATGGCGCGAGCGCACCGATTTTGGCCGGTTTGACTTTGCAATATTAGGGTTTCCATCGGGAGGAATCATCGTGGCGAAAATAGTAATCTTGGGTGCCGGCGTGATGGGCACTGCAATGACCATACCTTTGCATGACGCCGGCCATGCAGGCCATCTCGTGGGCACCCATTTGGATAGTGACATAATTCAAAAGCTCAAGGAAAGCCGCGTTCACCCTTTGATACACTTTCGCTTGCCTGACACCGTAGAGCTCTACATCTATGACCAGTTAGGCGAGGCTATGAAAAATGCCGATTTGATCATCTTGGGTGTAAATTCTCTGGGCATTGAATGGGCTGCCGAAATGCTGGGACCCCTGTTATCACCTTTAGTTCCCATTCTCTTTTTGACCAAAGGTCTGGTGAGTGACGGACGCAAGCTGCGAATATTGCCGGATGCTCTGCGCAATCTTCTGCCTGCTCACTGTAAAGACAGTATGCGACTAGCTGCGGTCGGTGGCCCTATGCTTGCAACAGAACTGGCTGCCCGGCACCATACTGGTGTGGTCATCACCGGCTCGGATCAGGCCCTGCTAAACGAGCTGGCCGCCCTGTTACGCACTCCTTACTACCATATTTGGACCAGTACCGACCAGATCGGGGTTGAGGTCTGTGCAGCGCTGAAAAATGCCTATGCTCTTGGTGTGGGGCTGGTGACAGGCTTGTTGGAAAAGAAGCGAGGATCTGACAACGTCGCGGCTCTGCACAACCCGGCAGCGACTATTTTTGCCCAAAGCATGCTGGAAATATCCTATCTTGTGGAGCATATGGGGGGACAACTGAACAGCGTGCTTACCTTATCCGGCGCAGGTGACCTGTATGTCACCTGCCTGGGTGGGCGTAACAACCAGATGGGTCGCCTACTAGGATTGGGCATGTCTTATGCTGAAGCCAAAGCCAAACACATGCCCAATATCACCATTGAAGGGGCCGAACTGGTCCTGGCGATAGGTCCTACCATAGAAACAATGCTAGATCGAGGAGAGCTCGCCGTTACTGCTTTACCTTTGTTACGCACCATCGTCGCCATACTGTGTCACGACGCTGTTGCACAGATTCCCTGGGGTGAGTTATTTGCCGGCCCTTAACTTCAAAGAACGCTTTACCCTCAATTGGCTATTTAAGTAAGCCTTTTTTCCGCTTGATTTTATCCACCGTTCTGTAGTAGGAAGACGAACACAACGTGGGTACCCGAAAGGGTTTAATAGGGAATCCCGTGGAAGTCGGGAGCGGTCCCGCCGCTGTTATCGGGGACGAAAGCCGCAAGTAACCCTAATGTTTCATGAATCACTTGCTGCGACCGCGGATATGGACGTCCTTCCGGTCGTCCTCAGGTGTTGTACCCTGCGACCTACCGTTCAGGTACGCCTCGGGTCCAACACCCTGCGGTTGACCGGTGGCCCGCCCGCCTCGCCTGAGCGCTCGCGATGGCGGGCAGGCACGCCCATCTTCACGGTCTCGCGACAGCAATTCATGAAACATCAGGGTTTCGCCACTTTCCAGTCGAAGCTGGATGGGAAGGCGCGGCAAGTAGAAGGATCCGAAAGCCAGAAGACCTGCCCAGGTGCTAGTCGATTATAGGCCACGTGGACATGGCTGAGATTGACGATCCTTGAGGATCAAGTAAACTGGGTGCAATCCTTAAGCTGGAGACAGCTTAGGGATTTTTTTTGGCACCAACCTCAACCCCCATTTTTCCCGAGGGCGCCTGTCGTGGGCAGACGGCAGGTGTCCTTGGGAAACACCGTCTTTCATCAAAAGGATCTGGGCTACCTAACGCAAGGAAAGCCGAGGGAGAAGTACTTAACCTACAAAAAAAGGAGGAGAGAACATGAAAAAGGGGTTAATAGTTTATCTCACCGACAGCAATACGCTACCAATGACCTTTGATGCTGACGAAGCACTGGCAAGTCTATCTCTATCGTACGATCACTCAGTACTGGCCGCTTCAGCAGAAGGCTTCTATGACATTCCTGAGGCCTGGCACCTGATGCTGACGCGGGGCATGCAGTATATCTCCTGTATCAAAGGACGGTTCAATGACTCTGGAGACATTGAGCTCTATGGAGAACCGCTGAGGTTATATGGGTAGTCACGATTGCGGATTTGGGAATGCGGAATGCGGATTGTGGACTTCAAATTGAGATTCGGATCTGCAATCTATTTTTTCCAATCCGAAATCCGAGATCCGAAATTCCCCTAACTCCATTACTCCATGGCCTTGGGCTAATTGTCATCTTTGGTTATATGGATTAGAATTTCTCCAGAATTGCAGATTGGTCATGAGGAGGACCTGTGCTCATGAAGATAACCTGGGACAGTGAGGCTGAAAAGACACTCCGCCGCGTTCCGTTTTTTGTTCGCACCAAGGTACGAAAAAAAGTGGAAGAAGAGGTTGCTGCTGCCGGCCGCAATCGCGTCACCAAAACCGATGTGGAAGATAGCAAGCGGAATCACCTGAAACGTCTGAGCGAGGGAGTCAAAGGCTACAGCGTCGAAGCCTGTTTTGGTGCCAGTGGTTGCCAGAACGCTGTAGTCACTTCAGCTGACCTGGTTTCCAACCTTGAAAGTCTGCTGGAAAACGCAGACCTGCTCAGCTTTCTCCGTTCACAATTGGGCGACCATGTGAAGTTACATCACCAGTTTCGGGTAACTCTGGCAGACTGTCCCAATGCTTGCTCCCAGCCACAAATCAAGGATATCGGTATTATCGGCCAGGCCCAAGTAGCTTGTGAGCCCCAGGAGTGCACTGCCTGTGGTGAGTGTGAGGCTGTCTGCCAGGAATCAGCCATATCATTAGATGACGGATTTCTGGTGTCCATTGAGGAAGATCTCTGCGTTGAATGCGGTGGTTGTGCCCGGGTGTGCCCTAGCAGCGCAATTAGTGCCACAGCCAACAATTACAGAATTCTGGTTGGTGGCAAACTGGGTCGTCACCCTCAACTCGCCCGTGATCTAACCAAAAGTCTCGATGCTGAGCAAGTACTGAATCTGGTGGGAGATATCGTTGGATTCTACAAGGACAACGCCAGAAGGGGGGAACGATTAGGAGCGCTCATCAATAGAGTAGGATGGGAGGAGTTTAGAAGGGCAGTCCTTTAGGAAATGAAATCCACGAAGAACGCCATTTCAGCAGGCAGGAGGCAGCTCGCAGCGGGCAGCAATGAATATCGCACCTGGATAGGGGATATCATTTTTCTGCCAACTGCCAGCTGGCTGCTGGTAGCTAGCGTTGCGCTTCTTTGCCTCCTTAGCGGTTCCAAATTTTACCAGACCGCATCTCTTAAAGTTTGTTCCAGGGAAATCGGCTCGAGTCCCAGAAGTTCATAGAATGGTTTTTCGTCGCAGGTGCTGCCCTCCAGCAGCATGGTGATCTGATCTGTGGTGAGGGGATATCCAGGAGCGTGCTGGAGCGCGGAAGTGGCCAGTCGTAAGGGGAGAACCGGCATGTGAATCTTCACGATGGACTTACCCATCACCCGGGCCAGGGTATCCATTATTTCATCGAAGGTAACATTGTCAGGACCGCCTACATCCAGCGTCTTGCCGTGGGCTCCTTCTATTTCTAGAGCTTTCTCAAACCCTTGAGCTACTGTGGTAACGCTAACCGGCTGAAAACGGTATTGGCCATCCCCGATGATGGGAACCACATACTTCTTTACCATATCCCCGAACATCTGTATGGCTTCTCCACCCCTGCCGAAGATTAAAGACGGTCGAAAGATAGTGTAGTTCAGCCCGCTCTGGCGCATGAGCTCTTCTGCGGCGAATTTGGTACGCAGGTATGGAGTAGGACCATCTTCCCGAGCCCCCAGGGCACTCATATGAAGGAGCCGTGAAGTACCAGTTTCTTTGGCAGCTGCCACAACATTGGCCGTGGCTTCGGTGTGCAGCCTTTCAAAAGTAATCCCACGACTTGGAAAGGTTCGGATGATACCCACCAGATGGATGATCGCATCACATTCCTGCATCCCTTGGATCAAATCGGCAACCTCATCCACCGTGCCGGGCATTGTCTCCACATCATCCGGTCTTTTCAGCTTATGCTCAGAGCCTGGTCTCACCAACGCCCTGACCTGGTGACCTTTTTCCACGAGTTCATGCAAGACATGATTGCCTACAAACCCTGTACTTCCTGTGACAAATACCTTCATGGCAAGCTCCTATACACTGGCAGCAAACTGGACAATTAAGAGGCGGATATACACATGCGCATAGCGGTTGGTTTTGTTGACCCGAACGCCGTCAGTGAAAACCTGCTGTAGTGTGACAGGCCAAATGGTTAGCATTAGATGGAGGCATCTTATAACAAGCCCCAAGATTAGGCAAGAGAGACAAGCGCTACTTGCACCCTGAAAAACAATTTAACAATGGTTGCTTGACCTGCAACGAGAGCAGTCTTATGCTGTGGGTAGCAGAGCAAACGTAACGGAGGGACAATTATCCTATGGTGATGTTGACTGTTACGAAAGTAATGATCTTTGTGATGCTTCTATTTTCCGTAATACTGCATGAGGTGGCCCATGGCTACACCGCGCTTCGTCTGGGTGATCCTACTGCGCGTGATGCAGGTCGCCTTACCTTAAACCCGATCAAACACATTGACCCGTTCGGAACAGTGGTTTTGCCTCTTCTTCTCCACCTCGCTCACTCTCCCATTCTGATAGGTTGGGCCAAACCAGTTCCGGTAAATCCCTACCTTCTGAGAGAGCCGAATAAAGCAATGATGCTGGTGGCTGCCTCTGGACCTCTCACCAATATCACCCTGGCTGTGCTCTTTGCTCTGGGACTTCGAAACCTGCCAGCCTCAACGGTTCCACTGTTCGTCGACCTCCTGGTTTTTTCCTGCTACATTAATATTATCCTCGCGCTCTTCAACCTCTTGCCGGTGCCACCTTTGGATGGCTCTAAGCTGTTAGCGGGCCTGCTTCCGGTTAGACTGAGAGAGTCCTACCTGCGATTAGGGCGCTATGGTATCTTTATCGTCCTACCCTTCGTCTATCTAGCTCTGAAATATGGGGTGCTCACGACAATTGTCGAAGGTATCTTTTATTTTCTGGTTCGGGCATGATTGTTGGCGGGTACGAATTTTGGTGGTCGCAGCAAGTGATTCATGAACTAGCCGGGCTAGATCTGCTCTTTGAAGGTTGAGGGAAAACATTATTTGGTGGGGCAGGCGTCTCTGCCTGCCTGAAGAGTATAGTACACTGCTTCATTTATTCTTTCTACATCGAAGATTTCAGGCCACTCAACTGAAAGGTCCCGTCCATTGCAGACGGCTGCCTAGGTTTTTGTGGAGTCTGCTGAGTAGTCTGCACAAGGATTCCGTAGTAGGTCTTGATTCGGTCCACATATCTGACTGGTTCGGTTCCTCTCGCATAGCCATGGGGCAAGTTGCGGTAATACTTCTTCTGACGCAGTAACGGCAGAACAGCCCTCACATCCTGCCAGCTATTTGCATCTTTCTCCAGTCTTTCGGCCAGCATTCTCGCGTCCTCAAGGTGCCCCCAACCTACATTGTAGGCAGCCAGAGCCATATATGTCCGATCCGGCTCGGAGACATCCTCGCCAATTCTTTTGTGTATCTGAGCCAAGTAGCGGACACCACCTTCAATGGATTGGCGGGGGTCTACCCTGCTTTTCACGCCTAGGATTTCAGCAGTCTGCTGAGTAAGCATCATCAAACCCCTGACCCCGGTAAAACTCACTGCCTTTGGGTCCCAGTGCGATTCTTGATAGGACTGCGCTGCCACAAGTCGCCAATCCAACCCATGCTTTTCTGCAGCCTCTTCGAAGTGATCGCGGTACCGCGGCAAACGATGACGCACCCTGTTGTGGTATTGCACCAGATCCACATAATCAAAAACCTTGAGATGCCCATAGTAGTGTTGTTTGAGACGCTGGAGCAAGGCAGAGGTTTCCGGCCGGGAGAACCATCTTTCAACGGCTGCCAAAAGGTGATGGTGCTGCGGATGCAGGGCCCACGCCAGCCGCTGGCCATCTTCAATTGCAAAGTGAATGCTTAACTGGGGATAATAGCGCCGATTAACCGCGACGATGTTCGAATCAGCTATGGTAAGTGGTACTATGCCCCGCCAGACCATCTCTAGGATTTCCTCGGTCTCGTATCCTGAAACCGGCATCCACGACAATCCAGGATATTGCTGTTTGAGCTGCCGCAGCCGTTCCTCATATGAGGTGCCGGCATTTACCCATAAAGGATGACCGATGAGATCGTCCACATTGTCAGGTGACGGTCCTCCCCGTCGCCCCACCACCTGCTGCTGGACTTCCATATAAGCAGGCCCGAAAGCCACTTTTCGTCTTCGCTGTTCTGTGACGGGAAAGCCTGCGGTGATGATGTCAGCATCACCGCGAAGGAGGGAAGGGATCATTTGCTTGAAATTGTGGGTGACAACACAAACAAGCTTTACACCCAGATAGTCAGCGAAGGCTTTGGCCAGTTCGTATTCAAAGCCCGCAAATCCCATGGGGCCCTCGTAATAGCAGGTGGCGTTGTTCCGGATAAGCACTCGAAGCTCGCCCCTGGTCTTTATAATCCCTAACTCATTCTGCGGGGTAAGCTGCTTACAACCTGCGCCAGCCACCAGTGCCAGACAAATGATGGTCAAACTCGTCAGTTTCATCCAGGACATAAGAGTTGATTTCTTATCGGACAGTGCCATCATCACAGCCTTTACGCTCTCTTTCTTACGTCAGAGGTTGCCCCCCAATGTTAGAGCAAAATTCGTTCCGAGTCCTGTTGTGAGGTCTTTGCTTTTCCGCCAGTGATACTACCTTATCCTTATCCTGCAAGCAACCACGAGCCCTCCCCGAACGGGAATTTACTTAATAATACATCTTTCGGGCTTGTCAAGAGCTCAACCGCCGTCAGCTTACGGTTTTTCGTTGGCCCTGTGCAGGTTACGAAAAAATCCCTAGCCCGGATATTTCATGAATTGCTGTCGCGAGACCGCGAAGATGTGCGTGCCTGCCCGCCATCGCGAGCGCTCAGGCGTGGCGGGCGGGCCACCTGGCAACCGCAGGGTGTTGGCGCCGAGGCGGACCTGAACGGTACGTCGCAGGGGCCGACACGACACCCGAGGACGCTAGGAAGGACGCCAATATTATTCGCGATCGCTGCGCTCCGCTCAGTCCCGCAAGCGGGTTCCCAGTTTCGTGGTCGCAGCAGGTGATTCATGAAATATCTGGGCTAGTAATTGAACCTCCCTGCAGTCCGCCTGCGGCGGACAGGGAATATTCGAAATGTATGGAATTAATCCATTTTCTTGTAGTTCGCTCGCACACCCCGGAGCAAGCTACGGGGTATGCGCTCGCTGGAGCATTTTCAAATAATTATGCGCCACGGCGCCAGCAGCCAATATTTCTGACGCAAGTCTACATTTGTATACCAAAACCGACCATTGGCAATCCACAACTTTTTACTTCACCAGTATAACGCGAAGATCCATGACATTGGTATTTGTCGGACCAGTGATCAGCAGGTCATCAAGGTGTTGAAAAAAATGGTACGAGTTGTTTTCCGCAAGGAACTCTTTTGGATTTAGTCCTATAGCCAGCGCCCGGGCTACCGTGTCGCCATCCACCACTGCGCCAGCGGCCTCAGTGGGTCCGTCTGTACCATCAGTACCACCGCAAAGCAGGCAAACCCCTTTCAGCCCTTGAAGATCGAGAGCGGCAGCCAGAGCAAATTCTTGATTTCGTCCACCTTTTCCTTGGCCTCGCACCACCACCGTTGTCTCTCCCCCGGAAATGAGGCAGGCAGGTCGAACCACAGGATGACCGCTCATAACAATTTCTTTAGCGAGGGCCGCGTGAAAACGAGCCGCCTCCGTTGTATCACCCTGGATCAATGAAGAGAGGATAAGGCTTGTATAACCGAGCTTCTTCGCTTGCTTTGCGGCAGCCTTTAACGCTTGCATATTGGTGCCCACCAGGATGGATAAAGTCGGTGAAAATATTGGTTCACCCGGCTTCGGTGTCTCCGGAACCTTTCCTTCTATTCCTTCTTGCAGGTGAGATTTCACTGAGGCCGGCAACTTGTCTTGGAGAGCATAGCGATCCAAAACTTCCTGACATTCCTTGTAGGTGGTGGGATCCCCCACGGTGGGTCCCGAAGCAATCACGTCCAAGGGATCTCCAACAACATCAGAAAGGATAAGAGAGATCAATGTAGCCGGATGCGCCAACCGTGCCAGTTGCCCTCCTTTGACTTGCGAGAGGTGCTTTCGTACAGTGTTCATCTCTTGAATGGATGCTCCCGACTTCAGAAGAAGGTCGGTGGCGGCCATTTTCTCATCCAGGGTGATCCCCTCCACCGGCATTGGAAGGAGCGCTGAGCCGCCTCCAGAGAGCAAGAAAAGCACCAGGTCTTGTCTCCCCAGTTTCTCTACCAGGTTTACCAGTTCTTGGGTGGCTCGCCAGCCATTTTCATCTGGAGTGGGATGCCCCGCCTCCACCAAACGGATCTTTCTCAGAGGTACCAGATGGTCATACTTGACAATAACCAACCCGCCGTTTAAACGATCCCCCAGCACTTCCTCCACTGCCTGAGCCATCGCTGCTGAGGCTTTGCCCGCGCCTATGGCCCAGATTCCTTCAAAGTCCTCCAGATCCAGTTCTTGCTCGCCAAACAAAAGCCTATTTCCCTCCACGGTCAGAAACCGCTTGACAGCTTCATTCGGGTCTACAGCACGCAGTCCAGCTTCAAAGATTTGTCGGGCCTCTTCCTTGAGATCTGTTGGCATCACAACCTCCTGAACAGACTAACTTAGTTAGAGTCCATCCATAAATTACCGAGTGTCATACCGAGCCCTCTGTCTCCCGTCTTCTCAGCTTTTCCTCAATCATCCTTGCCCAATCTATACAATAGATCATTTACTGCTGACAACCATCCTCAGACAATCTTCATTTGACAGTGCTCGCACCTGCCAAGTAAAATCTGCATTACTTTAACCACATTGGCGGCAATCTGTTTGTACACTTGGAAAGCGTTTCTGGAGGTATGTAATATGGAAGATTGTATCTTTTGCAAGATCATTCGCGGCGAAATCCCTTCAGCAAAAGTTTTCGAAACCGAGACTGTCCTTGCATTCTTGGACATCAATCCGGTGAGTAAGGGACACACACTGGTAATCCCCAAGGCTCATTACGCCACTTTTCCTGAAATGCCAGCAGACATTATCGCTGCATTGGGCCAAGCCCTGCAAAAGATCGGTGAGGCTGTCAAATCCCAACTCAATTCTGCGGGTTTTAATATTTTGCTCAATAATGACCGCGCTGCAGGCCAGCTCATCGATCACTCTCACTTTCACCTGATTCCTAGAAACCTTGGTGACGGAGTAATGGACTGGCCTCCGGTACGTCCTTACGCAGAAGGTGAAATGGAAGCGGTGCGTGGAGCAATTGAAAGTGCGGTATGAGTAAGGGGCTACAGGCTCAAGAGGCGGTTTCTCAGGCCAGTTTGAGGCTGGAGGAGCGGCCCTGCGGGCCTTAAGGTTGGAGGCCGAAGAAATAAGCCACCAAGAGTGTTCTTCTTGTGCCTCAAACCTCTAACCTCAAACCTCCAACCTTAATGCTTCGCGCCTGTATTTTTCCGGTACCGCCAAGTACCTCTCGCCCTCCTGAACTTTACCCCTCTTGACACAGCCCTCTCCATAAACTTGACATTTGTACTGAAGGGCCTTCCAGGTCCAGTCGTATTGCTCCGGCGAGAGTCTGCCGCTATTAAGGAGCTTCTCTAAGGCCTCGATTCGATATCGATCTATCCCTTTTCTGGCAGACAACTGATCAGGGTGGCCGCCCCGTTTTATCACCAGTGGCTCTGGTAGCAACACCACTGGATAATCAACTGCAACTCGCAGCCAAAGATCATAGTCTTCGGCCATGGGCAACTCTTCGTCAAAA
>Ga0209536_100006020_pt1 | contig 18675 bp, 19 predicted proteins | sample DeeMarSeWOR28_12_FD_187461 | JGI IMG/M metagenome (GOLD analysis project Ga0209536, IMG submission 187461) | Marine sediment microbial communities from White Oak River estuary, North Carolina - WOR-2-8_12 (SPAdes) (version 2) | ecosystem: Environmental > Aquatic > Marine > Intertidal zone >... | reverse complement strand
CATTATGCCCAGCAAGGAAGCGCAGGTCCGGGCCATGTACGAAATAGGAAAAGCGGAGATCGCCGGGGCCGTCACCAAGGTTCCGCTCTTTTGGCGCGCCATTGCCAAGGCGGAATGCAAGGAGGAGTTCTGGGATCTTTGGCTGAAGGAAACCCCGGAAACCGTTGCGAACTTCCATATCGTTCGCGTATTGCTGATCGGCTTTACCAACGAAGAGCAGCTTACGTATGACGAAAACGTTCTCAACGATATCATGAAGGAACTGGGCGGCAAGCCGAGACGGACCAAGCCGAGCGACGAATCGTGGATCAAGAACGCCGATTCTGCCGGCATGTGGCTGATGTGCGGCTCCTACGTATCGGTGGACTATGTGATTGAAACGCTGGGCCAGGCGACGGAACACGGCTCGGTGTACGCTGATTTGAAGAAAAATTACGAGCCGCCGCTGATGCCCGACCACGGTGATCCCGGATGGTTCCAGAGCTTCGAGCTGGGATACCAGGGGTATTCGGAGTTCCTCATCTACTGGGATCAGGATGAAGACACGACCGGAGTGGACCACTTCTATCTTGAGACTTCCAAGATGAACATCAAGCACCGGTTCTATACATCACTATTGGGACCGCACCAGCCCATGTATCTGACAGGACCGAAGTATGGGCCCAATTATCATGAATGGATGATAAAGATTAAGGATGAATTCGATCCTCTCTGGGTCTGCCATCCGCCGGTTCCGTTTGCACACGACGAGTTCGTGAAGCGGGCGCCCTGGATGCATGAGCTCGAGAATTGGAAAAGTCCCAAGAAATTTCCTTATCCTCAGTGGCTGAAAGAAAAAATGGAAGCGGAAGTCGCTGCCATGAGTGTAAAGAAGTAAAAACTTTTCATTTAAATTATGCCGGCTGCTGGAGAATTAGACCGCAGCCGGCATATGCCCCTGCACCCTTAACCCGCGTTTCTTACAATTCCGGTCTTTTCGCTTCTACAATACAACGTGTGAACGTATGAACGTCGAAGGTCGAACGTCGAAGGTCGAACGTCTAAATACCGTCGAAGGTCGAAAAAAAGTTCGCAGGTTCCAGGTTCCAGGTTCACAGGTTCTGTTCGCAGGTTCGCAAGTTCCAGGTTCAAAAACTGTCGAAAGTCGAAGGTCGAAGGTCGAAGGTCTAAATACCGTCGAAGGTCTTAACAATTGTTCGCAAATTCCAGGTACAAAAACTGTCGAAGAAATTGGCACAGCTTGGGCATTCCGATTTCGGTCAGTCAGAGAAGGAATCTAGTCAGAAGACGTTCGCACGTTTTGACGTTCAGACGTCGAAGACGTTCGCACGTTCACACGTTTCAACGTTCAGACGTCTTTAGATAATTGATTTAAACAGAATTAATAAAAGATTCGTTTATACTGTAATGGCGTATTAAACACGGTAGAAGGAATCATGGAACCAATGTATCTGGCTGTCACTTGCCCTCTATGTGGTCGCAGCAGCGACCACCCGATAGAAAATCTTAAGGAAGGAAAGGATATGGTCTGTCCCCTCTGCGGTGTTAGGCTGAACCTTCACGGCCATATGTGGGAAGAAATCCGGGACCAGATTGCTAAACTTAAAGAGAACGGCGACGGGTAATCCATCCGCAGGGCCCTTTCACGGGAAAAAGCCAGGATGCCCCAGCCATAGGTTATGGATAATAACAGTGACAGTCACCGTAATTTGATAGAAGATAGAGTTGCTAAATGGCCCCTTTTAAATGATCGGTCAAATCAGCCTCACTCTGACTTATGGGCCATAGCCTGAATATGTCCGTAATTCGCAGGGCCTTTTTAGCGCATAAATTGCCGTACAGGTGCATTTTATCCTTTGTCATTCTGGATGCTGGACCAACGATTGAAACAGTGCCTATTACTTTACCGTCTGCGTTTGACACCGGCGCAGAAACAGCATGAATGCCCTCCTGAAATTCTTCGTAATCCGTAGCATAACCTTGTTTACGAATGACTTCCAATTCCTTGAGGAAGGCTTTCTGTGTAGTGATGGAATTCTTGGTGAATGCCGGCAGTTTCTCCTGTTGTATTATATTGACTACCTGTTCCTCTGGAAGTGAGGCCAGGACGGCCTTTCCGTTCGATTTCCTTGTCAACGGATCCATCGTGCCGATAGGGGGCGTGACACGAAGATTGTCTTTGGATTCAACGGATTGTATGACGACTATGTACTTTCCGTTCAAAATTGAAAAATTTGCCGTCTCCCCGCTGTAATCGGACAGTTCATTTAAAAGTGAATGGACCTGATGCCGTATGTTCAAATTGTTCATGACGAATTGTCCATAACCGACAAGTGCAATCCCCAGCGAGTACTGCTTGGTTGTTTCATTACGATCCAGCAGTCCGTGATGGTGTAAGGTTACCAATATCTTATGAACACTGCTTTTGTGCCATCCGGTAGCTTCGGTAACCTCGGCGATTGTCATACTGCGAGCTTTTTCTTTTAACAACGACAGTATCTGAGCCGCCCTGTCTACTGCGGGAACGATATATGCGTAATTGTTTTTTTTGATGCATGTTGGTTTTGAATTTGGGGTCACGATGTCACCGTTTAGGGCCTCCGGTAACTTTCGGGGCTATACTAATTTAGATTCCTTGGACTAATGAAGTTTGAACCACTTGCTGCCGCCATGAAGAACCGCTCCTCCGGCATCGGCAGAATAATTGAGCAGCGGTGTTTCATCCGTTTTGGGCACAATAAATGCGATCCAGCCTTCCAAAGACTCTCCGGAGCGCAACTCTCCCCTCATCTCAGGTCGCGGTACTGTCACGTCCGCGGCCGGATAATCCACCGCTTCTTTGGAGCAGGCTGTGAATTGATCCGGCAAAAGCTTGTGAGCGCACAGGCCCGGTGTCCCTCGTGCAGAGTATTCGAATTTGACGCGCGCCAGGATATATTCGAATCCGGGATCCGCAGGCTTGTTGGAATCATCGGCCGCTTGGAGTCGTTTCCAGGCGGCTTCCCCGCGCAGGACTTCCAGAAGCGTGATCTTCATGTTGTAGAGCTCGTGGGATGTATAACCCCGCCCGCATTCAATAATGCCTGATAGCCTGGTGCCGGCCGGGGCCGGATCAAATGGAGAATTTCCTTCCTGGGAAAAAGCTGCCGGCAGGGTTAAGCCGACTGCAGTCATAAAAAGCCATGCAAGTCTGATATTTGTTCTCAAAAACACCTCCCCAAGCCTTAGGGAAAATTATGAATAACAATGTTTATTCATAAAGCCGGAAAAAGATTATTTTACCTCGCGACCAGGCTCCCCCGGAGGAAGGATCGAACATCAACAGAGGTTGGTCATCTTCCTGTTTTACGGAGAAAGCGGCCCACCCCTCGACATATTCATCCGCAGGAGTCCGGCCCTTGAACTCCGGCTTTGTCGAAACAATTTTGGACGGCGCATACTCCTCGAAATTCCTGGAAAAAGCCGTTAGCTGCATGGACCTGCCAAGATCGAAAGTCTTGTCCCCGGGCGCTCCCAGGGCCTTCATTTTGAAACCGATGCGGGCCAGAATATACTCGTATCCCGTTTCGGGTTGCGGATTGGAACCATCCGCCGCTTTAAGGAGTTCCCAGGCTTTGGAACCTCTGACGACTTCCAGGAGTGTTATGGTAGCGTCATAGCGCTCGAAGCCGCCGGCCCGTTCAGAACAGTTGATCTGGAGTTTTGTCGATTTTCCAATAGGGATCGCAGTATCGTGCGATTGGGCCCAAACGATATGAATGGAAAAAATAAACAGAAGTGATACGCTGGCCACAGCGAGTCTACCCGGTATTTTATATCTCATTCAAAACCTCTCTTAAGAATTGGAAAGCAGTTGAAGCTTGAATTCAATATTGAACTCAAGCTTCAACACGGTTTTACCCGGTTTCCTTTTTGTACAATCCTCCAGGTTACGAGTGATACCACCGGGTGGTATTCCGTAAAAATCCTGACTCCGGAATTCCGTGTGTTGCGGCGGTCACTCTGACTTCAACCCGCCTAGTATTTCACATAAGTTGGAACCAGAGTCTTATACTTTGACGTCAGTTCCTCCCAATTCCCAGGCAGCTCGATCTTCCGGGTTACAAAGCTGTTCCCGAAACCTCCAGCGCTCTGCAACAGTCCCATCCAGACCCCGGGCCCGCCGGCAACGACGAGCATGAAGTCTTCATCCTGAAGCCTTCCGAACCGAGGGCTGTCTCTCTGTCCGGCGCCTTTTATGATGAATTCCTTCACCTGCTTTTTGGACCATCCCTCCTGGTTGAAGATTCTGGCATGATCCGGAATCACAATCATGCAGGATAGAGCTCCAGGTCTCATAGCCGCCAGGCTGGTGGCTATGCCTTCAGCATGTGTCTGCCCGGCGGTGCTCTGGGCATAACGATTGGGGAACATCACGGTTACAGTGCTGTCGGTTTTTTCATATCCAAAATCGACATGAAGAGGATCCCAGGGGCTGTTTTCTTCATTCTCGCCGATAACGAGCGAGTATTTCATGGCATCCCCAAGCGTTCCCATATCTTCTATGCCTTTTCTGGCGCCGCCGATATTCTTGACAATCAGACCAATAGCGCGTCCGATGGCCGCATTGGCCATATTTCCGGGACTCATCATGCCCGAACTGCAGTTGATGTGGATGTCATTCCTTATCGGCCCATTGATTACCAGCAAGGGCGCCCAGGATCCGGTACTCACTTCAAATGTGTCAAAGCGCGTTTTGGGATCCGACAGGGCATCTACCGCTGCGATCAGCACCGGCATATGTGTCGGAAGCGCACCGGCCATCACCGCGTTTACGGCGATTTTTTCGACCGTAGCCTTACCCATGCGCGGGATAAGCTTTGTGACAACATGATCCGGCGGCAGATCTGTTCCGGTCATCATATCCGCGACGGCCTCTTCGGTAGGAGGCAGAATCGGCAGCCCATCTCCCCAGCCTTTGCGGTAAAAGAACTCGTTGACCTCCTCCAGAGTTCCTGTCAAGGCGATCCTGGAAGGAGTTTCGACGAATTTGTCGGGTGACTTTTCCTCCTCGGTCAAAGGATCGGTCAATGCCGCAATAATTTGGTCCAGTGCTCCGTCTATGCCGGCTTGAATATCTTCGGCAACGGTGGATTCACAAGCGATTGGAGTTCCAATAACTCGAACACCCGGCATACCTTTCCCGGATGCTGCAGAATGAGCGTCGTTCATAAAACCGTTATTCGCCAGTAACACGACCGGCGTTCCAAAGCCCTCGATCGCTACACCATTGTAGGCGAGGAACTTTGTACAGGACCCTCAATCCGCGACGACGGCAATCGCCGCGTCTACCTCCTTTGCCCATGCTTCGAATTTCTCGGCGTCTTGTTCTACGCTTTCATCGACATTCGGCGCCGTCGAGTGATACAGGTTGGTCTCGATGTCAGGAAACCTTTCCTTCAGTCTCTTTTCAATTTCCCTGGCAATAGGCATGGCCGCCCGCTTGAAGTTGGCGAAAAGGCCTATCTTTTTACCTGCCAGTGTGTCCAGTCTTGGGTTGATTCCGCGCAGCGGAATCGGGTCTATGTCCGCCCAGGGACTGAGAACCTCGTATTGAGTTCCGGAACCATCCCCCGATGAAGAACATCCCGAACACGACAAGACTGCCATGACGGTCAATGCCGCCATGGCTAAAATCGGAATAAATCTGCGCATAGTACGCTCCTCCTTCAATCTCTAGGAAAATTTTCTAATAGTCATCATATTGGCGCTTGCACAAATGGCTACTACCAACAGGAGAATCATAGAATATATAAATTCTCCGGTGCGATGCCACCATTTTTTCAACATTAAAACTTCTCATTTACTTGAGACCGGCAGCGAATTTTCTTTTATAATTGCCGGGGAATACGATCCGGCAATATGTATTCGGGAGATGCCCGATGTCTAATGCATTAGTCTCTTATAAAAGATAGGGTAGCCATTACGAGACTAATCTAGCTTTAACAATGCACGCAGTCAAGGAAAAAGGCATGGGAAGTATCCTGCCAATCATTCTTTTTACAGCAGCCAAGAATGTGCAACAAAAATTGTCTTGACCGCTTTAAAGGCTTATTCTATTCTGATGGCATATAAAAGACTAAGTATCTGATAGGAGATAAATCTTTAAATAGCGTTACCGAAGGTGCAATTCTATAAACGGATCGGGTTTAATGGTTTCTAATTTTCCTTTTAAAGCGTAAAATCGGGTTTTGAATTGGAGCAAACCTCTGTAGTTATTGCTTCATTGAGAAATAGTTCATAATTGAACCGCACTCTTCGTCAAAGGAGACTTGGTATGAAAAAACTGATCGGCTGGTTCGGTTTGGCTGTTTTGTTGTTGGCTGTTCAGATATCGCTACCCTCGTCGGCCCAGGATGCAAAGATTACGGTCATGAATCCTCGGGGTATTCAACCGCCGATAAGACTGATTCCCATGCCCGAACGTGGAAGTATTGAGGGCAAGACAGTCTATGTAGTGGATATTAAATATGCCAATACAAGGCCTTTTATTGATGAGCTTCACAAAATTCTCCAGGAAAGGTATCCCCAAACCAACTGGGTGCTGAAGCAAAAAACAGGCATGTACATGGATGACGATCCGGATCTGTGGGAAGAGATCAAGGAGAAAGCCGCCGGTATGGTTATTGCCATAGGTCATTGAAGTACCTGTACGCCGGCGGTCGTCGGCCATGCAGTCACGGTTGAAAGAATAGGCGTTCCTACGGCCCCTATTGTGACCGGAAGATTTGTGGAACTTGCATCCACCACTGCCTACAAGAAAGGCATTCCTAACCTGCGGATTAACTATACGCCGCATCCTATTACAGACAGGCCTGCCGATATATGCAGGAAATTCCTCGAGGGCAGTGATCCGCATAGTGGGAAGCCGCTTGTAGAGCAAATTGTCAGCGCCCTGACGAATCCGTTGTCCCCGGAAGACAAGAAGACCGGTTTTATGATGAGGGATCCCCGCCCGCGTTTGCTGCCTCCGGACACTGAAGACAATCTGCAGCAGTTGTTTATGGACAGCAATTTCACGGATGGAGGCCCGGTGATACTTCCCACCGAGAAGAGGGTTGTGGAAATGCTGAAAGCAACCAGCCATGATCCGGAAGAGGTCGTCGGTACAATGCGTCCCTCACCTCCCCACGAAGCATGGGAGTACAACGTGGAGATGGTCGCCGTCAATGCCGTAATGGCAGGTGCGAAGCCTGAGTATTTCCCCGTGATTCTTGCGCTTGCGTCAACGGGGACCTCTTCTCTATTCAGCTCCACCTCTTCTTTTGCAAGGATGGTGGTCGTAAACGGCCCTGTGGCCCGGGAAATAGGCATGAATCCCGGAATAGGAGCTCTCGGTCCGTTCAACCAGGCAAACACGACAATCGGCAGGGCCTGGACATACATATCCAAAAACCTGGGAGGATCCGGGGATCCGGGAGAAACCTATTTGGGCAGCCAGGGCAACGCATTGAACTACGGGAATCTTTGTTTCCCGGAGAATGAAGAACAGCTGCCAAAGGGCTGGAAACCATTCCATGTGCAGAAGGGATTCAAGGAGAGCGACAGCGTTGTCAGTCTTTTCAACGGATGGAGTTATGCCAATATCGCCTGGTATTCGCATCTCACGTACCAGGAAATCATGACAAACTGGCTGTCCCATTTCTTTTCCTACGGCACCCGGCAGGCTACCTTTATGATCGATCCGGTTACGGCCGAATATCTCTACGATCAGGGTTTCGACTCGAAGGAAAAGCTTGCCGATTACATGGCAACAAATTCTACAACGCCGGCATGGCTGTTCTGGAACCCGAGGCTTGTCGAATTGGCTGAACAGGGAGTGGAACCCTATGCATCCTATTTGAAACTGGGTGACGGAGCGGAAATCCCGCAATCCCGTTACATAAGACGGCCTCCGCGCAAGACAGGGAGCAAAGAACCCCAGACCGGATCGGGCAGGCCGTTTTTCCCGGAAACTCTCGATGCGCAAAATTCGCTGGAGATAGTTGTTGTCGGAGGAGGAACCAACACCTATTGGGCCGGCGGCGATTTCAGTTATATGTCGAGTGCATCGGTGGATCAGTGGAGGTAAGAATATTCGTATAGAACCTATGGATAACCGTATGAGATAGCGACAGGGTTGGGTACTTCCCCATCCCCGAGGGGCGGTAGATCTTAGCCAGGGGCTGCCTCCCATACGCGCTAGCTTAAGAAAAGTACCTTGCGGTCGCTGTCGGGATCGGTATCGGGATTGCAGTCGACCTTATCACTTTCGTATCCATTCGGCTCTTGCCGAACTATATAGCCGTGCTGTCCGAGTTTTGTCAGTATCGCAACGATCCGGTCAGGGAGTCCTTTAGGCATCAGCGTTTTCTGCCGGTGACAAGGCTCCACACACTTCCCGGGCATCCTGAACGTCTGCACATTCAAGAGCCGATCCCCGCGCGATTTCAAAAAATCGCTTCCGTTCTCCTCAGGGGAACAGACTGTGAAGTCCGAAGCAGCTGATCTGTTGCTGTTCGATGTCCTTATCAATCGTTCTCGACGGTCGTTGCTCATGCAGGGGAATTAACGTATGATTTCCCGTGTATGAAATGGGGATAAACGAAGAGTGTAATGAGCAAATCACATCCATATTACATCTAATAAATAAAGCCATCATCGATTCTCCTAAGGGAAATTCCATGATTGGTTCTTGGGGCTGAAAGGATCAAATTATGAAAACAATTCATAGTTCGAACGCAAAAAAGGTTGTGGTGATATTTAACATGTTACTGATTGCATGCTTGATAGGATCTTTCTGTTTCGCAATGCAGGCGGATATTCCCCGCATCAGCATTCAGGAACTGAAGGCGATGATGGATAAGGGAACAGAAATAACAATCATAGATGCACAGCCTAAGGAAATTTATAAAGAGGGACATATTAAAGGCGCCATTTCTATTCCATGGAAGTCCCAGATCGCGCTCGAAGATGTCTGGTCCATACCGAGCGACGCAACGATTATTACCTACTGTGACTGTGGGCCCGGGGAGGCGGACAGTGCGGATATTGCCTCCCAGTTGATGCAGATGGGGTATGAAAACGTAATGGTCCTGAAGGATCCATCCATTCACGGTTGGAAGGAAGCGGGATTTCCGATGGAAAAAGAGTGATATAATCCATGCGGTATTGAATCAGGGAGACAATGCCATAAATGCGACCGCTACGATAAAAGCGGGACCGTAATTCTTGAATCAAATTACAGGAATATAGTTTATGAAACCTGAAATAACAAAAAGAGCCGTAACTGGCGCTGTATGGATCGGCGTGGTGATTGTGACACTGTTCCTCTCTCAGGGGATCTCCATGGGAGGCGTTCTCAAAGCCACCCCCGATCAGGTCAATTTCGGAACCATTGACGAAGGTGAAAATGCGGTTGCTACGATTGAAATCGAAAATACCGGAACCGCGCCGATCGAAATAACAAACGTAAGAACCAGTTGAGCATGTACGGAAGCTGTGCTTGGTAAGCACACATTGGATGCCGGCGAGAAAACGGAACTCAAGGTTACGTACGAGACAGAGGGGCGCCCTGGAGAGTTTCAGAAGAAAGTCACCTTCACTACGAACATTCCGGATCAGGAGAACATAGAGATATTTTTGATGCGGGGATATGTGCTGGAAGCTCCTTCGGCGAAGATCTCCGTGGATCCGCGCCGGGTTGTACTTGAGGGAGCAGAACGGGATGCCGGGAAGAAACAGACATATGCCATAAAGAATGAAGGATCGCTCCCTCTTGAAATCACACGGATTTATATGAAGGATGGTACACCAGTATTTTTCGATGGAGCCAGTGAAGGGAATCTTGTCATTGAACCCGAACAGACGAAAACGGTTGAAATTCAGCTGGATCCTGAGCCTGGGGCGGAACAGGTTCAAAAACTGATTCTCATTGAATGCAATGCAAGGAATGCCGGGGCATCAGGCTTTTTCCTCATCGTTCGCTACAACGCCAAATAAATTACAGTAATTACGGTGACTGTCACCGTAATTTTACAAGCGATAACCGAAGAGCAACAGGTGTGCATTGTACAATTGTAGGGGCGAACCTTGTGTTCGCCCTTTTTTCGATTTCTAGCCAAGTTTCTTTCTAGCTTCAAGTACATCGGCAACATGGGCCAGTCCCAATTTTCTCAGAGTTTCGCGCTTTGGATACCCCGTTTTCGGATTCCATCCCTCGAACGTATAAAATTCCGTTTTCCACTGCTCCATACCGTCTTCATCTAGGTACAGATCGCTGCAATCCACCCAGTCCCATTTCTTGCCGTCAAACACCGGAATCGTAGGGCCGTAATGGGCTTTGGAAGCTCCGGGTTTGTACATATACCCGGAAAATTTTTCGACTTCGCGAGTTCTACCCTGCAGAACATATATCGCGCGCACAAGATTCCATATTTTTCGGCCGGTCTCAATTCCTTCAGCAAAATTCCTATCCTTGCCTACAACTGAGTTGATTAGGACGGGTTCCGCCTGGGGTGTCGCTCCACGGCCGTCCGGAGTCTCGGAATGATAGGCGCTTGCGAATACCCAGTCGCAGAAGAGCATGGATTCCTTGTAGAACATGGCATAGTGCTGGTGCCACGCGACAAATTTAGCCTTATGGGGGGAATAAATCCCTGTTCTGTAAGCCTGGTCTCCCTGCCAGCTATAGTCGAACATATATGGATCGTCGCCGTACGGCAGACAGGCGGAGGCAAGCAGTTTTACATACTCCTCGCAGGACATTTGCCGGACCTCACCGAGCCTTACGTCATGATTGTTGATATCGCGGGAATCCACAAGGGTTCCATAGGCCCACTCCACGTTCGGCATGCACCAGTGGTCCACATATCCCCAGGCCGGGTATCTCAGAATGTCGCCCGTATCCCGGATCCTGCCTATTTTCTCCGCAAAGCGAACCGTTCCCTCCGCCAGCAGGTCTCCAATCCCGACACGTTCGGCGATGGAAAGTGCCAGGATTTCGGCGAATTCGACTGTCTCATAAAGATCCATGGGGAGCGGGCCGGTATCCACTTCCTTGCCCGGCCCAACGACTCCCAGGTCATACATTTTCTTCAGGTACCACGCCAGACCGGTTTTGGACGGAATGGTGGGCTGAATAGGGTGGTCCGTAGGACTCGGGAAGCTCCTGGATCCGATGTAGGAGAGTTCGGATGCGTTGATCCCAAGTTTTTGAACCGCATCGGTGGCCTTCAGCCTGTCCCGGGTGGAGGTCCGTTCATAGGGAGGAGAGGGCGCGTTGAACCAGACCGATTCCGCGCAGGCATCCGAATCCTGGCCGTAAACGGGCTCTCTCGAATGACAGCCTTTGTTGCATCCCAGACAGCAGGATGAGACGCTGCCCGCGCCGCGTTTGGCGCTCGGCGGCCAGGTGGTCTCGAACCATTCGCGGACTTTTAGGATTTCTCCGGGATGCGCTACCTTTATAGGATTTGTACCAATCACTACAATGGCCTTCAGATTCTTGGAGCCGAAAACGCCTCCGAAACCTCCCTGCCCGGAGCCAGATCCACCGCCGTGAATCAGGGAGGCAATGCGCGACATAGTTTCACCGGCAGGACCGATGGTTACGATGGCCGGTCGCTGAGTCGTGTATCGGTCTCCAAGTTTCTGCCATTGTTCCCCGTACCGGACATTGGCTCTGGCGCTTTGCTCCTTCCATATTTCTCCCTGTGTTTTCCAGGTATCCAGTCCCCAGATCTGGGATGCATCCTCCAGCGTGACCGTGTCGTCGATAATGTTGATATAAACGGGTGATTCGGATTTGCCTTCAATAACGACTCCATCCCAGCCCGCAAATTTAAGGAATGGGGCGAAAGTGCCGCCGAAATTGCTGTGTGAGAACCAGTTGACCGGCCAGGATTGCGGTGAAAGACCGGAGACGCTGGTGCGTCCCGCTGAAGCGATACCCGTGCCTGCCAGCGGACCGGACATCAGCGTAATGATGTTTCGTGGATCGAACGCGTCCTGCAGATCCCATCCGCCCGGAGCTACGCACAGGTCCCAGAAAATGGCTGCGCCTATACCGTAGCCGCCGCCGAATTCCTCATATTTAGAGGTCGGAATTGTTCCGACATTCCCGTCGGTCAAATTCACTCTTAGGATTTTGCCTGTATATCCGCCCTTCATTTTTCCCTTCTCCAGCCTGTAGCCATTTGCACCATTTTACGATTATCGAAAACTATACACCCAGTCTTCTTTCGAAAAATTCATTTTAGGCTGAAACAGCTTCGATCGATACGAAATTCTTTCCCGCACTGCTTCTTGTCCGGAGCCTCCGGGGTCCGGCATCCAAAAGAATAATTCAGGTTTACAGAAGATTCTTTGAATATTTTTCCATATTGCCGGTTTATTGTTTTGAAAGGATCGGAAGTATGAGACATTCGATTTTTTCATAGAAGATCTCACCCCCTAAAGGAGGAAAGCCGTGATCAGACTATCCTGTGCATTCATCTTGATTCTATTGATTACTGTTGCGTTGCACGCCGCAGATAACCGCGCTGTAGCCGACGCCGCCTTTGATGAACTGATCAGCCGGGACTTTGCCGCCCTGGCAAAACGCTTCTCCCCGGAGATGAGCGCAGCGATGCCGCCCGAAAAGCTGCCCGCGGCGGTCGGTCCCGTGCTCAAATCCCTCGGTACGCTCCGCTCGGGTCGTCCCGAACCGCAAGTGACCGGCAGCCAGGGTTATGATGTGTTTCTTTACACGGCTGAATTTGAAAACGCGAAGATGACGGTGGTTATCAGCATAAACTCTGCGGGACAGGTAGGGGGGCTTTTCCTGAGACCGCCGCAGCCCGAGCCGGCTAAACCTGGTGAGTTGGCCGTGACCAGCGGAAATATGAAGCTTCCCGCCACACTGGTTTTTCCGGAAGGGAAAGGGCCGTTTCCGGCTGTGGTTCTGGTTCACGGCAGCGGGCCGGGCGACAGGGATGAAACGGTTGGAGCCAACGCGCCGTTCAAGGATCTGGCCGAAGGCCTGGCAAAGCATGGAGTTGCTTCCCTGCGTTATGTAAAGCGCACAAGGCAGTACCCCCAGAGCCCGATATTTACGGTAAAGGAGGAGGTCATAGACGATGTCCTCAATGCCGTGACCCTGGTAAGGTCCCAGCCGGGCATTGATCCGAAGCGAGTGTATGTGCTTGGGCATTCAATGGGCGCCTATCTGGCGCCGCGCATCGCCGAAGCCGATCCAACAATTGCGGGTATTGTCCTGCTGGCCGGGAATGTCCGGCCCATGCTGGAGCTTGCCCGGGATCAGCTGCAGTATCTGAATGCGCCGCCGGAAAGGCTGCAGCAGCTGAAAGCTTCGGCGCCCGATTCCTACTGGGAGGATCTGAAATCCTACGATCCTGTGGCGACCGCCCGGCAGTTGCAGATGCCCATCCTTATCCTTCAGGGCGAGCGCGATTACCAGGTCACGATGAAAGAATTCGAACTCTGGGAGTCCGGTTTGAAAGGCAAAGAGAATGTCACTTTAAAGAGTTATCCCAAACTCAACCATTTGTTTCTGGAAGGGGAAGGGAAATCGCTTCCCGCAGAATACGGGATACCGGGACACATTCCGGATTATGTCTACGCTGACATCGCGGATTTTATGGGTGTCTCTCCCTTGCCGGCTACAGACAGCCGCACCATAGCCGATGCCGCCTTTGATGAACTGCTCAGCCGGGACTTTGCCGCCCTGGCAAAACGCTTCTCCCCGGAGATGAGCGCGGCAATGCCTTCTGAAAAGCTGTCCGCAGCAGTCGGTCCTGTGCTGAAATCCCTGGGAGCGCTTCCCTCCGGCCGTCCCGCGCCACAAGTCACCGCTAGCCAGGGATTGGACGTGTTTCTTTACACGGCTGAATTTGAAAATGCGAAGATGACGGTTGTCATAAGCATAAACTCCGAGGGACAAATAGCCGGTCTTTTCCTGAGGCCGCCCCCGGAACCCTAATCCGTTGGAAGATCCCCCGGCTCTGCCGGGGAGGCAGCGAAGGTTTGACAGATCCGGGAGTCTCGAGGGAATGATCTCGCGTGTGTTTGACCTACAAAATTCATATTAGTTCGACTTTTTCCTTCCTGTCTGCGTCAAACACTAATGATGGAGGAAAAACCTCAAGAGAAGGTGGGTCGTATGGTTGAACGGGCAATCCCGGATCGGATCGGTATATGGGCGCAGTCGTCCGGCCAAATGCTGGAAGACTCCCTGGTAAAGGCAAGTCAGAAGGGCGATATGCTTGCATTCAACCGGTTGGTGTTGAAATGGGAAAAGACGGTTTTCAATATCGCCCTGAGAATGCTTAAGGAAAGGGAGGATGCGGCGGAAGCCACCCAGGAGATATTTTTCCGGGCTTATCGGAATATAGACCGTTTCCGCCAAACATCCAGGTTTTCCTCCTGGATTTATCGGATTGCCCTGAACCACTGTATCAGTCGAATCCGCCAAAAACCACCTGGGATACATCTTTCTCTGGATGAACCGAACGGCGCGGTAAATCCGCCCAAACAGCTACGGGTAACGGAAACACAGCTTGACCATTTGATGCGTTCTGAAGAGCGCGACAGAGTGCTGGGAGCCCTGGAATACCTGTCACCGGAACAGCGCGCGGTTGTGGAGCTCAAGTTTTTCCAGGGAATGACCTTCGAAGATATCGCCGGTATTCTCGAAATTCCTTTGAGCACCGTAAAATCGCGCCTTTATACAGGCCTGGAAATATTGAAGGTACATCTGGCGGAGAAGGCCTAACGATTTGGAGGATGAATTCATGACACCCGAGTGCAAAGAACAGCAGGAGAAAATAGCGCGATTTCTGATCGGCGATTTGACGGAGGCGGAACGGCGGTCGCTTGAAGATCATTTGACCGCGTGCGCTATCTGCCGTTCGGAAAAGGAAAGCTATGCCAGAACTCTGGATCATTTGCAGTCCTTGCAGGATGAGCCTGTGCCCCGACACTTTTTTATACATCCTGAAGAACCGGAATCCAATCCATGGCGGCTCTATCGACGGATGACACCGCGATGGCAATGGATCACGGCTGCGGCCGCCGTGCTGTTCCTTCTGGTCGGCATGGCGGCAGTTTCCAGGCTTCAATTCCGCTCCGATGCCGACGGCTGGACCGTCGATTTCGGCAACGATGATCGTATCGCCGCTCTCGAAGAGGAGATTTCGAAATTGAGCAACGAAAGAAACCTTTATGCCACAACCGCGCAGCTTCTCGAAATGCGGTCCGGATTTGAACATATTCTGGCGGATGTATCCCGGCAGCAACAGCTTCTGCTGACGGCGCTGGAACTTCAGGATTCAAAACAGACGGGACAGTTGATATCGGCAGAAGCTCGGTGGCGGAAGGATACCGGGGAACTATTGACGTCGCTTTATCAAAACGTTTCGGGTTACCGGGCGCAGGATCTCGAGAATATCGGCTCCCGGTTCAACAGCCTGGAAATGACCCAGGCAGATCAGGCGAGACAGACAAACGCGATTCTTACCGCGCTTATGCAGGAATCCGGTTCTGGACTCAATAAAACGGAGAACTAAAAATGAAACGATATTTTATAAGTACAGCATTGATATTCTGTCTGGGTGTTCTTAGTTTTGCGGATGAACCAACCTTCAACGTGGAAAAATCCCGGCAGGAGCTTGAGATCATGAAAGGCATACTGGAGACCTCTTTAGCCTTTAGCCTGTCGGATGAAGAAACTGTAAAATCAACATTTCGGATTTCTAATGTTTCTAATATTGACGCGTTCTATCTTAGCGGCCAGGGCGCCGTGTTCATGATTCCTACATCGAACTTTTACAGATCGGGCGGTCTTATTATTATGCCTGAATTATCTGAACAAATAAGCAAACTGACCCTAAATTTGGCGGATCAGTCAGAGCAACTTGCATCAAAGGTACAGGAATGGAACCAAAGCAAATCCGGAATAGGCTCCGGGAAGGGAGCCGGAGTGGGTTCCGGCATCGGCGCCGGGCAGGGATCTTCTGCAAAGCCCTCGCCACCTTCAGCTCCGCCGCCACCCCCGCCACCGCCAGCTCCGACAAATGTTGTCCAGCTGCCTCAGGCATCCGAGCAGAAGAAAGACGCCGAAGCCCGGAAGGCCGAGTACCAAAAGAATCTTGAAAAAGCCAAGCGCCAGCTTATTGAAACACTGGCGAATTATGGAGATTCACTGACAACTGTCCAATCCGGTGAGTACATAAATCTGATATTGACTGCAAACAATTACACCATAGGCGTTTATGTTACTGCGGCAGGGCATCGGGCAACCCACGAAGTGATATCGGCCCGGAAGTCCTGGATCACGGACTACAAGGCCGGAAGGCTCAGTCTGGAGAGCTTCAAACAAAAGGTGCTCCAATACAGCAATTAGGCTGGCCTGAATGAACGAATACTCAGATGAAGGCTAACGGAATTGATATTCGAACGATAATTATCCTTTAAATTCTTAAGGTGATTTATGTAGTTTTCATTGAATTTCCGGAAATGAATCAGCGCTGTCTGCTTCACTTCACACTTGCGTCACTATAGTTGATGCGGACGCCGTGGGCAGTAATGATGCGGTTCAGCCCCATCATGCCGCTCGTATTCTCTTCGCCTTTAACCTTGCCCGCGAGAACATCTTTGCAGATCGCCGCTTCATCATCGATTCTCTGTTTCGTTTCTACATTCTTGCCGAAATAATGTCCCGGATAGAGGAATTTGATCCCGTACTTCTCCATGATCGCGCTGGTCTTCTGGCAGGTCGCCAGAAATGTGGAGAAGTTCCCAAATAAGAGCAGGTTCCCGGAACCAAACGAATCGCCGCTGAATCCGTACCCGGCTTCCTTGTCGATGAAGGTCGTCGATCCGGGCGTATGCCCGGGCGTGAAGATAACTTCCAAAGCTCTCCCACCCAAATCGATCGTCTCCCCGTCTTTCAGTTCCCTGATCTTGCCTTTGTAATTCGCTATGAATTGCGAAGCCGCATCCCCTGGGGCGATGTAGAGTTCAGGGAAATAATTGATCGCCGATCCTGTGTGGTCGGGATGGGCGTGAGTGGCAACCAGCATGACAGGTTTCGCTGTAATAGAGGCGACGATCTTGTCGAGATCTGCGATCTTCGTGCCGGCGTCGATCAGGACTGCTTTGATGTCGCCTTCCACGAGATAGAGGCTCTCATTGGACGTCATATGGCCTGTGCCCACCCAGGTATGCTCATCAATTTGATGGAAGACGACATCGTCATTTCCGGCTACCTCTTTTCCCTCGATCTGCATACCTCCCATTTGAGCGAATGCGGTAACCTGAAAGAAAGCGGCCACTGTAACGGAGAGAAGTAGCTTTTTCATGAGATCTCCTCCTAATTTGTAAATCAGTCGGTAGAAAAAATAACCGCCGGCTTTTAAGAACCTTTCCCCTATCAGATCCATTGCTGCTTCTGATAGTTTTGCCTGATGTTCATTAATAGCGTTCAATAAGCTGATAATTGCCTGATTTTACTATAGGTGGGAATAAAAAATTGTCCAATTTTCGATTCATTTGCAGTTTATATTCCAGACTTTGGATGAAGCTGAGCTGCAGTTATTAACCTCAAAAGTCGCTTTATATTGGTAGAAGTTGAAAAAAAGATTGTTGCTGCCGAAACTAAGAAATTATTATGCATTAGATTAAATGTCCAATTTTCATAATTTTTGCGGTTATCAAAATATGGGCTCTTATTTTTATTTAAGCAGGATTTTAACTCAGTTTGCTTGGGGGTGTAATGAAAAAGGATCTGGATTCTTATATTCTAACGAAGCAGAGAACGGAGTATGGGAAATATGAAACTGCAGTAGACCTTGAAAAATACAGACCAGGACTTGAAATTATGTACAGCAATTCATTAACCGATGAAATTCTAGTCAAAATATTTCTTGACGGAGACGAGGACGCCTTCACTCAGCTATATGAGCGATATCGGTTACGTATTTACATCATAGCTTTTCAAATTATCCAGAATCCTGAGGATGCAAAGGATGTTACCCAAGAGATTTTTATAAAGATCTATCAATCTCTCGATAAATGGAACGTTCAGAAATCGAAACTATCCAAGTGGATTTACAGAGTGGCTGTCAATCATTGTATCGACTATTTGCGTTTCCGTTCCCGCCGCGTTGAATCCAAACTGTTGAGAAATAATTCCGATCTCATTTTACAAGTGTATGCAACCGACAACTCTGCCTATTCTCCTTTCATGACTCTTAGGAACAAGGAAGAAATCAGTCTGATTCGGCGTTACATTGAAAAATTGCCTGATCTGCAGAAGAAAACATTCATAGGCCGCTATTTCAAGGAGCTGAATCTTGGAGAAATAGCCGAATTGGAACGTTGTAATGTTGGAGCTGTTAAAAGCGCATTACATCGCGCTACGCATGCCGTTCGCCATATCCTCCTATAATTAATAATTAATCCTGGACACCCATTAATTAAAACCTCCATACTTTTTAAGGGAATCCTGGACACCCATTAATTAAAACCTCCATACTTTTTCACCTTTTAGCCATATGAGAATATCCCAGGGTGAGGCCAGATAAATGATTTTTAGGAATTGAGGGATCGAGTGTGAATGAACCGGTAGCAGTTAACCAGAAGCGAGAACGGACTAAA
>Ga0209536_100006019_pt1 | contig 18677 bp, 15 predicted proteins | sample DeeMarSeWOR28_12_FD_187461 | JGI IMG/M metagenome (GOLD analysis project Ga0209536, IMG submission 187461) | Marine sediment microbial communities from White Oak River estuary, North Carolina - WOR-2-8_12 (SPAdes) (version 2) | ecosystem: Environmental > Aquatic > Marine > Intertidal zone >... | reverse complement strand
GTGATCTCTCTGGGCGAGTCACGTTGGTCTTCCGTGGCTAGGATCGAGGCGTTGAGAACGGGGTTGGATGACCGGATATGAAGAGGAGGTTCAAGGTGACCGTCGACGGTGAGACCTACACGGTCGAGGTGGAGGAGATAGGTGGAGAGGTCACACCCACTGTAGTCGAGAGGCCCCTTCCACAGAGGAGGCCCCCAACCAGGGTCACGTCAGTAAGGGCACCGACCGCTGACGCAGAGGTCGTATCCGCGCCGCTCCCGGGAGTCGTAACGGAGGTCAGAGTCTCGGTAGGCGAGGCCGTTGACGAGGGCTCCGTGCTCCTCGTCATGGAGGCCATGAAGATGGAGAACGAGATCTACTCCCCCCGAAAGGGGACGGTTTCAGCTGTACACGTCGAGGCGGGGCAGCAGGTAGCGAGGGGCGACGCGCTCCTCGTCATCTCCTAGTAGGTAATCCAGATTTGTGGCCCCTCATCGGCAACTTCTTGATGATCGGCGTCGGGCTGGCGTTCATCTACCTGGCGATATCCAGGGGCTACGAGCCCTTCCTCCTCATACCCATAGGCTTTGGGGCCATCCTAGCCAACGTGCCCTACGCGGGTTTGGCTGCTCCCCACGGAGTTCTGGACACCCTGAGGAGGAGCGGGATTGAGAACGAGCTCCTCCCGGCCCTAATGTTCGTGAGCATCGGGGCGATGTGCGACTTCACCAGCCTCATAAGGAGGCCCATACTCCTCCTCTTCGCCGCCGCCGGCCAGCTGGGTATCTTCGTCACCCTCAACGTCTCTCTCGCCCTCGGGTTCACCCCCTTCGAGGCCAGCAGCATTGGCATAATAGGCGCCATGGACGGGCCCACGGCCATCATGGTCACCCAGAGGCTGGCCCCCCACCTGCTAGGCCCTGTCTCTGTCTGCGCCTACTCTTACATGTCTCTGGTGCCCCTCCTCCAGAGGCCGCTCTCCAAGCTCCTCACGACCCCTGAGGAGCGCAGGATAAGGATGGAGTACGCCTCCGGTGAGCTGCCCCGCTCGGTCAGGGTGGCTTTCCCCATCGCCGTCTTCCTCGTCTCCAGCCTCGTTGCCCCGCAGGGCGCCCTCCTCATGGGCTGCCTCATGCTTGGCAACCTGATCAGGGAGAGCGGCGTGGCGAGGCGCCTCTCGGAGGGTGCTCAGAACGAGCTGGCGAACATCGTCACACTGCTCCTGGGCCTCTCCATAGGGGGCACAATGGAGGCCGAGTCGTTCCTCACCCCGACCACGCTACACATCTTCGCCCTCGGCCTCGTCGCCTTCGTCTCCGCCATCTCCTTGGGCATATTATTCGCAAAGGCGACGAACGCTCTTACAGGAGGCAAGGTCAATCCCCTGATAGGCGCCTGCGGTGTCTCGGCCTTCCCCATGGCTGCGAGGACGGCTCACGCCCTCGGCAGGGAGGAGGACCCGGACAACTGGCTCCTGCCCCAGTCCCTCGCCACGAACGTGGGAGGGCAGATAGCCTCCGTGGCAGCAGGCGGAGCCATTCTAACCTACGCCCCCCTCGTCCTCTCCCTTCTCGGGATCGCCTGATTCAGGACCTTTAAGTAATCCCGACATGAGGCCGATGACCGAGTCGATGATCCCGATGAGGGTGTACCCCAGCTCCGGGATGAACCACCTGCTCAGGACTACCACGAGCAGGGCCACCCCCAGAACGCCGTAGAGGAAACTGATCGGGTAGTGGTAGACCTCCACCGTCGGGTTCGAGAAGAACCAGGAGAAGGGGGGGAAGCTGTTCCCCGTCAGGAGGAGGGTCACGACTATACGGGAGACGTTCAGGAAGAGGAGGAGGGCGGCTGAGAATATGATGCTCAGCGCCTTCCGGGTCCACGAGCCCCCCCTCAGGGGCATAACGAGGCCCACCGCTATCGAGAAGACGTTTATCGCGGTGCACTCCCTGATTATAATCACGGACACCACCTGCCTCTCCCCCTGCAGGCTCAGGTACGGCCCCCCCTCGGCCGTGCCCCAGCTGGAGGAGAATCCCAGGGCCCCGAGGGTTCCGGATGAGAACCGAGCAGTCATGTTCTCCAGCCAGCCGCTCGGGACTAGAGTGAAGCCCCAGACGATGACGAGGAAAAGCGCCGCGTAGACTCCGACCTCGACGAGCGTGAGTCCACCGGCCTCATCCTCTCCGACCATGGGTTCGTCTCATCTCTTGTCCCCGAGATGAAAAAGGGTTGCGCAGCACCCACAGACGTGGAACCGCAGGGGTGGCAAACGTCTAAATATCATATAGCCAACATTCTGTCGGTTGCCCAAATGAGAGTGTTGCAGCTTCACTGTTCTGATTTCGGATACAAGGTCCGCAAGGAGACTCCCGTCGCCGAGAGACCCGCCATTCCGGAGGCTGAGAAGCTCGAGGATGTCCTCGTCTGCTTCATCTGCTTCGAGAAGAGGGACGAGTCCAGGGTCGGTGAGATCACCGAGAAGTTCGTCGAGAACGTCAAGGTGGATGTCTCGAGGATAGGGTGCAAGCGGGTGCTGCTCTACCCGTATGCCCACCTGTCCAAGAGCCTCGGCTCGGCCCGCCTGGCGAAGGTCTTCCTCGCTGACCTCAGGGACCGATTCTCCTCGGAGGGAGTTGAGGTCCATAAATCACCCTTCGGCTGGTACAAGGCCTTCGAGCTGAGCTGCATAGGCCACCCCCTCGCGGAGGCTTACAGGGAATACTGAGCCCCCCTGCATAGGCAGGGCCTAAGCGACTCACTTTCCGTGACATCTCCGCCCATTTCTGTGAAGAAATATATCCGCAACGTCCAAGTATAGGCGGTAGAAATGTCGGACGCCGAGATGCCATCCCACCACGGGCCCGAGGCCGCCATGGGCAGTGAATACCCGAACGAGACGATGAGGCTTCTCTTCGAGAGGGGAAGCTGCAGGGATTTCCAGCCCCGGAAGATCCCTCCAGAAGTTCTGAGGCAGGTTCTGGAGGCGGGGACCCACGCCCCCACGGGGGGCAACCTGCAGCCCTACTCAGTGATCAAGATCGAGGACGAGAGCAGCCGGCGCTGGTTCGTCGAGCAGGGGACCCAGGGATTCTTGGGTGAGGCGCCGGTCATCCTCCTCTTCTGCATCGACTTCAGGAGGCTGGACAGGTGGGCCGAGCTTGAGGTGGCGCCCTTCACGGCAACGTGCGCCTTCCGCCACTTCTGGATCTCTTTCCAGGACACGATCATGTTCGCCCAGAACATCTGCACCGCGGCCGACGCGATGGGGCTCGGCTCCTGCTACATAGGCACCGCCCTGGAACTATTCCAGCAGATGAGGGAGAAGTTCGAGCTCCCCAATAGGGTGTTCCCAGTGGTGCTGCTCTGCATGGGCTACCCGAAGGAGAAGGCCCTCCCCAGGAAGAAGCTCGGCGTCGAAGTCGTGGTCCACGACGAGAGGTACAGGGACCTCGACGACCAGGCCCTCCTCGACGCCTACGGGGAGAAGTACAGGGGGCCGAGGGACGACCGCAGGGTCGAGATAACCGAGAAGAGGCTGGAGACTATCCGGAGGGTCTGTGCGGAAGTCCACGGCGAAGAGTTCGCGGAAAAGTGCGTCGAGAAGGTGAAGGAGAACGGCCACTTCAGCCCCGTCCAGCGCTACTTCGGGCTCCACTACAGAGCTGACGGGATGCCGACGGGCAACCTCGACTTCCTCAGGCTCATGAAGGAGTTCGGCTTCAACTGGTTCAATGAGTTCAAGCCCTCCCCCCGATAGAGCCTCTAAATTTTCTCATCTTCTACTAAGGTGAACGTGTTCAAGATCGAGAGGCCAGATTCAGCATTTTTGAGCTCCCTTGGAGGTCAAGGGGCTATTCCCCCGATGAAAGGTCAAAAATATCACCTGAGGACCAGTAGGAGCGATGATTGTATGAACCTGGAAGAGTCGCTGGAGCGCAGGATATCCTCCATACTCGGGGAGGCGAAGAGGAGGGGATTCGAGGCCGTCGTCTTCATGAACGAGGTCATAGGCCAGAACCCCTGCAACTTCGTCTACGTCTCCGGGCCCTGGGGCCTCGGTGACGAGCACAACACCCTGGTCTTCGATGTGAACGGGGGCTCCGCCGTCGTGCTCCCCCACTGGGGCGCGAAGAGGATGGAGGAGAGCGGGCGCTACGACAGGGTATTCGCCATAAAGCAGGAGAAGGGCCACCACCTGAGGGCCACGAGGGAGGCGCTAAAGGGATACGACCTGGATAAGGTTTGCTTCGACCTTTCCACCCTGAGTTGGCAGATGGCCCACCGCCTTGAGGAGACCCTGGGCATCAGCCTCACCCCGGAGAAGGACATATCAGACCACGTCTTCAGATTGAGGACGATAAAGGACGAGTTCGAGATCCAGGAGATTAAGAGAGCGATATGCATCACGGAGGAGGCAGTCATGGAGATGGTGGCGGCCTCCAAGCCCGGGGTCCACACTTGGAACCTCAAGAAGCGCCTCGACGCTGCGATGATCGAGAAGGGGGCAATAGAGTTCAGCTTCTGGTCGAGTGTGGGATTCGGCAACGGCCCTAGGAGACAAGCGAGGACGGTGAAGCACGGCGACATCCTCCTCACAGACGTGGGCTGCAGGGTCGACACTGGCTACTGCTCCGACATGGGGAGGACCTGGCCCATGGCCCTCACACCAGACGTCAAGGACTACCTGGACAGAATGATCTCAGCCCACGCCGCCTCCTTCAAGAACATCAGGGCAGGCACCACGGGCAACGAGGTGCTGAGGAGGGCGAGCGAGATCAACCAGGAGCACGGCCTGGAGCCGCTGGTCCGCTGCGGCCACCAGATCGGCCTCGACGTCCACGACTACACGATGCCCTTCGCCCCGAGCTTCGGCCCCATAGAGACCGACAACCAGCCCCTGAAGCCGGGGATGACGCTCACCTTCGAGCCCCAGCACGAGGACGCCAGGCTCGGCTTCAGGAGCCACATGGAGGACATCGTCCTGGTGACCGAGGAGGACCCAGTCCTACTGAACTCCTTACCCTGGGACCTAACCTGGTAGTCCCAGTCTCCACTATTTTCCTCTAATTCTCAGAATCGGAACCTATGAAATCGAACTGCTTAGAGAACTAGTTGATGACTATCGTCTCTAAATCGAAGTACCTCTTCGCAAGAAACCTGATCTTCTTGATGTTCTGGCCGTTCTTGCCGATGGCGATGCCCTTGTCCTTGGTCTCCACGGTCACCATCGCTATCCTGTCCCCGCCGACCCTGTCGACGAGCCTGATCTCCTTGACCCTGGCGGGCTTGAGGGCGTTCCTGATGAACTTCTCGGCGTCCTCGATGTACTCGAAGATCTCCACCTGCTTGTTGGTCATCCGGCGGAAACGCTTGATCTTCTCCCCTCCCCGGCCGACGGCGAGGCCGACCTCGCCTTTCTTCACGGCGAAGATGACTGTGTCCTCCTCCTCGTCGACGATGCAGTCGACGATGGTGGCGCCGGTCATGTTCTCGAGGAGGGAGATGTACTTCATCTCGTTCTCCGTTATCTTGATGTTGCTAAGCATCTTCCGCCTTCACCAAATCGAGTATCTTTGAGTCGCCCGGGTCATTTATAACGATTGCTGAGACCGCGAAGGGTTTCCCGCAGAGGATGCCCAGGTCGACGCTGTCCTTCGAGTGGACCAGAACCGGGATGCCCGAGAGCTTCCCGTAGGTCTCCACCCTCTCCCTGATCTCCTCGGGGCTGTTGCTTGACATAATAGCCATCTTTGCACGCCCGCGGCGCAACTCCCTCATCACCACCTTCGAGCCCAAATGGACCCTGCCGGTGTTGATGGCCATCCTCAGCTCGCGGTCAACGCTACTCGTCTTCCTTCCCTCCCATGGTCATGAACAGGTCGACGCTCCCAGTGCCCAGGGGCATCGACTGGCCGACAATGATGTTCTCGATCACACCTTTAAGGGGATCGGTCTCTCCCTTCATCGCCGCCTTCACCAGGTGCTGTATCGTGAGCTCGAACGCGGCCCTCGCCAGGACGCTGCTCTTCTCGCCGCTTATGCCGTGGCGGCCTATCTGCTGTATCTCTCCCGTGTTGGTCATGATGTCTGAGACGAGCATGACGTGCCTCACGTCGACGTCGAGGCCCTGCTCCTCGAGGACGGCGTGGGCCTCCTTGATGAGCGCGTTTCTGGCGGCCTCTATGCCGAGGATCTTGGAGATCTCGTGGATGTCGTTGGTCGTAGTCCTCGTGGGTTCGACGCCATCTATTGCGAGCACGCCCTCAAGGTTTGAGCCGTCGGTGCGTATCACCCACTCACGGTTCTCGTAGGTGGTTAGCACCCTCTTGATCTCGGGGATGCCCTTTATCCGGGCCTCAGTTATCTGATTTATGAGCTTCTCAGGGTCTTTCGTCTTCGCCTCGGAGAGGGCTATCAGGTAGATGTAGTCGTCGGCCTTCTCGTACTTCATCGGAAAGGCGCCCTCAACGTCCTTCGAGGTGACCCCCAGGGTCGCCATTCTCTCCGGGGACAGTACGACCCTCACGGCGTCCTCCCTCAGGTCGACGTTCACCTTCTCGATCACGTCGTCGATGACCGTGTAGGTGAGCTTCTCCGCGACCTCCCTCGCCTTCGCCTCGCTCCTCCTGTGGCTGGAGTCCAGGTAGATGGTCATCACGGGTGTCGAGGGCGACCTCCTCGCGTCGACGAGCTCTATCAGCCGAGGCAGGCCGAGGGTTACGTTCAGCTCGGCTACGCCGGCGTAGTGGAAGGTCCTGAGCGTCATCTGGGTTCCGGGCTCCCCGATGGACTGGGCGGCGACCGTGCCGACGGCCTCCCCCGGCTCCACCAGGCTGAAGTCGTAGTGCCTGAGCACCGAACTGACGACCCTGTCGACCCCTTCCTCGGTCAACCCGGAGTCCTTGAGCCTCTTCAAGAGTTCCTCCTTGAGGCCCAGGGGTAGGGCGTCACCCACTTCGTCGAGCCTCTTGCTCATGAACTCCTCCGTGGCTGGAGTCCCCGCTGCCACTGCGATCTTGACGCGCTCGATCAGCGTCTCGATGTTCACTGCCTTTCCGTGATCGCTCTTGGCGGGGTCTATGCCGTCCTCCCCGTAGGTGAACTGGATGATGTCCCCGTTGGAGTCACGGACAGTGCCGTCGTACTCGACCCTCAGGTGCTCCAGGGCGTTGATGAGCCGGCGCTGCATGTAGCCGCTCTGCTGGGTGCGGACGGCCGTGTCGACGAGGCCCTCCCTACCGCCCATGGAGTGGAAGAAGAACTCGATGGGAGTGAGGCCGTCCCTATAGCAGTTGTATACGAAGCCCCTGGCCTCGGGCTTCGGGTCTCGCTCCCTGAAGTGGGGGAGCGTCCTGTTCATGTAGCCCCTCATGATACGCTTCCCGCGTATGGCTTGCTGGCCGACGGAGCCCATCATCTGGCCGATGTTCAGGCTTGAGCCTCTGGCGCCGCTCCTCGTCATGATGATGCCGGCGTTCGTCATCTCCAGGTCGCTCTCCACGTGCTCACCGGCCCTGTCCCTCGCCTTGGCGAGCTCGTTCATCACCTGGATCTCGAAGGTCTCCTGCAGGGTCTGGCCGGGCAGCCTCTCAAGCTCTCCCGTGTTCAGTTCCTCGATGAGCTTGTCGACGTTCCTCTCCATCTGCCTCATCACCCTGCCGATCTTGTTCTTCTCCTGATCAGTTATCGCGAGCTCGTCCATGCCGAATGTGAAGCCGCTCAGGCTCAGGAATCCGTTGATCAGCTTGGTGACGAAGTTGAGGAAGTCGTGGCCAGCGTCAGTGCCGTAGTCCTTGATGATGCGGTGGAAGATCGTCTCCGCCCGCTCAGCGCCTATGCTGTTCTTGTCGATGACCCCGCTCTTCAGCTTGCCTCCCTGGATCATGACGTAGGCGTCGAACTGGCAGTTCTCCAAATCGCAGGTGGAACAGTGCCGGCAGATGTTGGCCCTGGTGACGAAGTTGAAGTCCCTGGGAAGAGCCAGGCTGAAGACGTCCTTGCCCGACCAGAGTTCCTCGGGCTTTTTAACAGTGGGCTTGGGTATCGGGCCATCGTACCCGGCTGCGGCGAGGAGCTTTCCGACCTCATCGGCCGTGAGCATCGTCCCCTCACGTGTGAGCAGGTACGAGCCGCTGATGAAGTCCTTCGTGGCACCGATTATCGGCGCGCCGTACCTCGGCGAGAGGATCTGGTCCTGCACCTGCATCAGGAGGCGAGCCTCGGTCTGAGCCTCCTTGCTCTGGGGGATGTGGAGGTTCATCTCGTCCCCGTCGAAGTCGGCGTTGTAGGGCGGGCAGACGGTGAGGTGCATCCTGAACGTCCTGTAGGGGAGCACCCGCACCCTGTGGGCCATGATGCTCATCCTGTGGAGGCTGGGCTGCCTGTTGAAGAGGGCGATGTCGCCGTCCTTCAGGTGGCGCTCGACTATGAAACCGGGCTCAAGGCTCTCCGCCACGGTCGCCTTGTCCATGACGAACTCCAGGCGTATCCTCTTGTTGTCGGGCCTCACGATGTAGAGAGCCCCGGGGTGCCTGTACGGGCCGTTCCTGATGAGCTTCTTCATCTCCTCGATGTTGCGGTCAGTGACTATGTCGGGCACCGTGAGCCTCGTGGCGATGTGGACGGGCACACCCACCTCGTTGATGTCGAGGTTGGGGTCGGGGGAGATGACTGTCCGGGCCGAGTAGTCCACCCTCTTCCCCGACAGGTTGCCCCTGAACCTCCCCTCCTTGCCCTTCAGTCTCTGGGCGAGGCTCTTCAGGGTCCGCCCCGAGCGGTGGCGGGCCGGCGGGATGCCGGAGACCTCGTTGTTGAAGTAGGTGGTGACGTGGTACTGGAGGAGCTCCGAGAGGTCCTCGATGATGAGCGTGGGGGCCCCTGCCTCTATGTTCTCCCTCAGCCTCTGGTTGATCCTGATGATGTCGACGAGCTTGTGGGTGAGGTCGTCCTCCGCCCTAATGCCCGACTCCAGGATTATGCTGGGTCGGACGTCGACGGGCGGCACGGGGAGCACCTGGAGGATCATCCACTCCGGTCTGGCTACCTCCGGCTCAATGTCGAGGAGCTCTAGGTCGTCGTCGGGGATCCTCTCGAACCACTCCCTCATCATGTTCGGTGTGAGCCGCCTGCTGACCTCCTCGGCCACGGACTCGTCGTCGGTGTCGAACTCCTCCTGCTCGATCTCGAGGAAACTTGTCGGCTTCGCGAACTTGACGTTGGACTGGACCATGCCGCAGTGGGGGCACTCCTTGAACTTTTTGTACTTCTTCGCCTTCTTCACTATCTCGTTCGTGGTGTCGTCGCTCACCTTGCCGAAGAGCCTCTTCTCCTGCTCCCGCAGCTCCTTGAGCTCCTCGACCTCCTCCTCGGAGAGGAGGATGCGGCCGCAGCTCCTGCAGGTCACCGAGAGGAGCCTGTAGATCTGCTTGGCGAACTCGACGTGGACCACGGGCACCGCCAGCTCGATGTGGCCGTAGTGGCCCGGGCAGTTGATGGAGATGTTGCCGCACGTCCTGCACCTCTGGCGCGGCTCCAGGGTCCCCAGCCTCTGGTCCATGAGGCCCCCTGCGATGGGCGCACCGTCCTCGTCGTAGGTGTCCGAGGTGTGTATCTCGACTACAGAGAGCCTCCTTATCTCGTCGGGCGGGAGGACCCCGAACTTGATGGCGTCAATCACCTTCGACATCTACTCGACCTCCTTGGCCAGCTCCAGACTGGGAGACAGGCACAGAGACTGCAGCTCTTGGAGGAGGAGCTTGAAGGCGTAGGAGACCGTCACCGGCTCCACCTCTCCCTTCCCCTCGCACATGGGGCAGACGTACTTCCTCTGCCGGATGTCGTAGAAGGCCAGCTTACCGCAGCGCTCGCAGACGTAGATCGTGTAGGCGTCGGACTCCTCCAGTAGCCTGTCCTTGAGCAGCATGGCTGCTCCGTGGCCGACGAGGCAATCCCTCTCCATCTCCCCGAACCTGAGGCCCCCGCCCCTGGCCCTGCCCTCCGTGGGCTGCCTGGTGAGCATCTGCACCTGGCCCCGGGCCCTGGCATGTATCTTGTCCACGACCATGTGGTGGAGTTTCTGGTAGAAGGCTACGCCAAGGAAGATCTGGGTCTCGAACTTTCGACCGCTCTGGCCGTCGTACATGAGCTCCCTGCCGCTGGGCTGGAAGCCCATCCTCTTGAGGCTCTCAGAGAGGGACTCCATGGAATCGCTGATGAAGGGCGTTCCGTCGACGAATTCACCCTGGAGGGCTGAGACCTTGCCGGCTATCGACTCGAGGAACTGGCCCACGGTCATCCTGCTGGGGAAGGCGTGGGGGTTGATGATTATGTCGGGCACCGTGCCCTGGGAGCTGAAGGGCATGTCCTCCTGGGGGACGACCATGCCTATCACGCCCTTCTGGCCGTGGCGTGAGACGAACTTGTCGCCGAGCTCGGGCACGCGGTGGCTCCTCACCTTGACCTTGAGCAGCTGGGCGCCCTCGATGTCCTTGGTGACGAAGACCGAGTCGACGACGCCCTCCTCGGTTGGCCTGACCCCTGTCGAGGTGTCCCTGAGCTGGGGGCCTCGGACCTCGAATCCCCTGTACTCCTCGAGGAACCTGGGGGGGCTCGTGCGGCCGATCAGTATGTCGCCTCCCTTCACGTTTGACTCCGTCGAGACGAGGCCGTCCTCCTCTAGGAGCCTGTAGGCCTCCGCGCCGTGATAGCCTCTTATGCCGGCCTCGGGTATGGTGAGCCTGTCCTTCGCGCCACCCAGATACTGCTTGCACTCCGCCTTGTAGATGCGGAAGAAGCTGGAGTGGCCCAGGCCCCGCTCGACGGCCGACTTGTTGAAGATGATGGCGTCCTCCATGTTGTAGCCGTTGGAGCTGAGGACGGCCACGACGAAGTTCTGGCCCGCGGGCCTCTGGTTGTACCCGATTATGCCCATGGGCTTCGTCTGGGCAAGGGGCTGCTGGGGGTAGTGGAGGAGGTGGGCGCGGGTGTCCGTCCTGTCCCTGTAGTTCATGGCGTATATGCCGGGGGCCTGCTTCGCCATGGCGGCCTGGTAAGTGTTCCTGGGAGATTGGTTGTGCTCTGGGAAGGGGATTATTGAGGCCGTAACCCCCAGGATGGCGTAGTTGCAGATCTCCATGTGGGTGTGCTCGTCAGCGACTGAGGTCTGGTCGATCGCTATGTAGGCGTTCTCCTCCTCCTCGGCGTCGAGGTACTCCAGGATGCCCTCCCTGACCAGGTCGCTCCACTGCCACCTACCCGTCTGGATGTTGCGTATGTGCCTGGCCCTCAGCAGGGGCTTCCCGTCCTGGATCACTATCAGGGGCCGCCTGATCCTCCCCTCGTCGCAGTTGACGTAGATCTCGTTGTGGTCGGCGTAGTAGCCGATGTTGACCTCGCCGCTGAGCTCCCGCCTACGGCGCATCTCCCTGACCGTCGTGACGAGCTCGTCCGGCGTCATGGTGTAGCCCAGTAGGTAGCCCTCGACGAAGATCTTGGCGCCGAGGTGCCTTATCTGCTCGTCCGCCATCTTCGCCGGGGTCACGCCCAGGTAGATGAGGGTCCTCTTCACCTTCTCCGCGTCGGTGCCGACGGAGACGCTGGCCATGAGGGCGAGGTTCTTCACGAGCCCGCAGTTGGCGCCCTCCGGGGTCTCGTTGGGGCAGAGCCTGCCCCAGTGGGTGGAGTGGAGGTCCCTCGCCTCGAAGTTGGGCTGGCTCCGGCTGAGGGGCGACTGGAGCCGTCTCAGATGGCTGAGGGTGGAGAGGGTGTTCGTCCTGTCGAGGAGCTGGGTCATGCCGACGCGGCCCCTGCGCCAGTTGCCCGTGGCGAGGGCGTGCTGGACCCTGCTGCTGATGATCCCCGGCCTGACGGCGGCGGAGATGAGGACGCCCTTCCTTCTGGTGCTCATCCTCCTGAACTGGTAGCGCATGTCCCTGTAGAGGCTCCAGAAGGCGCTCCTGAAGAGCTCGGCTAGGAGCGGCCCGGCCAGTTTTATCCTCTTGTTCTTGAGGTGGTCCTTGTCGTCCTCCTCCCTGCGGCCGAGCTTCAGCTCGATGATTCGGGAGGCCATCTCCCCGAGGAATATGGCCTTGTCGAGCTTGTCGTCGACCTCCCTGCCTATGTGGGGGAGGAGGTTGCGCTCGAGGATCGTCTCCGCCCGTTTTATCCTGAACTCCTTGACCTGGCCGAAGGCGACCCTGTTGCCTATGTAGAGTACGGCGTCCTCGATGGTGTGGATGTTGGAGGCCTCCCTGAAGGAGGGCTCCAGCTCGTTCAGTATATCGGGGTCGAGGGAGATCATCTCTGCGATCTCCCTGTCGGTCTCGACTCCCAGGGCCCTCATCAGGACGATGAAGGGGACGGCTACGGGGACGCCGGGGATGGAGACGGCGATCTCGCCCTTGGACTTGAGGGCCATCTCTATACGGGCCCTGAAGCCGACTGTGGTTGAGAAGACCTTGCCCCTGTAGACGGGCTTGGAGCCCCTGTTGTCCACCTCTATGAGGACCCTGTTGGGGGCGAGGTCCTCGAGGCTGACGATGACTCTCTCCGATCCGTTGACTACGAAGTATCCGCCGACCTCCTCCGGGTCCTCCCCCATGCGTATGAGCTGCTCGGGTGTGTGCTTGGAGAGGAGGCAGAGGTTGGACTTGACCATGATGGGGAGGTCGCCTATGTTGACGCACTCCAGGGACTCCCTGCCCTCCTCGTTGAGTATGATGTCAAGGTAGAGGGGCGCGGCGTAGGTCAGGTTGCGGATCCTGGCCTCCCTGGGGTAGACCTCCCTCACGGTTCCGTCCACCTCGACGACCCTCGGCTCGTCCACCTCGATGGTGCCGAACTTGATGTCGTAGGTGTGACCGGGCACCTCGATCGTGATGCCCTGGATCTCGTCTATGATCCGCTGGAGGGTGTTCTGGACGAAGTCGTTGTAGCTGTCCAGATGCTGCTTGACGAGGCCCTCCTCCGCGAAGAAGGCCTTCATTATCTCCCAATAATCCCTATCTGTGAGTAACAAATCATTCACCTATACGAAAAACTATTTGAGCTTGAAAACGAGACGTCCGGGTTTGGATCTTTCTCCTTTAACTCAATTCCCCCTCTCGGCGGTTTTCATCCGACCAAAAGCCGTCCAAACCCTTCAGAGGCTACTGTGTATGTCGAGCACCTGTTAATAAATCTTTTGAGTTATTCCATCAGATTTATAAGTCTTTCGTGTGGAGCCGTGTCCTCTTCAGCCTTTTCCGTTTTTCGGCTTCCGTCCTGCCCTGGTGTGTCGTTAGGCGTCCTATAATCGTATTTGTGGTCTATGTGTCCGTGGAATACAAACCTTTAATAGTTGATCCTTTTTATTCGATAGTGCTCGGCTGAGAAAAAGTCGGCGTGGAGTGAGTTGAAATGGCGGAGATGATTGAGAGGGTCCTCGAGAGGAGCATCGGCAAGACCGTGCTCATAAAGCTGAGGGGAGGCAGGACCCTGAGGGGTCTTCTTGAGGGCTTCGACCAGCACGTGAACCTTGTGCTGAAGGACGCGGAGAACATCAGCGATCCCATGAACGTGGAGAGCATCGGCACTATCGTCCTGCGGGGCGATAATGTGATCATGATCTCTCCGCCTCCCTGAGTCTTGTCTGGGGCTTCGGTTCTATGCCTTCGAAGAATGCCATTCATTCGGCTAAGACGGTGCACATCCGGTGCAGGCGCTGCGGTCGCAGGGCGTACCATGTCAGGCACGGGGTCTGCGGGGCCTGCGGCTACGGGCGCTCTTCTAAGATGAGGGGCTACAGCTGGGGCAGAAAGACCCTGAACCGGTCCGCCCGCGTCGTCTAGTTGCTCTCCGGGTTTTCGAGTCTTTCATATACCCAGTGCGTTCAGGGCTTCTTTCAGGTCCGCTGCCTCGTAGTGGGCTCTCTGCTCGGGGTCGGTGGGTGTGGGCTCTCCCCTGCGGTTGAGCCAGACTGTCTGTATCCCGGCGAGCTTTGCTGGGCGTATGTCGCTGAGGGGTGTGTCTCCGATGCTCGCCGTCTCCTGGGGCTGGGAGCCGGTCTCCCTGAGGGCGAGGGTGTAGTACTCCTTCTCTGTCTTGAGGTAGCCTAGCTTGGGCTCGCTGAATACGTGGTCGAAGTGGCGCCTGCCCGTGGCCCTGGCGAGGGTCTCGGCCTTCTCCTCGGCACCGGTGCCCGTGGAGAGGCAGAGGGTGAGGCCGGCCTCCTTGATCCTGTCGAGGGCCGGGATGGCGTCTGGGAAGTAGGTGGGGGCGGTCCTAGCGAGGCGGGTGCTCTCTTCGAATCTGGCGCAGATGTCGTCAGCGGTCTCCTTGTTGTAGGGTCTGCCTAGGACCTTGAAGAGCAGCTGGCAGTGGAAGTGCGTGTCGTCGTGCCTGTCGAGGTGGCGGGTGTGGATGAGGTCCCTGTGGACCCTGTACTTCCAGTTATGGTAGAGCTGCTCGCCGGTGAGGTCGGTGGCGCCGTCGAGCATGCGGATCGTGACGCCCTCCAGGTCGTGGAGGGTGCCGTCGTAGTCCATGAGGACGGTGGTTATCATCGTCCTTGTCTAGGAGGCTGGTGGGTGATATATCCTTGACGGGGACCGGGTTGGCTGCTTACTTCACCGAATGTGCTGCTTAGGAGCACGTTTCCGTGCTGGATCAGATCTCATCTAGGGTGTTTCAGGGTTGCTGCCGATAAATGGGCCGATTTTCACAGTCTGACGGTATGACCCCCCCCTCCCCCCTAAAATCGATTGGTATTTTAACTTAAAAATTGTGCATAGACACAAAATTTAAATCATGTATCAATGAATTTTTAATGTCGCACTTTGCCATGTCTGCGACCGGGCCGCCCAAGACGAGGTCTCTATCACTCTCTTCTTCGCTTGTGCGGCCCGAAAATCACTCGCGCCCGCAATGCGCGCGCTGATACAATTGACACGCACAAGGACCAGCAGCTTTCTTTTAGTAGAAGCGCTCTTCAACGACGTAAGACAAAATATCGAAAAGTCGTATTTTTAATCATTCTATAAGAACGATGCGCGCGTTTGTGAGTATGAGTAAAGACGGATTGGCGCAGGCAGAGCCACCACGCCCCGACCTCCCACTCTTATCCTGCTTCTTTTAATGTCCCGGTGTGGAGGACCAACCCATCTTCGCTGGAAGAGCCCTGCATAGGGCCAGCAGATTTTCACCGTATGTGAGATATATTCTTGCTGGACAAGTAAAGTTGCCCATTAGCCTTTTACGCAATATTAATTGTAATTATAGAACATGCCCCAAGGATTGATCTTCAACCCATCAGAAAACGGACTCAGGAAGACCTTGAGAGAATACCAGGAACTCGCTCTTAGATACCTGTGGAATGTCGGAGAAGAGGGCGCAGGATCTGGAGCCGTATGGAAGGCGGTTAATAGGGAGCTTCAGAAAAATGGAGGCTCCATCTCCAGGGCCTCGATAATCTTCTCCTTGAATAATCTAGTGGATCAGGGCGTTCTCGATAATCATGAAGAATCAGGGAAAGGAGGTATGCAGAAGATCTACAAACCTGCCATGTATGAAGACGACTACAAGATATATGTTGTGAAGACCGTTATGGAGAGCGCGCTCAGAGACTTTCCCGAGGAAGCTGGTGAGGTAATAAAATCCTACTTTTAATTTGTTATGATTGAGCCCTTAGATGGTGAGCGCGCGCTGGTGTGAGGTGGGCCAGGCCGCCTGGACTTAGAGTCAGGTACCTCCAATATATCAAGACTGTCCGAGCAATGACAGCTCGCGTAAAGTTGTCTCGACTTCCGATAGCTAAACAAGTGATTAATGACCGGGAGCCGAGACACCTAGCTATAAGGGTTAGTGGAAGATTAATGTTACTGTTGATGAACTCTACTGACAAACATGCAGCAAAAGATACCCCATTTAAACGGTGACCCGAATAATGGAAAATTCTTTTAATTTTAATGTATAACTTAATCTTGTGTTCAGTATCTTCTAATAAAGTGAAATCATGTTTTCCGATTACTGAATTTTTATATTGTGAAGAAATTAATTGTTGTCCATGAGGACGGTGGTTATTATCGTCCCTTTTTGCAGATATTAGTGATTGATATGCTTATGTAGAGTACAAATATAGCTAGATGCATGCAGAGCATCGACTCCGTGACCCCGACCCTCTGCCGCCTGATGCAGATCCCGGCACCGTCAATGGCGTCCGCCGAGCCCCTGAAATCAGTTCTAGAAGCAGGGACGGACATCCTGGGCGGCGAGCCCGTGGAGAAGTGCCTAGCCTACCTGCCTGACGCGATAGGCGAATACCTCTACCGGGACTACGTGGATGCCTTCGAGCCCGTGGAGAGGTTGGCCCCGATCCAGGTCGAGGTCGAGTCCGTCTCCCCCTCCTACACGCCCGTCTGCTTCGCCTCCATGTTCAGCGGCGCCCGCCCCGAGGCCCACGGCATAACCAGGTACGAGAAGCCCGTCCTCACCATCGACACCATCTTCGACGCCCTGAGCAGAGAGGGAAAGAAAGCCACCATAGTGGCCGTCAAGGACTGCAGCATGGACATCATCTTCAGGGAGAGGAGTGTCGACTACTACACGGAGCCCTACGATCCCGAGGTCCGCAGCCGCGTCCTCAACCTCATCGACAAGGGCGACCACGACTTCATAGTCGCCTACCAGCAGGAGTACGACGACGTCATGCACAGAACGACACCACGCAGCGAGGAGGCCCTCGGAGCCTTCAGGAGGCTCATCGAAGGATTCCAGGAGCTATCCCAGCCCTTCCTAGAGGCCAACAGGGACAGGAACAGACTCGTCGGCTTCTTCCCCGACCACGGCACTCACATCGACCCCACCACGGGAAGGGGCAGCCACGGCACCGACAGCCCCGAGGACATGAGGCTCCGCCACTTCTGGGGCATCTACAGGGGCGAATGAGCCCAGGAGCCCCCCTCCAGCCCCGACCGAGGCTTCCCGGCCCTCAGATCTCCAGCAGGACCTGACAGATTCAAATACGCGTCGTATTCAATTCTAGATCGAGTTTCTATGTCCGAAGCATTCCACGGAGCGGAGTACTGCTGGATGAACGGCAGCGTCGTGAAGACCGAGGAGGCCCTCGTCTCGGCGATGGAGCCCATCTACCTCGGCATCTTCGAAGGCATCAAGGCCTACGTCGAGGGCGACGTCCTCGGCAGCGGAAAGCTCAACTTCATAGGCTGGAGGCCCCACATCGACCGCCTCTGGAGGAGCGCCGCCGTGAACGGCCTAAAGATCACCTACACGAAGCAGGAGATGCAGGAGGCCACCAGAGAGACGATAAAGGCCAACGGCTTCGACACCAACGTCTACATCCAGCCCCGCATCTGGCCCAAGGCAGGCAAGGGCAGGTACCTCGCCACCGAGTTCCACGTCGTGATCCCCACCTGGAAGTTCGACACCCTGCTCGGCAGGGGCAACCCCAGGTTCGGAGATGAGCGTCGCTACATGGTGAGCAGCTGGAGGCGCATCTCCTCAGACGCCCTCCCACCCCAGGCCAAGTCCTGGGCCAACTACGCCAACTCGGGCCTCGCCACCAGGGAGGCCGCCAGGCTAGGCTACGACGGAGCCATATTCCTGGACAGCAGGGGCTTCGTCTCAGAGGGCACCGGGGCCTGCATAATGACCGTGAGGAACGGGAAAGTGGTCACCCCCCCGGTCACGGCCTCCATCCTGGAGTCGGTCACCAGGGGCTACTTCATCGAGTTCATCCCCAGGGACCTCGGTATCCCCCTGGAGGTGAGGGACATCACCCGGGTCGAGCTCTACGCCTCCGACGAGGCCTTCCTCTGCGGCACGGGAGGCGAGGTCACCCCCATCACCAGCGTCGACGACAACAGGCTCGGAGACGAGTACCCGGGGCCGATAACCACGAGGATCGCCGAGCACTACTCCGAGATACTGGCGGGCAACGTCGAGGAGAGGCGGGAGTGGCTCACCCCCGTCTGACCCCTTTTTTAATAAGACGCCCAGGTTCGTTCCCCAAATCCTAAAATTCTTTCCCAGCCATCAGTACCCCATGCCCCGTCTCAGCTTCGCCTTCCTCGTCCTCAAGGAACACCCCTACGGCAGGGAGATGCTGATGCAGCTGCTGGAGGCGGGCCTAGAGCCCATCGCCCTCATCGAGGAGGCCTCCGACATAGCCGACGAGGAGAGGGAGAAGTTCCTCACCCGAATAAGGGGCCACCGGGTCGCCCCCACCTTCACGGAGCTCCTCAGGGACCAGGACGTGCCCCGGTTCGAGGTGCCCAACCATAACGGGAAACGGTGCAGGCAGCTCCTCGGCGACCTCAGGCCACGGCTTGGCGTCCTCGGCGGCACCAGGATACTCAGGAGGCGGATACTGGAGGCGCCCCCCGACGGGATGCTGAACAGCCACCCCGGCCTCCTCCCGGAGATGAGGGGCTCGGCCTCCGTCGCCTGGTCCATCTACCACGACGTCCCCATCGGCTGCACCTGCCACTTCATAGACGAGGGCATCGACACGGGCCCCATCGTCGGCCGCAGGGAGATACCCGTGCACAGGGGGGACACCTACGAGCTTCTCTGCTGGAAGACCCTCGTCCTCTCAGGCACCCTCATGGCGGAGGCGGTCAAGTCCTGGAGCGAGGGGAGGCTCACGGCCACGCCCCAGGGCGAGGGGAGACCCGCCCTCAGGAACGCACCCCCCGAGG
>Ga0209536_100006018_pt1 | contig 18682 bp, 30 predicted proteins | sample DeeMarSeWOR28_12_FD_187461 | JGI IMG/M metagenome (GOLD analysis project Ga0209536, IMG submission 187461) | Marine sediment microbial communities from White Oak River estuary, North Carolina - WOR-2-8_12 (SPAdes) (version 2) | ecosystem: Environmental > Aquatic > Marine > Intertidal zone >... | reverse complement strand
AAGCAGATGCTTTGTATGCACCAACAGGGGTTACAGGAGGTTCTGGGCAAAGATATGCATATTCCTATCTAGTCTTTAAGGATGGTGCTAACTATAAAGCTCAGCGTGGTTCAGATGGAGAAGAAGTGATATCAGATACTTCTGCATCAGATGTTCTTAACTATGTTTTCACTCAATGCGGACAAGGAACCACAAATGGAGTAGATAAGTTTCTAGGTAGTGGATTAGTACAATTAGGTACTGATATAGTATTAGATAAAACTATTTCTGGTGCTTGGAATACTACATTTGATTTAGGTGGTCATAACATACTTGTTAATGGAGACTATCATGGAATTAAACCTAAAGGTGGTATGGTAATTCAAAATGGTACTCTTTCATTTATGGGAGCTGCATCACATGTGAGTGATGATAGTGCTCTTATATGGATATATGGTAGTAGTAATAATCTTGGATATGGATTTCCGTTAAGATGTGTAACCATTAGAGATATTAAGTTTAGGGGATATACTGATGGAACTGAATGGTTAGCAGGCACTTGGTATAGTGGAACTGCTATATATTTAGATTGTCCAAATGATGGAACATATGATGAGATTCTTGGAGTCAACCTATACAACACATTTTATCATAGAGTAGGATATGGAATAAAAGCACACAATGAATATGTTGCTATAAATAATATTAATTCATATAATGCAACTTTTAGAGGATTTAGATATGCTATATGGGCATCTGGTAATCTAGCAGAATATGGTCAAACCTATATGGATATTACTGGATGGAATTTTAAAAATACAATCTTTGAATGTGCAGATAGTAGTATACAAAGGGCAGTGTATCTTGGACCTTGTGTTGAGAATTGTATATTCGAATGTGTTGCTTGGGATTTAAGTACTGGTCCTGGAGTTATGTTTGAAACCCATCCATCTGCAAATAAGAATACATTTGAATTATGGACTAAAGAATCATTTGATGCCGACTATTGGATAGATAATGGAACTAATACGATAAAGAAATCTAGGAGAGAAAACTTTGATACTAGAGTATTTGCAGTATCATCCCATACATTCTATGAGTGGGTTGGAATTGGTGGTGTTGATGGTACTCAAACAATAAGTTCATCTATGTGGAATTTCCCTATCATTGTAAGGCATCCACATAATGCTAATAAGGAGACTGGTATAGGATTTTCAATTGGTGGGGATACTCCTGGTATGTGGAATTATAGACAATATACACCACATGCTAGTATAACATTCGAAAGAACTGATAGTGATTCAGATAATCAAGGAATTGGTAAGTTACATTTCAGAGCTAAACATTATTATGATGCTGGAGCTTTAACAAATACATATCTTACTCCACCTACAATGACCATATACTCTGGTAATGTAGGTATTAACTACAGAGACCCCACAGATTATATGTTTATGGTTTCTGGTGATACATATGTCCATAGTATGAGATTAAAATCAGATTACACTCCATCCGATGATTATGATGTTATGACAAAAGGTTATGCAGATGCTAACTATGGTGGTGGAACTGCTGCGGACTTTTGGGTATATCCAGAGGATGTTGAGGTAACAAAGAGTGGAGATGACATATATTTCTCTGGTCAAGGTTCTACATATGTTTATTCAGGACAGAATACTATAATAATATCATCTCAAGGAGGTTCTGTTGGTAATTTATCTGATTTAACAATAGATTCAGATATGGATTGGCTTACATATGGTATCCATAATCTAGGTCATATATCTTCATCTGTTATATCAGGTGGTAATATTAAGGGTAAATTATCCAATGATGTGGCATCTCAATATGTTAAGATGAGTGGTAATTATCTCATGCCAAGTTCAGATGATACTATATCTTTAGGTGATTTCTACACACAATTCGATGATTTAAATATAGATGGTGTTGCTTATATAGATTATCTATTAGTTCAAGAAACATTCCAAACACAAGCATCTATAGCTATGACCCCTATACAAATTGAACCAATGAAGGTAGCAGGCACTTTATGGATGTCAGGTACAACATCATATTGTAGACTTTGGATGTGTAGTGCTAATAATGGAGATTGGCATTTAATATCCCTAACCTAGATATATGGCTAGCAATTTTCACTTTAACTATAAGTTTACAGAAGACGAATTTGGTCAGCCTTTAGATGGTATACATTTTGGAGCTCTTATAGAATGGAAATATAGATATGACCTTGCTATCTATTATGGTTCTGACCTAAATACTAACTTTATAGAAGGTAGATGTTCTAGATGGGATGTACAAGACTACTCTATCTTAGTAGAAACTTGGTTATTAAAAGAAGACTGCCAAACCTTAAGGTCTAATATAAGACCAGGTGCAGTTGGTGAATTATATAAGTTATATCAACGTCCTATCTATAAAGATAAGACATGGACTGGAGAGAATTCCCTCAGATTGTATCCTACTCCAAGTTCTTCAAAAATGCCTAATAGTACCCTAAAAGCAATGAGGGAAGATACTATTATTTACATTAAAAACTATACAGAACATCCAATCACAAATACTGACTGGATTGAAATCAAATTAGAGGGCCATGTGAGTGGTCAAAAAGGCTTATAATGAGTTTTGTACAAATGAGACCGAGGACCCCCCTAAATTATGCCCGAGGATTGACGGAAACGGGCCTTAGAGCTCAAAACTCCTTCCCACGAATGGTAATGTATCAGTTTGACCCCTAAACGCGTCAGAATCGCTCTTTGGTGCCTTTACGGGCAAATTGTATTTTAGCTCTCGAAGGGTTACTCCGAGAGGATTTTACCACCAATTAATACCCTATAACTATCAGTATCTTCGTGGTGTGTAGATATCTCTAGAATTATAGAATCCTCAATACCTGTGAATCTATGAACTGTATTTGGCTTTAACCTTATACTATCTCCCTTTTTCAATATCTTTGTTTCGCCAATAAGTTCTAAACTTATTTTGCCTTCTAATATATAGAAGGTCTCATCCTTTATACGATGATAATGTACAGAACAACTATGTTTCTTCTTTACATTTATGAACTTCCCACAATACAACTCATTATTAACTATCCATTCTTCGGAGCCCCAAAGTTTCTTTACTTTCTTCATTTCAATCCTGTAGCAAGTAACATTTTCTCTTTAGAGAATCTTATGAGTTTCCTATCTTCACCATTTCTCATATCTTTTGTTTTCCATTTAAATGATTGAGGACAAATAGATATTATCTTCGGTATTATTTCAAGACATGGTCTATCCCATACGAATGGAAGTTGATAGAAATATTCACACTCTACATCTCTATAACCAAAGATATCTAACAAATCCTTTAGACTCTTTTTAGTATATGCATGATAATGAGAATAATCATCCCAGAAGAATGACATTTGACTTCTCCAATCAGGAGTCATCAAAACTAATACTCCATCTAATTTCATTACTCTTAATGTTTCTTCTATGAAGTTATCTGGTCTATGTAGATGTTCTATGAGTGATTTACTAAACACACATCTAAATGAGTTACTCTTAAATGGAAACTTATCTGTTTCTACATCACATTTCTTTATATTCTTTTTAGTATTATCTTCTATTCTAGAATCGATTCCATATACATTCTTCATACCTAGATTCTCGAAATGTGTAAGATGTCTTCCGTTACCACATCCAATATCTAGTAAACTACCATTTACATCTTTGAAATAGCTATTATATATATATTCACATAATTTATAATCATAGTCTTTATTTTCATTCTTATATATTATATCTGTATATCTTGTCATGGATATATCACTCCTATACTTGTAAGTGTCTTCTTTCTAATATCTCTTAATCTCTTCTTCTTACCTTCATACTCATTATATACTCTTACACAACTTCTGTGTTCTGGTAACCCCTTAAAATGTATTGTATCGTGTATATATATAAGACCATCCTTCTTTATACATTTCAAAGAGTTATATAGGTCTCTCTTCGCTACCTCATATGAATGGTCTCCATCTATGAATATGAAGTCATATATCTTCTTATTGTTCTTAAAGAACTCATCTGAACCACAGATATATAAATCTATATTACCTATCTTCCTATCCTTTAGATATTTAACTAGATTCTCATACTTCCTTCTATTACCACCAGCACTATAACTAGAACCTTCTTCTGACACAAGGTATCTATCATCTTTATCCGCTGGAGCATAATCTACAGTATCTATATGTATATTTGGTATCTGTGATATTTGTATAATAGACCATCCATTAAATGTACCTATGTTCAATATCTCTCTATAATTATTATCTCTAATGCATTCCTTTATACATTGTACTTCTGTATTACTTATGCTACTCCCATATCTCCGTGTAGAATCTACTATATCATCTTGTGTATTCTCTAAACTCTTTTTTATCTTCTCATTCATAGTATCCTCACCGCTACTTGTCCTGGATATCCTCCAGACTTTCCTATATATTCAAATTCCTTATTATATCTATCTACGAATTCCATAAATGCCCTATATTCATGTTCTCTATATGCTTCATAGTTAAAATATTCATCGAACTGTAGTATTGTATCCCTAGATATATACTCATTAAGCTCATCTAACACTATCTTTGTAGATTCATATATATCACTATCCATATGCATAAATGCTATAGGTTCTTTTAATGTCTTCTTCCATTCAGGAAGAACCTCATTATATATAATCCTTTATGAATATGAACTCTCTTACTTCCAAATCTAGGTATAGATGTTCTAAACTTACCTTTCTCATATAAGGTATCGAAGTTCCAATCTTTAGGTAATCCATCAAAGCTGTCGAATAGATGGAATTCTGTATTCTTTGGTAATCTCTGTAAGATATATCTAGCAGTTAGTCCTCTATAGACACCAAACTCTGTCCATAATCCAGATAATCTAACATCTCTAGTAGTAGTTATATCTAGGAGTTTCCATCTGCTATCCCCTATAAACTTCATACTCTCTAGATATTCATCTGTATCCTTACTCTTGTCCTCTAAATCCATAATTCAACTCACACGTCTGACATAATGCAAACATATCTTGTCTCTTTTGAGATAATAGAGTACGTATAGCTTTAACTTGAGGAGATAACCATAACTCCATCAATGTATTATCTTTCATATTCCCTACAGATAACTGTTGGTCATAATCTAAACAACACGGAGATACTGTACCATCCCAATCTATAGATAGCTTAATCATAACTTCTTGACATCTAAAGTAATGTGGTAATACTTTAGCTCTAGATATATAATCCTTAATAGGTTCCTTGTTCTTGAGTCTCTTAAACCATGTATATCCCACAGATACATCATCTACTACTTTCTTCCATTTCTCTTTAAACTTCTCTATATCCTCTTCATTCTCATCTGTAATGGTTGTAGATATAACAATATATGGATTTAGATATCCATTTTTATCCCTAAAGTCACATAGATTCTTCAATCCTTGTATTGTCTTATCATAGTTATCGCCACGGAATCTTGTATATTCAGCTTCATTGAGTCCTTGCATAGATACTATTATTGTAGATAATCCAGCATGAACTAAACCACTAGCCATATCTTCTGTCAACAAACTTCCATTTGTAGTTATCTGTGTCAATAGATTATGTTTAGTTGCTATATCTACCATATCTACCATATTCCTATTCAATAGAGGTTCTCCCCATCTCAGGAATCGTATACCTCTTGTACCATACTTCTGACCTTGTCTGCATATCTCTCTGTATAAATCCATATCCATATATCCTCTAGGACGTTTAGCCTGTTTAGATACACAGAACTTGCAATTGAAGTTACAGTGATTAGTAGGTTCTACATCAAGATATAGAGCAAAGTCTGGTACCCCATATTTCCATGGGTCTCTTGATTTAGCAGAATCGTATATTTCTCTCCATGGGTTAATTAAGGACATGTAATCCTAATTGTTTAGCTATTCCATTAGCTATCTTTAAATCTAACTCAGTGTCTATATCGAAGTAAGATAACTTATCTGTTATCTGGAATTCAATATGACCACCTATTCTATTATTATACATATCTAATGTTAAAGGTCTACTTAGATAATCCCCACATTCTACCAATTCCCATTCTTTATCCTGACTTCTAATTCTATCCTTATAATCATAGTTTATAGGTTTCTTATCTATAGACCATATAAATCTATCAAACTCACACACATAGATAAGTGAATCTGCATTAGTATTTATCATTTTCTTAATTCCCTCATCTATCATCTCTATATTTCTAAATGGAGTAGTGGGTTGAAATATACCTATTATATCTATATCCTCATCGATAACAGATATAGCATGTTTTATAGCTGGTTCTAATTGAGCGTAATCATCTGATATGCCATCTGGTCTCATTATAATCTTAGAGCCATATTCTTTAGCTATTTCAGCTATCTCTTCATTATCTGTAGTTACATATACATCATCTATCATTTCTGAATTCTTCAAATCATTAATAGTCCAAGCTATAAGAGGATGACCATTAAGTTCTCTAGTATTCTTAAACATAACACGCTTACTACCCCCTCTAGCAGGTATTAATCCTATTCTCATTCCCAATACCTCAATTCTTTAGCTTTCTTCAATTCTTTATCAGTAATGTCTCTTCTACCACTACCTAACATTATTTCAACTATATTAGCATTTTTCACAGTTAATCCTAAACCTCTTGGTTCCAATGATGCTGCTTGGTCAGAGCCATACATAGCTCTATCTAATGTGATATGCACTTCTAGATATTTAGCACCTAATAATACAGCTAAAGATGTATCTAAAGTTCCTGGTGAATGACTAGAATATCCAACATTACAATCATATCTCCTTTTTATTTCAGTAATCATATTAAGATTTAGTTTATCTGATGGACAAGGATAAATACCCACACAATGCATAAGAACGAATGGACACTTTCTACCTCTAAAGATATTAACAGCATTATCAACTTCATCCCATGTAGACATTCCAGTAGATATGAAGGTAAGTTTACCTAAACTAGCTATATGCTCTAATAAGGGTATATTAGTTAACATAGCAGATGCTATCTTATTATATTTAAGATTATAATTATCTAAGAATACTTGACTATTATCATCCCAAGCTGATGCAAACCAATCAATATCCTTTTCTTTACAATACTTATCTATCTCATCATACTCTTCTTTATTGAATTCTAAATTCCTTTTATAATCTATATAATTAATCATCCCAAATGGGGTATCTCTTTTAACATACCATTTATCTTTAGGAACAACTAAATCCACATCTCTCTTTTGGAATTTAACTGCATCGCATCCATTAATTTTAGCTACATCTATTAATTGTTTAGCTATATCTATATCTCCATTATGGTTTATTCCTATTTCTGCAATTACGAACACTTTATTACTCTTTATCATATGTTCTAGCTCCTCTAAATGTAAACATCTTTTTAAAGTACAAATCAGAGAACGATGATATCTTATTATTACATTCTTCTAATGACATATTTGTATGAAAGTAATGGTCTTTTATAAGTTCCATATTAGCATCAAATAGATATTTATGCATATTGTCTACTGTCATATCCGTAAAATTGATAGTTACATAATCTGAATTCTTAAACTTATTGAAGAAGTCATCTGGACCATCTAATTTACCTTCATCTATTGCTTTATAATATAATTCACATCCTGGATATGGAGTTACTGGTCTTATTGTTCTTAGTTCTGGATATAAATTATATTTCTTAATAAACTTCACATTATTCATAAGAGATTTTCTTGAATCCCCTGGCATTCCCCATATATGATTAAGACCAAAATATATCCCATGTTCTTTAGTAAGTTTAGCAGCATTCTCATTATCTTCAGGAGTAGTATTCTTTCTCATTTGTTTTAATACTTCTGCATCAGTAGATTCAAACCCATAGTTTATATATTTACATCCACAACTCTTCATTAATTCTAATATTTCATCATCTATACCTTTAACTCTAGATGCACACCAGAACTTTATCTTTAAATCTCTATTTTCTAATTCCCATTTGAATTCTTCTAATCTCTTTTTAGACATAGCAAAGAACTCATCATCAAAAGATATATATGTAACACCATATCGTTTATTGAGATATTCTATCTCGTCTATAATATTTGGTATAGACCTTAATCTTAAGCCTTCTTCCATCCTATAACAGAATGTGCATCTATTTGGACAACCTCTAGATGTTATCATATTAGATATCTTATCATTTGATTCTATACCTGGAAGCCTCATTGACATTAGATATTTATTCATTGGGAATAAATCCCAAGTTGGATATGGTAATGTATCTAAATCTTTAATAGGAATACCAGAATATATCTTATCTGTCTCTGGATTACAGAATACATCTACTGCAATATTCTCTCCTTCTCCAACAACTACAGAATCTGCTTCTGTATCCTCTAATATATATTCAGGTATAGCAGATGGACAATGTCCACCCAATATAAGTTTACCTTTACCCTTATTCTCATTAATAACTTTACACAAAGGTCTAATAGTCTCTACATATCTAGCAGCCATAAATCCTAGACCTATAGAATCATATTTACCTTTTCGTAAATATTTAGCTAATTCTTCATTAGATTGATGTAAGACATCCATACAGTATGTATCTACATCTATACCTTCATTTATGAGTATAGATGAAAGATACCCTACACCTAATGGGAATAGATTGAAATTCTGATATAAATCATGTACTATTAATAAAGTTTTCGTCATACCACTTCGTTATAATCCTTCCTCTCAAAGTACTCTATCTTACTGTCTTCTGATAGATTAAATATTTTAATTCCTTTATTACTGAATAGTTTATTTATTGTATTCCATGATTCCATAATAACAGACCAATCTATAGTATCTGATTCTCTAGGATGATATATTTCTGGTGTTTTAGTCCAATCATAGAAATATCCACCTCTATGTTTAAAACCAGATGCATCACAACCTAATAGATATATTATCTTAAAACCCATATACTGAGCTGATGCCATAGAACCTTCTATTACACCTGTATTACCCCAAACACTGCCTTTAGATATATCCCAATTATAATACCCATCATTAATACATCTATCATTTATAAGTTTCAATGTATATACTCTCCATGGATTGATATACTCAACTTTATTCCACAAATCTCTAAACTTCTCTCTTACTATGAATTTAGCATTCTCATTTTTAGATAATGCTTTTAATTTCCACCGAGATACTACAGGTGATGACCACATAGCACCATTAAGCTCAACATGGTATACATTTTGTAATTTAGGCCATACAGGATGCATATGAAAGGTATTTGTAACTATTACATTCTTATCTATAAGCTTATTCAAATCATAATCATTTAGGGAAGGACCATTACCTATTACGAAACATGATTCTCCTTTATATATACTCTTCAGGTCACTTATTTCAGGCATTTATCTATTATCTCATTTTCCCATACATCTTTTGAGTTTATGGAACAATCATCTATTCTTAAATATTCCTTTGGTTTACTTACAAATCGTAATTTATGATATTTAACTCCATAATCTACTAATTGTTTTCTTGTTAACTCTATAAGTTCTTTAGATAAACCTATAGTAGCTCCTCGTCCTGTTTCTATTTGTATCGTATGTCCGTTATCATATAAAGCATTAACCAGAGTTATTATATCTTCTATTGGCTTAGCCTTTTCATATTTAGCTCCTTTAGGACAATCAAATATAGTTCCGTCTATATCAAATATGAATATCATCTATTCCTCTTTTCTTTAATCCTGGACATGAATCTGGTATAGGTGATAGATTATAAATATCTATTCCTAATTCATCTAATCTCTTTCTAAATAGTTTATATTGTAATTGTTTTCTAATTCCTATTCCCCCACCTGGTCCACCATACCAATGTCCATCTAAAGAGCAATCACATCCTACCAAGTATATTGTTTTAAATCCTAACCAAACAGATAAAGGTATAGATATATCTTGTATTACTGTACCACACACATATGTGCCTTTAGATAAATCAAATGATATATCTTTAAACGATTTAAGTCTATCATTTCCAATTACTGGAGTATTAATTGCATTTACCATATATACATTATCATCTAAAAATGCCATCTGTTCTATTTCTATAGGCATATGATAATTAGCCATATCTTCTAGAATAAATCTAGACATAACTATAGTAGATTCAGATTTCTCAAACTTAGACCATATTTCTGGTTTTAACCAATATTTATCAGACATCGTAATATAATCAGGTACAAATCCCCATTTATCTTTAGCAAAGATAATTCCATTACATCCTATAGTCTTTTTATCCTTTATCTTATTTATTACGCTCTCAGTTAGAGAAGTACCATTACCAATTATTACGCATTCCTTTCCTTTATGTATATTCTTCAAATCTCTTATATCTTTCATATACGTCTCCAGCAATTAAACATACTACGTAATTCTCGTCTCCAATCTAAATATCTAGCTTGATACACCTTATTAGGTCCTGTTTCCTTTATGTTCCATTTCTCAAACAAAAGCTCTTGTCCTGTCCTTTCAGTCATTTTCCCACTTCTAAACTTCTTAAACACTTCACTACCACCTTCATCATGTATAGCATATAATGATGGACAAATAGCTAATTTCCATTTACCATTCTCTTTAAGTCTATTCATATAATCAAAGTGTTCTCCATCTATAATGAACCTCTCGTCCCATGCTTCTTCATCAAATACCTCTTTTCTATAGATAGCACAATTAGGTATATAATCAAACGGCCACATAAATAGAAGAGTACCTAGAACTTCCTGATTCTTATACTTGAAATTGAAATAAGGATTAACCATATTATCTTTAAAGATATAATCATGGGCAGTTACTTGTGGACCTAACATCATATTCTTTTTGAATTCAAACTTACGTATCCATCCCATACCAACTCCTGCTATATCTAAGTGTTTCTCTAGAAAATATATCATTTCTAATGAATTAGATGGAATATAAACATCATCATCTAGTAAGAATAGATATTTAGTCTTTACTTCTTCTGTTAATCTATTCCTCACATAAGATAAACCAATATTGAATTCATATTTGAATATCTCTGCTCCTAGTTCTTCACATATCTTTTTATGTTCTTCCCAAAGCTCTTCAGGACCATCATACCCAACTAAAATTCTCTCTATACCAGCTCTACTAGCAGATACTATACAATTTCTAAGTTTATTAGGTCTCATAAATGCTTTGATTATACCTGTTATCATCTAATCATATCCTGGAAACATATCCTTTATTTTATTCCAACATTCTGGACAATATGGTTCATGACCAGGACAAAATCTAGTATTAATGTCTCCCATATATGTAAATTCATAATCAGCTGGTAAAACACATCCACACCATCCACAATGTTTATGATTTTCTATCATTAATACACCTCTAATATATCTGGTATTTGTGTTGTCACTATTTCTAATCCAAGTAATTTATTAGATGGTTTCATACTCCATTTCCCATCTTCTGTATAACTAACTGGGGTAGAACAGTATTGGAGATTACTATCGTGCATTAGAGTAATATAATACTCTTCCCATATCACTAGAGTATTTGGTATATATCCTTTTTCAATTATACTCTTTCTTTTATCCATAATCTTCCAGAATATTACCTTACCTGCTTTATCTAATGCCTCGTCTATTTCTTTATCCATTCTATCCTCCAGGGCTCATACATCTTTTGCATATGAAATTCTCTGATGATTCTAGTTTACCTCTTACCATATCTTTCCATTCTTCATAATTACCAGAATCGAAATATTCTTTCACTGTCATTTGGGTTAAATCTCCAGATATAGTTTCATTATAGTAATCCATACAACATCCTATAATTTCACCTGTATAGATAACATGTAAACATCTTGTAGCCCTTAAACAATCAAATGGATTCCTATCATCTATCTTCCTAATTATCTTCTGATAGTCCCATCCATCTGTATGTACATTACCTGCTCTATTATGGAATACTTTAGGTGATAGAATAAGATTATGTCTATTTATACCGTTGTCATCAATTAGTTTATTAAGATATCTATCTACAGCCCTATATGGATTCATTCTAAACTTCTGGTCTAATGAATAAGCCATATCTTGTATACCTATCCTCATCTTACCATCGAACTTCTGTAAGAAATATATCATATTCTTTATACTTTTATCATAATCTATACCCATATTATGTTCAAATGATTTCTTATCTATTCCATGATGTGATAGTCCAAAATTACCATAGAAGTTATGTTTCTTATATATATCATAGATAGCATCAGTTTTATCTGGTGTCATCAATTCACAGTTTGTAGATAGTTCCATAAATGGATTATCTAATATATTATATGCCATTTCTGTTCTTTCTACTATCTTCTTATCAGCAAAGGGTTCATTACATAGATATGGACAGAATTTGCCAGAGAACTTAGGGTCATATTCTACTATATCATTTAATATCTTTTCATAGAGTTCATCAGACATATATCCTGGATTTTTCATATACCAAGATTCTTTATATGGACAACATATACATCGTCCATTACATATACTTGTAGTTTGTATCTGCACTAGATTTAATAATCTATCCTTTCGCCATAAAATGAAATTAGTCATTCTTTAATCCTTCTGGAAATATTATTCTTAAATTGTCCATATAACCTGATAATCCTCTTTTATTAGTTCCTACATGAACTACATATATATCATCCTTATGTTGATATCTTTGTCCTCTCCATCCAAACCAATGCTCATTATCCATAGGTTTTATTTTATATCCAGCAACAGCAAGGGATAAGGCAAATTCATTATGATGCATATCATCTACTGTATTTGGACTATTCCATACCTTATTATGATAATATTTATAATACATAATCCAATCATTATGTATCTTCATATGCAATCTATGTTTGAATATCATAAATCCATCATTGTAAGGAATAGAATACTCTGGTTTACCTAATTCTTTTAATGTTCCTTTCCAGAAAGAATCATTCCATGTTGGTTTCTTAATACCTTTATATGCTCTACAAGGTTCCTCTCTAGCGGAGAAATCATAATTTCCATCTATCAATTCTGTTATATCTTTCATAATAATAGTATCAGTATCCAGAAATATAAGATTATCACAATCTATCTCACATAATTCTATCTTATATTTATAATTAGGTAATTGTAGAGATTCATAGAATCCATCTCCATCGTAGATAGTACATAATTTGCCATTAAGATGAGTGATACTTTTGGACTTTGATGGTGGGTTAACGATTACAATTATATCTTCTGGTTCCATAAACCTATTAAGACTCTTCAATGAATTAATCAGTTGAGCCCTAAAGGTTCTAGAATCGTTCACACAATATACAACTTTAGTATCTGACATTATCTCGGTTTATCCTGCCATCCATCCCAACCAACAAGAGGAACTATATTCCATTTCTTAGTGAAATACTCTATAGCCTCTTTACCACCAAAATCCTCATATGATAGACTACCATATTTGAATGGTTGTGGACTATGTATGAATGGCTTTCTACAATATGTAAGTAATTCTATATCCGCTTTTGAACATTGTAAGAAGAAATCTAATCTATCTCCTTTCCACTTATAATGGTTATCCCATGATACTCTACCATACACTTTATCTTTATCCATTATAAGACTATGTAGACATTCATCTGTTTCTATGAAATCTAAATCCATAGCATTTGTAAATGCATAAGGTAATGGAAACTTCCTAAGAATATATTGTCCATTATTCACACCCAAGATATATTTCATAGATTGATGTCTATGACATCCATAATATTCATCATACCAAGTTCCACCTATAATACACGGATTATTCGTATTCTTAACTTCTTGAAGCATATCCTCTATAGCTCCACCTTCTTTTAGAAATACATCGTCATCCATATGCATTAGATATCTAGTATCACAAGCATTAGCTATAATATTATTAGATTCACAACAACCTATCTTCTTATGTTTTACCTCTATAAGTTTAGCATTATCTGGTAATTTAGATATGAAAGCATCCTCATTATCAGTAAATGCCTTAGCATTATCTAAGATGATTAGTTTATATGGTATAGTAAGATGATTCTTAAGACTCTTCAAACAAGTCCTTAAGACTCTAGGTCTACCACATGTAGCAATTCCTATTGTTAATTCAGTTTCCATTATAGATATCCTAATACTCTTAATCTCTCCTTAATTCGTTCCTCATCTTCTTTAGTCATCTGTATATCTTCTTTCTTCAAATCTTCTTTAAGGAGTTCTAGTAGAACATCAGCATCCCAATTAGGTAGAATCCAATTCTCTCCCTTAATCACTGGGAGAGTTCTGAATCCATTCTTCTTAAATTCTCTCTTAAGTTCCTGTATATCAGGATTACCACCTATAGACATATCTACTTTCTCGAAGTCTATGTTCTTATCAAGTAAGAACTTTTCAGCTTCATCACAATACTTACACCCAGGTTTATAATACAACGTTATCATATCATCCCTCTATTTCTATTCTATTTGATTTATCTTTATCTATCTTTACTGTAATATCTAAAATACCATTTATGAATGTTACCTTTGTTTTTGAGGGAACAATAGGATAAGGTAATGTTAGGTTCCTTGTTATTGTTTTCCCTTCTCTAGTTAAAGATAATATCAAATCATGGACATGTGGTTTAATATCTATATCTTCTTTCTTCAAATGTGTTAATTCAAATGTATAATAGATATTATTTTCATCCATAAGCCTTTCATATTTGAAATCACTTATATCATTTTCATCTCTTTTGGTTCTAGTTGGACCGAATATCCTATCCATCATATCGAAGATATCATTAAACTCATCGTCATCATCGTTATATCTTCTCATTTCAATAACTTCTTTCTATATTCCTTTTCCAAACTATCTATAGCTATCCAAATCCTATGAATTGATTTATAAGATGATAAATCATCCCTCATCTTTCTTATAGTATTATGTATCTCCTTTAAATCATCTTCTTTAACTTCTTTCATCTTTATTACTTTCTTAGGTTTTGGTTCTGGCTTTGGTTCTTCATCTTTCAATACTGCTGATAATGAAGCTCCACCAGGTTTCTCTTCGTCTGGAAACATCTCATCATATTCCTTTTTATCTGTCATATTCTACCTCCTATTAAGACTTATCTACATAACTTTTCATCATAATTGGTTATGAATTCAGTAAACATTCTCCATGCTCTATGTTTATTGAAGTCCTTTTTCTCAAATATGAAATCATAAATATCCTGTATTCTGTTCTTTAATAATAGAATATCCTCTGTTTTCACTACTTTAGTCTCTCCACTCATAGAATCTATATCTTCTAGATATATCTCTTCTAATAGTTTTAGTGAAGAATTAAGTCTATCTTTAATATCTGTAACCTTGTCATTATGTATTTTAGCTGCTGATATCATATCTAATCCTTTTTAACTAATTGAATCGTAATATACTGTTTACCACCATCTGATTCCCATGGCTTAAATGATTTAATTCCATAGATATCAGATGCTGATTCTACAGCCTCATATATCTTTTGCCACTCTTCAAAATCTACTATTTCCATCTTTATGTGCCTCCATATAATTCAATACGGTAGATTGTAAATCTACATCTTTCTTAACATCTATATCCAATTCTGTAATAAGTTCTTTCATTATATCATCTATCTTATTTCTATATCCTTTATCAACACTTCTTATACCATCATCAATTAGATATTTATCATTAGCTTTAAGATAGAATACTAAATCATATGTATTCATATATTCCTTAATGAATGGTTTTAATGTACTGAAGAATTTAGGGTCTGTGCTCATAGAATATGCAAAACTATCTAATATAGTTCTATCTGTTATCAACACTTGACCTTTCGCTGATTGTTCTCTAGTTAATTGTTTACCCATTATCCATAATTGAGATTCTCTTGTAGTATCTTCATTTATAGGTAATGGACATGACCTAGCTACTTCAGATAGGATATATACATCGTATCCTTGTTTCTTCAATAGAACTCCTAATACATAAGCTTTAGTAGTTTTACCAGACCCTTGAGGTCCTATAAAACCTATCTTAATTCTCATTTCTCTTTCCCTAACAAAACTAAAGCGTAAAATACACCACCATCAACAGAGAACTGACAATCTAGAAAATCATATTTCTTATTCAATATCTCTAGATTCCTCTCCAATGATGATGGATGTTTGGCTAGAATTACTTTCCAGCCATTTCCTTCATTTCCTCTAAAACTTCCCATCATATCACCTATTTATATTTATCAATTATTTCAGTCGCCTTTTGAACTAGAAATGCAATATCTTCATTTGGGTCTTCAGTAGATAATAATACCTGAACGCTAGATTTAATAACTTGTATTTGTCTATTTACACTCTCTGGCTCTAAGCATTCTTCTTCGTCTTCTTCTTTATTGACAGTCTTTTCTTCTTTCTTCATAAATGACAATTCTCATCTTCACAATGTCCACGTAGGACTTGACCTTCATCACCTAAACAACCATCTCTAAATACAGTTATGCCTTTACATCCTAATTCCCATGCTTTGATATAGATATCTTGTATATCTTGTATAGTAGCACTATGTGGTAGGTTTATGGTTTTAGATACTCCATTATCTATATACTCTTGCCATTTCGCTTGAATCTTTAAATGCCATTCTGGTGTAACCTCATGTGCTGTTCTAAGATATTCAGATTCTCTATTCTCAGATACCTTACCTATAGTTAGATGTCGTGTATAAGACTTACTAAACCATGGTTCTATACCAGATGAACAATTAGCTAATATACTAAGACTACCTGTTGGAGCTATAGATAATGTAGCCACTGACTGTGGGGCATATCTTTTAGATTCCTTTAATATCTTACCTATAATCTCTATCACATTTAAAGCCTTTATAGAATCATAATGTATTCCCATCTTCATTAGCATATCTGCGAATCCCATAACTCCTAGACCAATCCTTAGATATTTAGATTGTGCTATATAACAATCAGGTATAGGAAACTCACATACCTTATTCATAGCCATCAGAAACTTAGTAGATACTCTTACTATATCTGATAATCTATCTTTATCTAATTCTCTATCCTTTGTTACGAAATTAGCTAGATTTATACTTCCTAAACAACAGGATTCATATGGTAACAAAGGTACCTCACCACATGGATTAGTTGCCTCTATAACATATTTAGGATAGAATGGATTATCTTTGTTTATTCTATCATGAAACAAGAGTCCTGGGTCTCCAGTTAACCATGCAGAATAACTTATAATACTAAACAAATCTCTACATTTAAAATTCCCTTTAATAACTCTTCTATCTAATCTAGACCTAAGTAATACCTTATTATCTTCTAATATCCCTTTTATGAAATCATCTGTAGCCATAACAGATAGATTAAAGTTATTCATAGCACCTCTTTGTGTCTTCTCTTTTACGAAATCTAATATTTCTGGATGGTCTATATTAAGAACACCCATAGATGCACCTCTTCTAAACCCTCCTTGTTTCACAGTTTCTGTGAGTGCATTATATAATTTCATAAATGATACCACACCAGAAGATGTACCTCCGTGTGATAATTCAGCACCCCTCTCTCTAAGATTACTAAAGTTATACCCAACTCCACCACCTGATTTAAATATCAGGGCAGAACGTTGTAATGTCTGAAAGATGCTCTCCATAGAATCATCTATTGGCAATACAAAACATGCTTTAACTTGGTTACTCAATCCAGCATTTCTCAAACAAGGGGAATTAGGCAAGAAATCTAAATCTTCCATTATCTGTGTAAAACGTTCTGCATCATCATCTCCATTCATAAATCCCTTAAGAGTATTACCAACTCTAGGAAATACATCTTTAGGCTCTTCATTAGTATTGCAGTATCTTTGTTCCATCAAACTTATAGCTGCATCTGTTAATTCCATATCATCACCCTAACTTTATACATCATTACTTACGTTTATCATACTTTCTCTTTATATCGTTTATATTTATCTCTCTTATAGGTATAGGACCTATAATATTTCTAGCATCTGTAAAACACCATGGACATCGTAATGGTGCTAAGGGAGAAAGATAAAAGAACTCCTCATCTATCTTACAATAATACTTCCATATTATACCTGTAGTATCTGTAGGAGCATCTTCATCCCATAAAACCATTTAGCATCCACCATCGTATTTATAAGTCTTTGATTTCTTCTTAGGTTTAGTAGATATCATAAACCCTGAAGCTTTTATATCTGCATTTGGATGGTCTTTCGCATATAATTCTACTTGTTTCTTGAATGATTCCAAATCTGTAGCTTCTATGTGTTTTACACTCATTCCTGTTTTATATAATTCCTTTTTATTTTTTTTACAATATCCATATATTCTTTATAGTTTTTTCTCTCTTGATGGTCTGGATTAAATACAATATTTTTTAATTCTATAGCCTTTACAATATCTCTATAATAATAAAAATCAACTTTATTCAATAGTTTAGAAAAATAGACGTTGTAATCAGAATCATATT
>Ga0209536_100006017_pt1 | contig 18682 bp, 17 predicted proteins | sample DeeMarSeWOR28_12_FD_187461 | JGI IMG/M metagenome (GOLD analysis project Ga0209536, IMG submission 187461) | Marine sediment microbial communities from White Oak River estuary, North Carolina - WOR-2-8_12 (SPAdes) (version 2) | ecosystem: Environmental > Aquatic > Marine > Intertidal zone >... | reverse complement strand
TGGTGATGGATCTTCCCAATCAACCCAACGTAGGGCTGCTGGGTTTAAATTATTTGCGCCGCTTCAGAATGGATTTGAATACCGATGAAGGGCTGCTGATGCTGGCGCCCAAGTAAGTTGAGCCCGTTGCCCGGCGAAGGTTTCCGTGAAACGGGATTCGCCGGTTTGCCTATAAGAAAATTACGTGGTTATCTGGGAAACTCCCGTTTAATATACCTGATATGTTTCTCACCACGAAGAACACGAAGATCACAAAGGGAAAACACATAATTTTGCTTTTGTCTCTTCGTGTACTTCGTGCCCTTCGTGGTTATATGTGCCGCACTTGAGCTTTCCGCATAAGCGTAAAAAATTACACTAGGGCAAACTAAAAGTCCTCGATAACGCTTCCTTTTTCCACATAGTGTTCGATGTGGCTCTGGGCATTAACCAGGGAGTGCATCGCTGCCTCGAATCGCATAAAAACCGGATCTTCTTCACCCAGCTGTAGCTTGGCTTTCTGTAGGATTTTTAATCCCTGGGTCAGATGGGCATTTATATCATTTAAAATAGACTTGCGTCTGCGATGCCGTTCGCGCTCTTTTGCAATCACCGGCAACAATCGCTGGATAGAATATTCCACCAGGGCATCCCGCGGCGTATTGAATTTGCGGGATGTCTCTTCCAAGCTGGAAAGCGTCCGCCGGCTGACCACGAATGTTTTTTGAATACGATCCAGGGAGCCAAAGGCCTCGTATTCGATCTCGTTCGCAATCATGCTCAACGATTGGGCATCCTCGATCAGATGATCAAAAAGCGATTTTTGTTTAATCCCTAAATGGGTGGCAACGATACTGAGCACATCGATTGCACGGGCCGATAACTTAAAGGTTGCGCGAACCGATTGTCGCCCCCTCAGATCGGAAGATGACGGCAATGGTATACTCAATTCCCTAAACGGTGCATCTTTATCCTTTTTTGCCATTTTGCCCTGCCTTGTTTCGGACTTAACGCCCTTTGTCAAGCCTCATTACGAATAACATGATACATAATAAATCATATGGCATTCATTATAAATTGATTATTTTGCATTACATATTTTGGGCGAAAAGTAAAACGAATAAATAGCAGGATCATTCAATTATCAGGTTTTAAATCTTGGTGTCCGGATTCAGAGTTCGAAGTGCCTTGGCTACTGGTCTCTGGCTGCTGGCAGCTGGCTTTCGGTTGTTACACACCGGCTCTTAGCCAGAAGCCAGAGGCGAGCGGCCAGCGGCCAAAGTAGTGAATTGCTGAACACCTAGATCTGGCGACTACCGCCCGAAACTTTGCAAAAGGCAAGGCGTGCTCTATGGCAAATTATGTAAGTATTGTAAGCGTGGGCTATTGAAAGCGGGCGGAGATGGTTTGGTGTTGTTCCTCGTCAATATAGGCGTAGCGTCTGAGGGCATCCACAATCCAGCGGGCTTTCCATTTCAACCAGTCACTATTTTCGGTGGGATTAATTTTTAACGGTCGCGGAATGACAGCCACCAGGCGGATGATTTCCTCCAGGGTTAGCTGGCCAACGTCTTTGTTAAAATAGAATTCAGAGGCCATCCTCACCCCGAATATGCCCGGTCCCCATTCGATGACGTTGAGATAAATCTCAAAAATTCGATCTTTAGAAAGATCCTTTTCCAGCCTCAAGGTGATCAAAACTTCCTCGATTTTGCGTATAATGCTCTTTTCAGTGGAGAGATAAAGATTTTTGGCCAGTTGCTGGGTAATGGTGCTGGCACCGCGGGCGTATTCTTTTTTTGCCCAATTTTTTTTAATGGCCTCCTTCAGTTCTGCAAAGTCGACGCCCTTGTGCTGGTAAAAACTGGCATCCTCGGTCACCCTGACGGTCTCTCGCAGCAACTTGGGAATGGCTTCCAATTCAATCCACTTTTGTCGGATACGGAAAGTTGCATCAACATTCTTGGCCTCTCTGTAGCGCTGGACCATCAAGGCCGTTGATCTGGGATTTTTGGTTTTTAAATCGCTCACATCGGGCAATCCCACATAAAAATAAAATCCGGCAACGACGACAACCAACAGGATGGCGATCCCGATTATTTTAAATGCTGATTTCATTTCCTATACCTGAAAATGTATGGATATCCAACTTGTGCGATGCTCAGGTAATAAATAACCGGATTTTTATCTGAAAGAAAGATCTTTTTTATTAAAAAAGGCGGCGCCCCATCAGGAACCCCGCCTCTTTCTTAGATCGTTTAAGATCGTTTAAAGTTTGAAGCTATCTCAAAAATAGTAGATCACGCCCAAGGGCAAGGCGAAAACCGATTCAAAAGTGGAGCATACACGATAGTATTCGAGCATTTTGAATTGGTTTTGAACGCAGCCCTTGGGCGTTAGATGCATTTTTGAGTTAGCTTCTATTTGACTTCTTCGTATTCAGCATCCACAACATCTTCTGCATCGGCGCCTTGTGCCGATCCACCCGATGGATTGTGAGTGTTACCGGCATACGCATCCTGTGCGTGCCCCTCCGGTGAAGCCTGCTGATACACAGAAGCGGCCAGCTTGTGAGACACCTGGTTCAATGCTTCCGTCAGGCGCTTGATTTCAGCGCTGTTTTCACCTTCGATCTCTCTTTTGAGGCTGGCAATCGTCTGCTCGACTTCAGCTTTCAGTCCCCCATCCACCTTATCGCCCAATTCGCTGAGGGTTTTTTCAGCGGAGTAAATGAGCGTGTCGGCTGAATTGCGGGCATCGGCCAGCTCTTTTTTGCGTCGGTCTTCCTCGGCATGCAGCTCGGCATCTTTTACCAGTCGATCGATTTCTTCCTGGGATAATCCCGAAGAATGGGTGATTTTAATCGACTGCTGTTTGCCGGTGGCCATGTCCTTGGCAGAAACTTCTACAATCCCATTGGCATCGATATCAAAAGAAACCTCAATCTGGGGTGTTCCGCGCGGTGCCGGTGCAATACCCGTCAGCTCGAAACGTCCCAGGGTTTTGTTGTCCGTGGCCATCTCACGCTCGCCCTGAAGCACGTGAACCGATACCGCCGGCTGGTTGTCTTCTGCGGTGGTAAAGGCTTCGCTCTTTTTGGCCGGGATGGTCGTATTTTTTTCAATTAAGCGGGTCATCACCCCACCCAGCGTTTCGATACCCAGAGAAAGCGGAGTTACATCCAACAACAAAACATCGGATACATCGCCTTTTAAAACACCGCCCTGGATGGCAGCGCCCATGGCGACCACTTCATCCGGATTGACGCCTTTATTCGGTTCTTTGCCAAAGATTTTAGTAACGCGTTCCTGAACGGCGGGCATGCGGGTCATACCGCCAACCAGGATAACCGAATCGATGTCTGCCGCAGAAAGGCCGGCATCCTTAAGGGCTGTGCGGCACGGTTGCTCCAGTTTATCCAGCAGGCCACTGACCAGGCTCTCAAGCTTGGCACGCGTGACCCTGATATTCAGGTGCTTGGGACCATTGGCATCTGCAGTGATAAACGGCAGATTGACGTCGGTCTCCACCGATGCAGACAACTCAATCTTAGCTTTTTCAGCAGCCTCTTTTAGACGCTGTAGCGCCATCTTGTCGTTTCTCAGATCGAGTCCCTGATCCTTTTTAAATTCATCGGCCAGATAATCGATTAATTTTAGATCGAAATCTTCACCCCCTAAATGGGTGTCTCCATTGGTGGCTTTGACTTCAAAAACACCGTCGCCGATTTCAAGAATCGATACGTCGAAAGTGCCGCCGCCCAGGTCGAAGACCACGATCTTTTCATCGGTTTTCTTATCCAGACCATAGGCCAGGGATGCCGCCGTCGGCTCATTGATAATGCGCAAGACATTCAGCCCGGCGATTTTACCGGCATCTTTGGTGGCTTGGCGCTGACTGTCGTTAAAATAGGCCGGTACGGTAATGACTGCATCACCAACCTTTTCACCTAGATATTCTTCAGCCGCTTTTTTAATGTTGGCCAGAATAAAAGATGAAATCTCCGCCGGACTGTGTTGTTTTCCGCGCAAATTGATGCGAACATCACCATTGGATGCCTTCTCAATTTTGTAAGGCAACACCTTGATATCGTTTTGAACTTCCGTAGAGTCATATTTGCGACCAATCAATCGTTTGACACCAAACACTGTGTTTTCCGGGTTGGTGACGGCCTGTCTTTTGGCAATTTGCCCGACCAGGCGCTCTCCCTTGTCGGAAACAGCCACCATGGATGGTGTCGTACGGCCGCCTTCGGGGTTGGTTATAATCTTTGCATCACCGCCGTCCATGATGGCGACACATGAATTGGTTGTTCCCAGGTCTATTCCTATGATTTTACTCATGATAATTCCTCCTTAAGTCTAATTACGTGCTATGAATGGTTGTCTAAATCATTACCCAAATCATTACGCTGTTTGGCCTTAACGGCACAACGCGGCAATTCAAAATTTTCGATTATTGCGCCCTTGTCGACAAAAGCGCTGATTTCGCTTTGCGCCGATGCCAAAGCCTTGATGGCGTTTTTAAAGTTTATGGTGGTTGGATCATCATTTCCCAGATCCGTCTCAAGTTCTACCAGAAGCTCCAGGCCTTTGTCCAAAAAGTTACCAATATCATTTAAAATTCTTTTGCGTATGCCATGCCTTTCACGCTCGCGAGAGATAATTGGCATCAAACGCTGAATGGACATTTCAACCAGCGCATCTCTGGAGGCGTTCGCCTTCTTAGCGGTCCTTTCAATAGATTTTAGTGACTTTCGGCTTATAACAAAGGTTTTTTGAATGCGTTCCAAATCCTTCAGCGATGCGCTGTCGATTTCCCTGGCGATCATCATCAAGGATTGAGCATCTTCTACTAAATGATCAAAAATCGATTTTTGCTTGATGCCCAGCTGGGCTGCTACAATAGCGAGGGCTTCAATCGCTTTGGTTGACAACTTAAATGTTGCCCTGACCGATTGTCGGCCCCTTAAGTCTAAAGTCTTTGGATGCGGCAAAGACATATTGTTTAACCGCATCGTTTCTTTTTGCGGTTCCATTTATCACCACCTCCCATAAGCGTATCGAGTGCGCCCAATTTTCATTACCTTAATGTAATACACTTATTTAGTAATGCAATAAAAAAAGTTTAATATTTTATTGACAAATTTATTTTCATATATATTATATTTTTAAACGTAAATAAGAAGCCATTTTTCAGACTTAAGGAGGTAATAAAATGATGAATCTAGTCAGATGGAATCCTTGGAGAGAAATGTCAACTTTGCAGCACCGCTTTAACAGCTTCTTTAACGAGCCGTTTTTTCGCAGCGGCAGTGAAGATGACGAACTTCGCATGGGAAGCTGGATGCCGGCTGTAGATATGTTCGATGATGATGACAAAATCGTCATCAAAGCCGAGTTGCCTGGCATGGACAAAAAGGATATTTCGGTTGGCATTGAAAATCGGGTTTTGACCCTCAGCGGAGAACGCAACTACGATAACGAGGTCAAAGAAGAAAACTACTATCGTCGTGAAAGAGCTTACGGAAGATTCAAACGCGCTTTCAATTTGCCTGCTGAAGTGGATTCGGATCAGATCAAAGCCGATTTCAAAGACGGTGTTCTGAAAGTTGAAATTCCGAAACCTGAAGAACAAAAACCCAAACAGATAACGGTTCATTAATTAGAATGCGACCATAGCACAGAAGGGTATCTTCAAATAGGGCGACTATTAGGTCGCCCTATTTTTTTAAAAATACGGGTTATTGCTATGCAATGTTCTTAAAGTGTTTTATATTATATGAAAGTTTTAAAATCAGTTCAGGTGAGGTTTTAAAAAAATGACGAATAAACCACCAGGTAAAGTTCGCCGATTTCTAAGCTCTTTTTGGAACGGTGTTTCGGTCTTGCGCCGTTTCGTCGGTAATATGATATTTCTGTTGTTGCTTATCTTTTTCATTGGAATCTTTTTTTTCGACAGCGGAGAAAAAGTACCTGATGGTGCAGCTTTGGTTTTTGCTCCCGAAGGCGATATCGTCGAGCAAGAAACTGAAACGATGCTTTCCAGTGATTTATTTGGCGATGCCGCCCAAAAAGATATTCTTCTAAAAGACATTATTGATGTGATCGATTATGCCAAAGATGATGACCGCATCCAGGTGATACTGCTAGATCTGAGAAAATTGGGCAGATCCGGCATCAGCAAGCTTCAGGACATCGGGGCTGCGCTTGAACGTTTCAAAGGTAGCGGCAAGCAGATTTTTGCTTTTGGCGATTCCTATAACCAGCGTCAATACTTTCTGGCGTCCCATGCAGACAGGCTCTATCTGAGCCCGATGGGTTCAATTATGTTGCAGGGCTTTGGCCTCTATCGAATGTACTTCAAAACAGCATTGGAAAAGCTTAAAATTCAATTTCATGCGTTTCGGGTCGGCACCTATAAATCAGCGCTGGAACCTTTTTTACGCGATAGCATGTCTGATTACGCCAAAGAAGCCAACTTGGCTTGGCTCGAGGTCTTGTGGGATCATTACAAACGCGTCGTTGCCGAGCAAAGAGGCCTGAATCCGCAAAGCATAGACGATTATGTGAACAATTTCCCGGCCTATCTGGCAAGAGCCGATGGCGACGCCGCCGTAACCGCCTTTGACGTTGGTTTGGTGGATGAACTCATGACCCGTGATCAAGTTCGACAAGAATTGATCGACATCGTCGGCTTGGATAAAGACGGCCTTTCCTTTAAACAGATAGCATTCGATGCGTATTTTAATCAAATTCGTCCCGCTTTGAAGCAAGATCACCTAAACAAAGACAAAGTCGGCATTATTGTTGCCAGCGGTGTCATCATGGATGGCGAGCAGCCGAACGGCAGAATCGGCGGCGATACCATCTCGGACCTGCTCGTCAGAGCGCGTACAGATAACAGGATAAAGGCCGTGGTGGTGCGGATCGATAGCGGTGGCGGCAGTGCCAGCGCATCTGAAGTCATTAGTAAAGAAATCGAGCTGACCCGCCAGTCCGGCAAACCGGTTTTCGTATCCATGGGATCGGTGGCCGCTTCGGGCGGATACTGGATTGCCGCCCAGGCCGATCAAATTTGGGCAACACCAACGACGATTACCGGATCAATTGGGATCTTCGGCGCTTTCCCGACTTTTGAAAAAAGTCTGAAATCCCTTGGTATTACCAGTGACGGTGTCGGTACTACCAAACTATCAGATGCATTTGATCCCAGTCGGCCACTCAATGACTTGATTGCCCAATCGCTAAACCAGATGATCGATCAGGGCTATCGGCGTTTTATCCAGCGGGTGGCTGAAGGTCGGAATATGGCACCAGAAGCAGTTGAAAAAATTGCCCAGGGTCGCGTTTGGGCCGGAATCACAGCGCAAGAACTGGGTCTGGTTGATGAAATCGGCAATCTGGAGGATACCATCCGTGCAGCTGCTGATCAGGCGGATTTAAAAGATTATGAAACCAGCTACATCACACAACCGCCAACAACAAGGGAGCGACTGATTAAAAGGCTGAATCGATTTATTTTGGGCATATTGGACACCTCACAGCTGACCCGTCATCCGGCAAAAAAGCTATACGATATGGTTTTCGATAGCGAAATCGATGATATTTTACTTGCTGAAGATCCGCTCGGATTATACGCTTTTTGTCTGAATTGCATTCAGCCTTAGCGACAAAACCGGCGATACGATTAATCAAAACAATTTTTTATATTACGCCTATATCACCTAAAACTCACCCATTTTAGGCGTCCATTCAATCTTTTTGAAACCTTCCGTCGATCAAATGTCTCTTAATAGCGTTCAGCATCGCTTATCCTGGTAAAAATGCCTGTAAGGAATGAGGTGCATGATGCACTAATGCAGAATGCATCGTATTCACGGCTATGGATGAAAGTCTCCAACGCGCTCAAAACTCAGGTCCCAATAATAGAAAAGGCGATGCAGGGTCTTCCCGCCATCGCCTTTGATGTCAGTTTATAATTTGCTGCCCATGGGGCATATAAACAGCTAAGCCAAATCGTTTAACAGTGCCTCTTTCAACATTTTATCGGCTATTTTTTGCTCATCAATCTCGTAAGTTCCTTTTTCGATTTGTTCTTTAAGCTCGGCAACTTTGTCCTCGCGGACATCCGGTATCGCTTCTAATTGTTTTTGGGCTTCCTGTAGATTTTTAGCTGCGTTTGATAGCTCGACGGTGTCTGCCTTGGTTTGCTGCTCTTCCGGTTGCTCAGATGCAGCGTCAACCTTATCCTTTTCCTGAACCTGATTCACATACGCTTCAATATTGACAGTGTCTTTGGGAGTAATTTCCATTTTATGGCAGTCTCCTAAAAATTCTATCGGTCGGCAATCATTCTAACCACACAACCATCATTATTTACAAAAATTCTAATACACTGGCTTCTGCGTGTCAAATTAATTACGATTTAATTATATTATCGGTAAAAACGTTACATACTTTAGTCTTTTTTTGCAAATTTACACGATGCTTTGCTTTTCAAGAAATTTTACAACATATTCATATAACAACAAATAATGATAAAAGTCGCATTTTACTTTGCAAAAAGCCAAATCTGATCCAAAAGACGTTTAGGCCGGCCTAGAATTAATATGCCATTATCATGCCAAAATGATTTAATCCTCTTCATTCCTCAATAATAATTCTTTATCCTTTACAGTCCACTAAATGGCTCTATCTTAATTGATAACTAGAAGCTACCTCAAAAATGCATCTAATCCGCCGGAGGCGGACTCAACCGGCCAAACCTTTTAAGCATTTTTTGCCAATGGTTTGGGTACTAGAAAAAAAGATTATCTATCTGCAAAACTGTGGATATATATCGAACAGAAGTGAATGACTGAATCTTCGAATTTAATGCCAACAGCCCATCGTAGCGCTCGTTTAGCAGCCATTGATGTCATGCGTGGCATGGTTATGGTCCTCATGGCGCTGGACCATGCTTCCCATGCTTTCAATGCCGGTCGATATGTCAAAGATTCTTACGCGTGGTATCCAGCCGGTGCTGAAATACCAACCCTTCAGTTTTTCCTCCGTTGGGTGACGCATCTGTGTGCCCCCACTTTTTTATTTCTGGCCGGCTTTGTGCTGGCATTGAGCGTTGCCAGGCGGCAGACCCGGGGCGAACCAGAGCGGACCATTGACAAAGATATTTTCATACGCGGCATTTTTATCATGCTGCTGGATCCCCTCTGGATGCGTTTTGGTTTTGGGCACCGAACCGTTCTTCAGGTACTTTATGCCATTGGTGCCAGTTTTTGTTTGATGGCACCCCTCCGCAGACTGGGGATGCGCAGCCTGTTTGCGATTGGTTTGGGCCTTTTTCTTTTCGGGGAAGCACTGATGGGACTGGCGCTGTGGGCCGGTATCGATCAAAGACCAGGTCTGATTGGCACATTTTTCGTTACTGGAGGGACGGTGACAAAAGGCGTATATGTGCTGTATCCGCTACTGCCCTGGTTAGCGTACATGATCTTAGGCTGGGTATGTGCACGCCATATGCTGGTGACAAAAGATTTTAATCCGGTTGCGTTTTTTTTAAAGGCAGGCGTTGTTTCTTTAATCACATTTTTGACCGTTCGCGGATTTAATCATTACGGCAACATGCTGTTATACCGCTATGACCATTCCATTCCGCAATGGTTGCACGTGAGCAAATATCCGCCCAGCCTTTCATTTGCAGCCCTTGAACTGGGCCTTATGTTTCTGATTTTAGCGTTTCTGTTTGCTGTATATCAGAAACGCAAACCATCGCCGGCCAATCCGTTACTCGTGTTCGGCCGCACACCGCTTTTCTTTTACATTCTGCATGTTCATCTGCTGATGTTGGCTGCCTGGGTGCTCAAGTTGTATCGCACCGGCGGGCTGGCCGAGACCGGTCTGGCGACCGTGGCTGTTTTACTGGTGCTGTATCCGCTCTGCCGCCGCTATGACCGTTTCAAACGTGCCCACCCGAAAAGCCTTTTTCGCTATTTGTAATTGAAGTAGCGCTGAATAAAATCAACTCGCGAAAACGCCGATATCCGATTGATCATCCGAATCCATCCTGAACATTGCCTGTTCACTATCATCCAGCGCTTTCATTCAAACGAATTTAATGCTAAACAACTGTCTGCAAGCAACCCAATCTAAATCCGAAGCTGCTGGTATAATTGATCCTAAACGGTTATCCTCATGATCATCTTCAATCGCTATCTTTTTGGTGTTATATGTGGAATTATATTATTCGGGATGCCATCGGCTGGCAGCGCTGATCCACCTGAAAGCATCACCGAGGCGGAATGTGCCCGTTTGTCAGATGCTGAGATCATATGGGATTTAAGCAAATACCGCTGGCTATGTTGTATTCCGAAAAGCGAAGATGAGTACGAAGCCTGCTTGCCGATCAGTGACATGCGGCCGTTGCCCAAAACAAGTGTGAAGCCCTTCCCCCCCAAAGAAACCCGTACAATCAAGCAAAGTCCCCAGAAACAATAAAGCAAGTACCCACCGATACGCCATTACAATTCTTAAGAATGCGCGATTTCATTTGATCTCGAAAAGATGACCGTCATCATCCCGCATAAATGTCAGCGTCCTATCTCCCTTGGGGACTTGAATGATCTCCATTTGCAGCTTGTGGCTTTTTTCTAAAAACGCTTTTAAATCCTTAACCGCCAGACAGACATGGCTGATTGGATCATCCTGCTTGACCGGTTGCCCGGTGATGAAAATTTCAAAATGAACACTTTCGCCCCGGTAGTTGATCATCAGCAGCTCGGTGTCGACCTTAAAAATGGCCTTGGCCAGGGAAATATCAAGGGTCTTGGGTTCTTCTTTTTCCAGACCCAAAAGATGCTGGCAGAGTCGATCTGAATTTTTTTCGGAACTACAGGTCAGAGCCACATGTTTTAAGATCATCAGCATATCCTTCCAATCCAAAGCTGTTCGTAGCAGGCGAGACACCCGTTTTCATAGACGACAAAAAATCAATTCTGCAGGTTGCCCAATCCGCAATCGACTCGACTGCCCTCGGCCATGAGCTCGGGCTGAATGGAGCCCTTTGGCCGTGAGCTCAGGGCCGAACGGCTCGTCGCAGGCCACAATCTAAAATCCAAAATCAATAATGGGGCTTAATAATGACTTTCAGGGACTCCTGGCCTTCAATGACCATCCTGAAGCCCTCGGCGATATCCTGCAGCGGAAGCCGGCGGGTAATCAAATCGTCGACTTCGATTGTGCGGGTCTCAATCAGGTTTATGGCTGCTTCAATATCGGGCGGACCGCAATAATATGAAGTGATGATTCGCGTTTCGCGTGTCCAAAAATGATTGATCGGTATCGTGACGGCTTTATCGGGGTGCGGTACGGCGAAAAAAACAATCACACCACCTTTATCGACGCAATTCCACGCCTGTTCAACAGCACTCATTGCAGAAGTGCACAGAAATACCGCATCCGCCTTGCGGTTGTTGGCTGCGGCCAATTGCTCGGGAACATTGTCTGCGGCATCCAGGGTGATATCTGCGCCCATGTTGCCGGCAATCTCCAGCTTTTTGGGATTGATATCCGTTGCAATGACCTGACAATTTTTGGTTTTGGCCAGCTTGACATGCAACAGCCCGGACATCCCGCTGCCCATCACCATGATCGTCTGGTTTTTGCGCACCTCGGCCAGTCGCTGGGCTCTGATCACACAGGCCAGCGGCTCAATAAAGGTGCTTTGATCATATGTCATTTGATCCGGTAGGCGATAGGTTCCCTTGTCTACCAGGGAGGCCGGGACCAGAACATATTCTGCAAAACCACCGGGCAGACGTTCTTTTACATTTGAGCACACCGGATAGTGGCCGTTTTGACAGTACGAACACGTCAGACACGGCACTTTGGGCGCAATAAATACCCGGTCGCCGGGCTGATATGTCGCCACTGCCTGCCCGACTTCGACCACCTCAGCACCGATTTCGTGGCCCTGCACCAGAGGTGCTCGCGGCAGCCGATACCATTCAACGATATCGCTGCCGCAGATGCCGCATGAGATAACTTTTACCAGCATCTCTTTGTCACCGGGTTTTGGCCGGGGCACCTCTTCAATTCGAATGTCTTCGTTGTTGTACCAGACCGATACTTTCATGACTGATTTTTGAGTGTTTGGTAAAGATCCAGGGCTTTATCCGGCTTTTCGTTTTGGTGAACCACTGCCGCTACTGCCTGCAGCATTGCAATCGGAGAATCGGATTGAAATATATTACGGCCCATGTCCACACCGCTGGCCCCTTGCTGCACCGCGTTATAGGCCATGGTCAATGCATCCAGTTCCGGTATTTTTTTACCCCCCGCCATCACAATGGGTACCGGACACGAGGCACATACGGTTTCAAAATCCTTTTCGACATAATACGTTTTTATGTAATGAGCACCCAATTCGGCACAAATGCGGGTGGCCAGCCTGAAATAGCGCGCATCGCGAGCCATATCCGTGCCCACGGCGGTGACCGCCAGTGTTGGAATGCCGTAACGCGTACCGATATCCACCATCTTGGTCATGTTGATAATGGATTGTCGTTCATATTCACCACCGATAAATACCTGGACGGCCATGGCACAAACATTCAGACGTATGGATTCCTCGATATCCACGGCAATCTCTTCATTGGAAAGCTCTTTAAGGATGCTGGTCCCGCCCGATACTCGCAACACGATCGGTTTTTGGGTGGCCGGCGGGACGATACTTCTGAGGATTCCCCGGGTGAGCATCAAGGTATCTGCGTAGGGTACAATCGGAAGGATGTTGACATCAACACGCTCAAGGCCTGTTGTTGGCCCCTGAAAGTATCCGTGATCGATGGCCAGCATAACTGTACGGCCGGATTCGGGGTTGAAAATCCGGGCCAGTCTGTTTTTCATCCCCCAGTCCAGCGCGTTGGAGCCCTTCAAAAAGAATCCCTCTGTTTGCTGCGGGATATCGGTAAAATATTTTTTTCCTTCTTTCATTTCATCCGCATCGGGCATTATATTGCTCCTTTCTCTATATTGATGGGTTGAGCCGGTTGGCCCGTTAACCCGTTGGCCCGTAAATATTGAATCAGACATTATCCCTTTTTTACCGGCACAACGGGCTCAACCGGCAAACGGGCAAACTGAATAGGTGATATCTTTACCCGCATTATCGCAGGTTGCGGTTTGGGGTCAAGAAAAACCATTTATCATACCCTGACGGGTATGCTATGAATTTAGCACAACAACAGATCGGAGCAGACAATGGGTCAATTTGATAAGGATAAACAGGCCATTGTAGAATGTGCCCGCTGGTTGTCGGAACACGGTTATTTCGGTTGTGTCAGGGGCAGCGGGGGTAATATTTCGGTCAAACTTAGTGCTCAAAATATAATGGCGATAACGCCGTCGCGCCGCCCTTATCAGGAGATGACATTGGATGATATTTGTGTGGTTGATGACCAATTGACATCCATCGAAGGACGTCTGACCCCATCGGTTGAAGCGACTTTGCATCTCAGTGTCTACGAAAACCGGCCGGATGTCTATGCCGTCATTCATACCCACCCGGTGTTTGCTGGTATATTGTCAATTATCAATAAACCGATACCAGCCCTGTTTGATGAAATCACTTTTGAAATCGGCGATGGCGTGGATGTGGTCCCTTATGCCATCTCCGGCAGCACGGATCTGGCCCAAAATGTTGTCAGCAAATTAGACAACGAATGCTACTGTTATATACTACAAAACCATGGAGCCTTAAGCCTGGGAAAGGATCTTGATCAGGCCTGGAAAAATGCGGAGCTGCTGGAAAAAGTGGCCCAGATCTATTATTATGCCTTAGCGACCGGCAAAAAAATAACAACGCTGCCCCAAGACGCCGTCGAACAGATTTACAAAATGAGGGAATCAAAACAACAGCAAGACAGAATATAAAGCTCCGCCTCCGGTAAATCCTCACGGGAATTGACGCATAGCGCATAGGACATGGAGCACAGGGCATAGCGCGTAGGGCATAGAAGCGTTTTGATTAATAAATGGAGATTCAATCTTTCACGCGCTCTGATCTGCTTTTAGCTCTTGGCGATTGTTACGCCTCAATGTAAACCCTTACGCGAAGGCGAGTATTGGGTTAACTGACTAAAGAGTTTGACTATGCTTAGCGCTCGGGAAGAAGCCTATATTTTAGATCGGGCCTATATACCGGAGCATTGCATTCGTCTGATGACCTTTGTATCCGGCGGTGAGCCTCTTTTAATGGATGATTTTTTCATTTGCCGCAAAGAAAACTGGATAATTCTGATCGGCTACCCCCTGGCAGATAATTTCACTTGCGATGCCCTGCAAGCTGTTTTTTCCAAAATTAAAAAAACTTTCCGCCCCGAGTTTATATCGCTAATCGCACCGGAAATGCCATCCTCTCTGGCTACAACCTGCCGCGAAAATCAAAGTGATGCTTACTTTACCCTAAAAACGCAGAAGCCCATTATCCGCAGCTCGGTGAAACGCAACCTCAGAAAGGCGCGTCAAAACTTGCGTGTGGAAGTTTCAACGAATATGCAGGGCAGCCATCAGGAGCTGATGCATGAATTTGTTGCCCGCACGCCTTTGTCCAAACGCGTCCAAAGGCTATTGTTTCGAATGCCGGAATTTGTGGCCGCTGCAGATAAGGCTTTTGTGCTGAATGCCTGGGATAAAACAAGCAGGCTGAGCGCCTTTTATGTTGTTGACCTTGAAGCTGAAGGGTTTTCCAACTACATTATCGGATGCCATTCCAAACAGAATTATGTTGTCGGCGCCTCGGATCTTTTATTATTGGAGCTGATCAACTTGAGCCTGGAATATGAAAAGAACACCATTCATCTCGGATTGGGGGTGAATGCCGGTATTCGTCGTTTTAAGGAAAAATGGGGGGCTGTGCCCACCCGCCGGTATGAAATGTGTGAACTAGCGCTAAAAAAGCCATCTATTTTTAAATCTATTTTGTCGTGGCGCCAGTTTAGCTGATAGGATTTAAAACCACGAAATTATCTTTGTTTTTGATAGAGCACCAACGATTGAAGAGCGCCGATGTTATTTAAGAAGTCAAAACAAAAAAAGCTAAAAATGATCTGGCAGGTGCAAAAAAACGGCAGCGTTTCACAGCTTGTCGGCACCGCCCATTTTTTCCCGTACAGTTTTCGAAACGCGTTGCACCGCTGCCTGCAAAATGCGCGTATCGTCATGTTCGAAGGCCCTCTGGACGAGGATAGCATGGCCCGGGTCAGGCAAGCCGGTATGGACACCGAATCCGCTTATCACCTTTTTGACGAGCTGGATGATCAAACCATCACCGGTATCACCGGCGCGCTGATTCCGGTCTGCCGAATGAGAAATTCAACTCAATTTTTTCAGTATTGCAAGGACGATCTGAAGCAGACCGTTTATGACTTGGTGAAAGGCATGCAGCCCTGGCTGGCGTTTTTTACCCTGTGGTCCACTTACCTGCAACGCAATGGATGGAAATATTCGGTCGATATGGAAGGATTTAACCTTGCCCAAGAACTGGGCAAAAAGGTTGTATTCCTTGAAAGCATTGAAGAGCAAATAAAGGTGCTGCAAAACATATCGCATGAAAAAATCATGCATTTTCTCAAACAGACCGATCACTGGGAAACGCTTGCAAACGATTTCGTGAAATCATACTTAAAGGGGGATCTGGAAAAATTGCGGCTTTCCGGCATCCGGTTTCCAAGCCGGCATCACACCATAATCGATCATCGCGATGAAATATTTTTTGAGAGGATGCAAACTGAGCTGGCCCGGGGAGATGTCGTTGCTTTCCTGGGGGCGCCGCACCTAAAGGGTATGAGTCGTTTGCTTCTTGCCGATGGCTATCAGGTCAAAGGGCCCTGGTTGCCGGATTAAAGACAGATGACCCGTCTTTCCATCCTCCGTAGTCCCGCACAGGCGGGACGGAGGACGGGCGCTCTTGAGAGCTTCGCCGCGGCAAGCAGAGAAAAAATGAAAGAAGACACTAAACAAAATTATTCACCTGCTGCTAATGAGTCCTACCGGCAGGCCATGAATACGGCGGTTCGGATCTTAACAAATCGCGACCATTCAGCCTTTGAGTTAAACCGGAAGTTGCAGCAGCGGGGCTATGCGGCCAAGATCATCGACGCGGTGATCGCACAGTGCGAAGATTTCGGTTACATCGATGACCGCAGAACGGCTCGGATTTACATTCAGCAGCTCAAATGCAGGTGCTTTGGCAGGCGCTACATTCGTCTGGCATTAAAAAAGAAACGCTTGAGTGATCCAGCAATTGAAAGAATATTCCTGCAGGATTACCCCCAAGATGATGAATATGAATATGCCGACCGGCTTCTGAAAAAGAAAATGAAGACATTTGCGCGCGAAACAGATCCCCAAAAAAGAAGCGATAAGATATATCGCTTCCTGTACTCACGCGGATTCAGCCCCGCTGTAATTCGGGACTTAGTTAATCAGTCAAATAGTTGATTCGTTAAATCGTTTATAATGGATTGAATCCTCTGACTAATTGACTATTCAACCAATTAACTATTTAACTAAATCCACTAACTGGCGATTTCTAAAACTTCGTCGGTTTTTTCGGTAAAGGATTCTAATTTTCGGGATTGATCAGCGCTAAGATGGAGAAATTTCACGCCGATCCCCCGGTTATCGGCCCAAACGATTTCACCGATGAGGTCCATAGGCTGGCGGTCTTCGGGAGATGAGAATGTGAGCAGCATTTTCAACCCCTTGGAAAAGGTTGTGCTGGTTTCGATAAAAGCACCGGATTTACTGATGTCTAAAATATAGCTGCGGAATTTTTGTCCCCGGATCTTAAAATGGACGTTTATGAGGCAATCTTTTCTGCTGTCTGCTCTGCGGTCCGGTTGCTCGGTTTTAGGCTGCATTTCCTCTATATGTTTCATAAAAATAAACTGCTGTTCGGTCGACATATCAATTGCCGCTTTCAACAAAAAGTTGGCTATACTTCCGTTGAGAAAATGCCTGAATAGATCTTTTTGCTGTTCCACAGAAAGGTTGGTGATCAGATAATACAAGCGGGCGATGATTTCATGATCCTTCATCTTGAGATCGGCAGCGGGGTTGCTGGTGTATTCTCTTCCTAATTTAAAAGATCGTTGCAGTGCTGAAATCATATGGTGCTCACCTTACTTTCTTAAAGCCTTAGATAATTTTTGGTTCGTCACCAAAACATCCGAAATTTGACGGGTGATTGAGCGTGTTCACCAATCACCAGGGTGACCGTATCTGGTTCTCCATCCGCAATGGCATTCTTAAGCTATTTTCTGCAAAAAGCGTGCAAAAAGCCGAATATGAACTATTTAAATAAATATCAATAAATTATGAAATATGACAAGCCTTGCAATTTAAAAAGGGGTGTGAAAAGAATGAATGAAAGTTAGGTAACACATGCCATATTTAAATGAAAGCTGGCCTTACGAGGAAAAACAAAAATCGGGATTGGCCCGTTTACCCGTAAAGAATGACATCAGATATTTATTCGATTACAACCGGCTTAACCGGCTCAACGGGCTCAACTGGCTAACCTAATGGTGAAAAATAGCAAGAATCGGGTGGCAGATCCGCTTCAAATGGCCTATTTTATTTTTATGCAAAAGTCCTATGAAAGAGGAGATTCCAAAATGACCGCTGAAACCTTTTCCCAGGCCGCCATTGATTATGAGCGAATCGAAAAAGCCATCGCGTTTTTGATCGACAATTTTCACTCCCAACCGGGTTTGGGTGAAATTGCAGACAAGATTCACATGAGTGAATACCACTTTCAGCGCCTTTTCAGCCGCTGGGTGGGCATCAGTCCCAAGCGATTTCTGCAGTTTTTAACCAAAGAGCACGCCAAGACATTACTGGAAAAATCCATTAACCTGTTGGACGTCAGCTACGAAGCAGGCCTGACCAGCCCCGGACGCCTGCATGATTTGTTTGTTACCTGTGAAGCTGTAACCCCCGGGGAATACAAGGCCAAAGGCCGGGGTCTTGACATTGCCTACGGTTATCATGCCACCCCTTTCGGCGAATGCTTGCTGGCAACGACCAACAGGGGTATCTGCGGGTTAAATTTTGTCCAAAGCGGCAAGCGGCGATCGGCTCTGGCGAGTCTGAAACTCAGCTGGAAAAATGCAACTTTATCTGAAAACCCGCATGCCAACCGATCCATTGTAGATCGGATATTCAATCCCCTGGCCGAAAAGCATGCAACGCCCCTTCATTTGATTTTAAGCGGCACCAACTTTCAAATTAAAGTGTGGGAGGCGCTTTTGCGGATCCCCTTGGGAGCGGTGGTTTCCTACGAAGACGTGGCTGTACAAATCGGAATGCCCAAAGCCACGCGCGCTGTCGGCAATGCAGTTGGCAAAAATCCGGTTTCGTTTGTGATTCCCTGCCATCGGGTCATTCGCAAAACAGCCGAATTTGGAAATTACGGGGGCGGGAGGGCACGGAAGATGGCCATGCTCGGTTGGGAATCCGTTCGTTGCAATAACTAAATGGTTATTTTTTCGCTGAGCTGTGTTCTCCGCGCATCTCAGCCCTCGACGTACAACCCAGTACGCCGAGGGCTAAAATGCTTGTGCGGCCTTGCTCAGCGAAAAACTACCTCATTTATTTATTACAACGAAATACTTTCAATCAAACATTAATAATACAATTCT
>Ga0209536_100006016_pt1 | contig 18683 bp, 11 predicted proteins | sample DeeMarSeWOR28_12_FD_187461 | JGI IMG/M metagenome (GOLD analysis project Ga0209536, IMG submission 187461) | Marine sediment microbial communities from White Oak River estuary, North Carolina - WOR-2-8_12 (SPAdes) (version 2) | ecosystem: Environmental > Aquatic > Marine > Intertidal zone >... | reverse complement strand
ATGATTATCTGCCATTAATTTTGTAATATCAACTTTCGGTAGAAATATTGCCAATTTGGGCATCAAGGGTGAAGTTTCCCAGAGTCTTGCCAATCATGGACATAACTCCCTCCCGGAAATCTAATTCAAATGCTGTCTGGAGAATCTATGTAAAGTGCAGAGCTATTATACGGAATTAAGCAGATATCAGTAGTGAAATTCTCGCTACTAATTCATTAATAATTTCTCAGTTTCCGGTTTCGCTGTATTTCGGGAGTTGAGAATCACCGATTCAAGCGATCTGTAAGATTCTGTAATAAATTCCAAGGTAAGAACTGGTTCATTCAAACTGGGCGGAATTGCTTCAGGTTTCCTATTCTTCAGAACGATCTGAATTGTCGACAGCTCTTTCCACATCGATAGTACAATCGTTTAATACCGCTACCAACGCGCCAATAGCAGCCAGGATTGGGGCTAAGACAGCACCTACTACACCTGCTGTAAGCGGAAATTCTGCCACGGTTCTATTACCCTGCTTAATAATTACTCTGCCGCTGTTTGAGCGTATATAATTATTATATGCGGTTGAATTGGGTGGAAGAAGAGAAATCCTGATCGATGCTTGAAGTAAAACAGGTCAAATGGAAGTATACGCTGTCCTACGAGAGGGGATGTCAAGGGCATTCTTCATCCTCCCAGGGGCGGAGAGTTTTTAAGCCTGAAACATCCAGCCATACTCGTTAATTGCACCTCGCTAATTAATCCACTACATTTTTGGTTCCGATTCGATAAATTTTCGTGTACGTTCTCAAGATTAAACTTCCGTCCGTGATGGCTGGAGAGGCCATACACGCGTCACCAATGCTGTTCTTCCGGAGTAGCTTGAACTCAGAGCCGGCCTGAACCACATACGTGTCACCTTCTTCGCTAAGACAGAAAATGCGGTCATTGTATGCCCACGGGGAGGCTGTGAAAGTATCGCCCTGGCCGATTCGTTGTCTTCCGTATATTTCTCTACCCGTCTTGGCATCATGGCAAATTAAGAATCCGGCATCAGTCAAGCTGTAGTACTTCCCCTTGTAGACTAAAGATGAGGGATCGACAGGACCACCTTTGGCCAGACTCCATACAATATAGTCACTGCTCGTTTCCTCACTCTTCAGGGTAATATCGCCGCTTGCCCCAGGACGTATCGCATATACTGGGCTAGTTGGGTCAGTCGGATATCCCGTCGTTACGTATAGCAATCCATCATCCGAAAAGGGAGTCGGGACTGCAAGAGTTGCCTGACGGGTTATTTCCCAAAGCAGTTTCCCGTTCAAATCGTAGGAGCGGATCTTTTTGGATCCGGAGGTGACGATCTCGGTCCGCTGCGTGTTCTGCCATATATAAGGAGTAGACCAGGTAGTAGGCTCATCCCGCTTGACTCTCCAGATCTCACTTCCTGTTATCTTGTCCAGAGTAAAAAGGTACGACTCCTCTTCATTATCCTTCAGAAGGTACAACCGATTTTCGTGAAGAACTGGCGAAGACGCAGTACCATAACCGTATCGTGTTGCCTTTAGAGGCCATTCCTTCGTCCATAAGATTTTTCCCTTCATATCCAAGCAATAGGTCGCAAGATCACCGATATGAAAATAGACGCGTTGACCGTCTGTGACCGGTGTTTCCGAAGCATAGCTGTTCTTCGGATGACGGGAAGTCTGTGGTATTCCTCGATGTAGTTCCGTCGCCCACTGGGTTTTGCCAGTTTCAAAATCAATGGACAGGGCCATCGAGCGATGCTCTTCCTTAGGTGGATAGTACTGTATCCTTCCTCCGGATATTCCTTTGTGTGCGGCCCCCTCTCCTGCCACATTCACATTTGTATGAATGAAGATGCTGTTGTTCCATACAATAGGAGAAGCACACCCGGTCCCTGGAATGTCAATGCACCAGAGAACGTTCTCACTGCTACTCCAGGTTTCCGGAAGGCGAGGGTCATCCGGACTTATACCACGAGAGCCAGGGCCACGAAACTGTGGCCATGTATCGGCCAGCAGTGAACGCAGAGGAAGTAATGCACCTAATCCCTTCAGTAAATCTCTACGACGTAAGTATATGCCCATTAATCCTCCCAATATTTACAGGCCCAACGCATATGCAAGGAATCCGATTGATTTGAAAATCTTGGATGATAAAAGACACTACAGATTATTTGAGATACACAGTACAGGTTTCCCATATCGATGGCCATTAAGACACAGACCGTCACCGGGCATCAAGCACAAATCGGGTAATGTTTAGATGAGCGGACGGCTTGCCGTGATTTTCTAATGGAAGGTTAGGCTGTTTTTCGTGCACTGGAAAACATCCGGCAAGGAATTGATCCGGTTGTGGAGCGCGTCATTCAACGCTGCATGGAGAAAGATCCAAATGCACGGCCTGCTTCGGTGGCTCAACTGGCGCAGGCACTTCCGGGAGGAGATCCTTTGGCTGCTGCGATAGCGGCTGGGGAGACACCTTCTCCTGAAATGGTGGCTGCATCAGGATCGAAGAAAGGGCTGCGGCCTGTTATCGCGTGGAGCCTCCTCGCAGTTATAGTTGTCGCATGGTTGGCGAGTATTGCAATCAATGACCGTTTCGATCTCCACCGCCGGATCTCTTTCGGGATCAAGCCGGAATTTCTAGCCGAACGCTCCCGACAGTTCCTTAGTAAGATCGGCTATTCCGATAATTACCAGGATAGCGCATATGGCTTTAGGAAGAATGACGAACTCCTGCGCTATATCGAAAGCCAGGATAATACCTCAGAAAGATGGAACAACCTCGATCCGAAGACAATTCTATTCTGGTATCGGCAGAGCCCGAGCCGCTTGGGAGAAGCCGTTGGATACGACAACCCACCTTTGCATTCTCCTGGAGAAGCCCTGGTCGTGATGGACAGCGAAGGACATCTGCTGGAATTCCGCAGGGTGCCCGCGCAGTCAAAACCATCTTCAGAAACCGTGCAGTCATCGGATATCTGGAAGCCTTTTTTTGTCGAATCGGGAATTGATGATTTAGACTGGGAAGAGGTGGAGCCTGAATTGAATCCGCCTTTCTATGCGGATTTTAGGATCGCCTGGGAACCAAGAATTAGCCAAACCGGAAAGACTTACCACGTTGAAGCGGCAACGCTTTATGGAAAACCCGTCAGTTTTGAGATTATTGATCCAAGGATGCCGGAAGTAGGAGTTGAATCCTCTCAACGTATGTGGGATTTGATAAGAGATATAGCGGCTGGCGCTCTCTTTATTATTGCCATCGTTGGGGGACTTTTCTTCGCTCATAGAAATCTTCGTCTTGGCAGGGGAGATCGGCGCAATGCAACCCGGTTGGCGGTTTTTGTTTTTGCCCTAGTATTATTAGTATGGATTCTCGGCCCTCATGCTTCGTTTACAGTTTTTCTTGGATCCCTATGGATGGCATGTTTAGTTTGGATTCTCTACATAGCCATCGAACCCTTTGTTCGCCGCAGATGGCCTTGGATTCTTGTTTCCTGGACTCGCCTCCTGTCGGGAGAATGGAGGGATCCTCTCGTTGCAAGAGATGTTCTCGTGGGTGCAGCTATTGGGGCGCTTATACAGTTCTTGGTGCGCTTTTTGCGTGCGCAGCTTCAGTCTTGGCTTGGATATCCGGTTGCTCCAACGGGGAATTATACATTCTACAATATTATTGGAATACGCCATTTCGCAGCTTCGCTTTTGTCAATTTTCGTCGAGGTGTTATTTTTGACTTTGGTGGGTATCAGTCTGTTCTTAATTCTGCGAGTCCTGTTGAGAAACCAGAAAGCTGCGATGGTCGCGTGGATTATGCTTGCAGCTGCCATTCCTGGATATGGGAATAATGTCTGGACAGTAGCAGGTTCGCTGAGTGGTGGCATCATCTGTTTATGGGTATTGATGCGTTTTGGGCTTGTGGCCCTTGCATTTGTATATCTTACTGGCTTACTTTTCAATTCCCCAATTACACTTGATGTTTCAGCGTGGTATTCCGACTATGGCTTTGCCGTCCTTGCGATATTTGGCGCCATCGTCCTCTACGCTTTCCGTACCTCCCTAGGAGGCCGACCCATCTTCGGCACACCCCGACTCGACGACTGATTCCAGTTTCTAATTGTCTGTTATTTCTAGCCCAGGAAAGTCACTTGTCCGGTAAGGCTGTTACTCAGGAACTGGGTAAATGCGAAATTATATTTGCGTTCAGCATTGTGGACGATCGAAAGGAGCCCTTCTCGAAATAATTTCCCTGTATTGTAATATTTTACTGGGCTTGTGGTGGTAATATTTGGAGTCCATGGTAGAAATTCCTGACACAATTTAGCTGCTCTATCACACCATGGGTTCGATTTACCACAAACAACTGATGAGCATTGATGATTTCAATTGAATCACCCTATGATAATATGTGGATGCTTTGACCGGTTTTCAGTAATTACTTTCTGTATACTACTGCTGAATATCGTTACAAATGCACAGTTTGAATCGGTCCTGTTGAACATATTGGTGGGGAGCAGCAGTTGGAGATGAAAAATGCCAGAACTTCAGATTGGTGAGAATTCCGTCGAAGTTGACGACATGGGTTTCATTATCAATCCAGATGACTGGAGCGAAGAAGTCGCTGCAACGATCGCGATGAATAGCTCCCTTTATCCACTCACTGAGGAACACTGGCGAGTCATCCTGTACATAAGGAACTATTACGAGACTTACTCCGTTGCACCAATGCTGCAATTGATCGTCAAACGAACCAGGATAAACGAGAAGAAATTATTCAAGCTATTCCCAACCAGCTGTCGGGAGTGTATGTGCAAGGTTGCAGGCTTGCCGCAGCCCACCGGGTGAGCCACCTGAATAAAATTCTCAGTTTGGGAGTCGTTAGATACCGACCTGTAACACGACAAAAACATTGTGCGTTTTGGAATTCAAAATCCGCACCACGACTCTTTCTTGCGAAAAGTTAGTCACTTTTCCGGTTTCGCTGTTACCCGTTTACTAGAAATTGTTGTTTCCTAAGATGCTTCCAGTAATTCGAGAATCACTCAACAGGAGCCCGATTCTTCAGTTCTTCAAACCAATATAGTCTGATGTGATATTTCCAGGCTGTCTTCAGTGAATTCAACGACAACGGTTATTCTATTCCTGCTAGCTCAGCCATTTTTCTATACTTTTCTTCCTTAAGAATATCTGCAATTTTGTCTCGTAGTTTTGTAAGATCCTCGTTGCTAAAGTGTATGAGATGGCCTTTATAGATCATGTGATCCTTTGGGAAAAATACCATAGACTGCCCCCCCACCTGGTGCATCTGCTTTCTTGCCCTTCCGAAAAAGTGAAGGTGCATTTTAGACCCCCCGGGATCATCAAGACCCAAATTCCCAAAATCCGTGTAATTCATTCTTTCGACACCTAACACATCATACATAGCCTTCCCAACGGCCATCGATACCCGTATAAAATCAATGGCCTCTTGCAGGGTCATATCTGATCGGTCGTGAACTCTTTCTTTCTTTATGAGTATTAGATGTCCCCCATCATCTTTGCAATGCAAGGCTGGAACTGGGCTAATGACTTCGAAATACTTATCTTCATATACGGAATGATCTTTCATAGAATTTCCTTTTCAAATACACGCGGTCGTATTACTTCTCCACTAACGGTGTTACTCGGAAACTGAAGTCAATCGTCCTGAGCAATCTTTGAAAATCCTGATTTCACCTGAAGCGGCTCGGCTATGAATAAATACTCATCTGTTTTTGAATTAAAGGCAGGCCAGGAAATCAGCCCCTCCACATTTGGATCTCCCGTCCTGGCAAACTGAGCCCACATGGCCATCATGTTCTCTGACACTTTCCTGTCTACATCCGTGAGTCCGGGGTCAGGACTTTTGGCACCTGATTCCCTGGAGAGGAAATTGGACAGCCACTGCCACCAGCCGGTAGAGTTATCCCAGTCACCAAAGACATAGCTGACCTCCAACGCATGAAAAGAAACACAACCTTCCTGTTTCCACCTGCTCGGCACATGGTCGAAGATGCAAGCGTATCCTTTTTGACCAGTTTTATTCACAGCATTGAGGATTTTCACGTAGTCCGGAATGATGGAGGGCATCAGGATCGATCCCGGACCTGTCAGTTCTCCTAGGTTCGCACAGGTTATGACCGAAGCAGGGTTTTGCTTGCCTGTCCGTAAGATATTGGCCGGAGTATCCGTAAGGAATAGTCCATCGACCACGGAGTCCCAGGGAACTTCCGTTTCAAGCTCTTCCTCAAGGATCACTTCAGCTTCCAGGATTTCTCCCGAGGTCAAAGTGCGGGCAGCTTGAAGAGGATCAGTCTCGCTGTTTACGCCCAGCTTGGCGAACAATTTCTCGCCTATTGCCTCCATATCCTTCAACGGAACACCTGGTAAAAATCCATCTGCCGCACCACTTTCAAGAATTGCTCTATGGAAAAGACCTCTAGCCAAGGGTGAAGCCATCAGGCAGTGAACCTTGGCGCCGCCTCCAGATTCTCCAAAGATTGTGACGTTCTCGGCATCTCCTCCGAAAACGGCGATGTTTCTCTGCACCCACTCCAAAGCTGCGATCATGTCGAAAAACATATAATTCCCGGAGATTCCTTCGTGGGATTCCTTGGAAAGCAGAGGATGAGCCAACAGCCCGATTGGCCCAAGCCGCATATTGACAGTAACAAGCACCACGCCATTTTGAGGCAGTCGCGGCAAACCGAGAGGGGGCATGCTGCCCGATCCGGTATAATAACCGCCGCCATGCATCCAGACCATAACAGGGAGGTTGTCCGACGCAGATTTCGCCGGCGTCAAAACGTTCAGATAGAGGCAATCTTCGCTCTGCCGCATATCGACGACATCGGCGGGGGGCATTGGCTGCGGGGATATGTTGCCAAATACCGTACACTCTCGGATTCCCGACCAGGAATCCGCCCGTTGGGGTCGCTTCCATCTCAAATCTCCAACTGGCGGGGCTGCGTACGGGATGCCTCGATAAATACGAACCTCTTTACCTAAATCACCAATAATTGTTCCGGAGATATATCCTGTATCGATTTTGATCGGATCTCTAAAAACATTGATCTCAGCATTTTCAGTGCTGCATGAGTTGGTCAATCCGATTAACAAAGCTACAAATGAAATTGTCGACAGAAATTTCGATCTTGTGGACATTTTTTGCCTCACCTTCTCGGATAAGGATGACTGTCAATGCTATGGCTGATATGTCTCAATGAAACGTGTAGTTATTTTAAGCAAACGAGGCAGATTGAGAAAGATAATCAACGATTATAGATTCATCCAAAAATTTCAAATGGAAGTATACGTTTTACGGGCATGTGAAATGGGAGAAATTCATCAAACCTGTTCTGATTCAGCTTAATTTGGCATGTACTGAAAATGGCTTTCCTAATTTATTGGCTAAATGTCTCCCATTTGTCCTGACGTCAAACACTCGTTCGATTTTTTCGTTATTTTGACTATCCAAATAATTGAAATAACAAGCAAAACAATACCAATAAGAAATGCTATAATTCCTACAAGTGTTGAGTAAATAGAAAGACTAATGTTTTCAGCCACAGTTGATAGTTCAGTATTTTCGTTCATAGCATCAAAAGCCCCGATTATTCCAATGGTATTTCCTATTAAGGCCAAAAAGGTCACACCCATTAGAATTACCCCTGCTACTAATAATGCAATCGCTTTTTTCATTTCGTTTCCTCTTAGTCGAGTAATTATTATGTATCTGGGCTACGACCAATCAAAAGAACAGCTAATTGGAACGCAACGAAGAGTAGTATCTCAGCTCAGCTACCAAGCCTGCATTTATGATTCGACCCAAATTAATGTTCATTAGCTTAATCTTCAATTGCCATAAGCGGATATCCTCCCGAGCCATTCAGTGTCACGGGCGAAGACTTCAGGGAGGATCTTCTGGGCCACCTGCCGCTTCAGGGTTGTGTCCTCATCACGATGAACCTCACCAATGCATCCTTGGCCAATCATGGACATACATAAATCTCTCCCGGAAAATCCTGCTGTCGTACTGTCTGGCAAAACTTGATGGATCTTGCATTTATTATATGCGGATAACGGTTATGTCAGAAGGGAAAAAGAAAGATTCTTACTCAGCGTAAGTTAGCCTTGAATTCCAAGTGTGAGTCGGGAAATATGCGAAATTGTGATTTTAGGCCGATTTTGTAAACCCCCTATAATATTGAACTTTTTCAAATGCATGTGTAGTGGGCATACCGGAAGTTAGAAATTCTACGAATGTGTGGCCGAATTGCTGAGATTTTCTAATGGAAGTGTACGGTGTCATCCGGGAACTTGGAAATTCCGTTCACTACAAATAATGAAGTCTTCCGCTTAAAACACGTTAAGTTATTTTGGCGTCGGATTGTCAGCAGCAACACAGCTTAGGCCACGAGAAATCTTCCACCTATTATTCTCTTCCATATAAAACAGCGATATCTGCGTAATGTGATAATCTGCCGATTATAACTGTTGAAGAGATCTTGAAAATCTCGATTTTATTGCTACGAGAAATCCACTCAAGTCGCGGATTGTTCATATTGAACGATTCCCCTTAGTAGATTTTAGATAGCCAGTTTCCGTATAGGCTGTATTTCGGGATTTGGAAGCCGCAAGCTGGCAGCCAATTAGACGACTGCATAAATACAGCTTTTATGAACAGACAGTGTTTTAGGTGTCAGACAAACCTATGATCCTCGAAAGCCCTCAATAATATTGACCTCCAACGCTGTTGGAATCACTCGGTTCAATATGAGTCCCGCAGCGGAAAATAGTTTTCGGTACTCCTCTTCTGTTCGTTCTCTACCGCCAACCAGAAGCATCATTAGGTCCAGCCATTTTCCAAAACAGGGTTCATTTCCGTTCGGGATGACGGTCTCGACGAGTAGAATTCTGCTATCAGGATTCATCGCTTCTCTGCAGTTACGCAAAATGGAAATGGCCTCGGAATCGTTCCAGTCATGGACGATGTGTTGCATGATGTAGGCATCCGCTCCAGAGGGAATAGAGGAAAAGAAATCTCCTCCCTCAATCCGACATCGATCCGATAAGCCTGCGTCCGAGATTCTAGAGCGAGTTCGATCCACGACAGGGGGTAGGTCAAACAAAATCCCCTCGAGATCAGTATAGCGTTCGAGAATGGCAGTCAATAGCATACCGCTACCGCCTCCAACATCCATTACGGTTTTAAATACTGAGAAGTCGTAGGCGTCCAGCATAGCTTCGCCCTCTGCTCGACCATACCCTCCCATTGCGCTGTCATATATGCTATGTCGCTCCGGATGCTCCACCATGTATTGAAAAGCCGGTGTTCCGAATCTCTTCTGCCACCCTGGTTCGCCCGTTCGAACCGTGTGCAACAATTCACCCCAAGCCCCGTGGAACTCGGCCCCCATCATGATGGCAAAGGAGCGCTGTGACCTTGGAACATTGCTTCTTAGAAGGTTGGCAGGCGGTGTCAGAGAAAATCGCCCATCCGATTCCTGAACGAAAATGCCTACACTGGCTAGAGCCCGCATTGTTCTATAAAGAGCGCTACGCTGGGTACTCGTTTTATCTGCCAGGTCTTCAACAGAGCGGGGTCCATCTGCAAGAATGTCTGCAATTCCGAGCTCTGCCGCAACCGAAACGGCCTGTGTCATCCAAGATCCATCAAAAATCTGCTTTAAAAGCTTTTCACCGACTTGGAAATCATTTAAGGCAATTTCACTGATGCCAGGAATATCCCTTGCTTCAATTTTTGTTTCCATATACGTCCTCCACTACCAGTTTTGAAATTCTTCTGCACCCACAAAAGAGTAACGGTATTAAAGAGCAAAGATGACACCTATCATCTCAACTCCGCTGGCTTTTCAAGGTGATTGAAAGCAATATGGAGTAGTAGATTCCGGCATATTCTAACTGGCGAAAAGTTATTAATCCTTGACTTAGATCAAGAATTCTCAATCTATATTGCAGTGTCTGTTTAAAACAAAGGGAAGGGGAATTCTGACTGCTGATTTATACAGAAATTTCTAATGGAAGGTTATGCTGTAATTCGGGCATTAGGAATTAATGCCACTCGAAATGCGCCCAGGAATCCCAATCATTAATCGACCGGCATCCGTTCCTTCAGATCTTCAAACCAGTATGTGACGACGATGATTTTGATGAGTTTCTCCGCTGTGGATTCTTTTGCCTGAAATTCGTCATCTGCTGATTCGACTGGCTTCGTCATCAGGAATCTCTTTCCGTCGGAGTGGAGGTCATTCATTATCAAACAGTTCTTGGGTTTCAGGTATCGAAAACAGAGGTTGGCTTCGATAATCCATTACCACAACATTTCAAGCCAAGTTCATTTTCTTTAATAAAGCCTTGTACCTGGGATCAGTACGAAGAATATCTGCTTCAGGTGATGCTTTGATATGGAACAGTGCTGGATCCCGCTGTTCGATGCCTTTTTCGAACCAGTCAAAGGCATTTTTCTTGTCACCAAGCCCTATATAAATAAGAGTCACGTCAAACGTTGGCACAAAACCAAGCTTTGCCTGTTCTTTAAGTCCTAAAAGCACCTGTTCTGCCTTTTCCTTATCTCCTGACATCGCCAGGATATATCCATAAAAACTCCTGGCAACTGGAGCTTCTCCAGTGAATTCAACTCCTTTTTGAGCTGCAGAAACGGCTTCCCGATACATCTTTCTCATACAGAATGCGCGTCCCAGGTGAACATGGGTCAAACCAAAAGTGGGGTGGAGTTCCAGCACCCTCTCAAATTCTTCAACGGCTTTTTCATATTGACGCTTATATAAAAGCAAAACGGCTACCAACGTATTTATGATGGGTGAGAGAGGATCAAGGGCCAGGGCGCGCTGTATATGTCCATGCGCCTCATCTAATCGCCCCAATCCTATTAAATAAAGTGAATATAAATAATGAGCATAGGCATTATTTGGATTTATTTCGATAGCGTGCTTGAATTCCGTATCGGCAAGGGACCAATCTCTTTCATAAAATCCGTTGGTCATTGCCAGTGATATATGAGCCTCAGGAAGCATTTTGTCAATTGCCAATGCCTTTGTAGCCATTTCCTTGCATTTAGAGAAAGCATCTTCGGGCGGAAGGAAACTATAAAAGCCTAAAAGGCCGAATGAATCCGCCAATCCAGCATAGGCTGGGGCATAATCGGGATCGATTTTAAGTGCCTGTTGATAACACTCGATAGCTTTTTTAAACCCCTCTCCAGTTCTCATACGCCAAAAATGACGGCCTTTGAGATAGAGATTATAAACATCCAGATCCTTTGTATGACGTTTCGTGACCTTAGCCTTTTCGCCACCCAAAAGCGATACTTTCAGATTATCAACGATTGCCAAGGCGATCTCATCCTGAATGGCAAACACATCATCCAGTTCCCGATCATAGCGTTCTGACCAAAGATGGTATCCATCACTCACATTGATGAGCTGAGCCGTGATGCGCAACTTGTTTCCTGCTTTTCTCACACTGCCTTCTAGTAATTTCCCCACATCCAGTTTTTTCCCAATCTCGCGGATATCGATATCTTTGCCTTTGAATGAAAAGGCAGAAGTGCGAGCGACAACATGCAGATCCTTAATCCTGGTCAAAGCATTGATAAGTTCTTCTGACATCCCGTCACAAAAATACTCCTGTTCCGGGTCCGCACTCATATTCTTGAAAGGAAGAACGGCTATCGAGGGGATAGTGGTATCCGCTGCACTGGACACGGACTTCACGCCCGAATCCTGATCGCGCTTGATTCGCTGCAAATCGGCTCTCAAATCCGATGCGCTCTGATACCGCAGCTTTTTGTCTTTCCTCATGGCTTTGTTGATGATGCGTTCCAACGCATCTGGAAGCTCTGGATTCAAACCTATCGGCGCAACGGGTGTTTTACCAAGAATTGCCTCAAAGATGACAGCGGCTGTATTGCCGCTGAATGCCTGCTTGCCCGTAGCCATCTCGTAGAGCACGGTTCCCAGGGAAAACAGGTCGGAGCGTGTGTCGAGCATCTCGCCACGTGCCTGCTCGGGAGACATGTATGCGATAGTGCCCACCGTGCTTCCGGTACCTGTGAGAGTTTCCCCGGCAGTGAGTGTGGTATCTGTAGAAGCCTGACGCACTTCGGTGAACTTGGCCAGTCCGAAGTCAAGGATCTTCGCCTGTCCCCGCGAAGTGATAAATATATTGGCAGGTTTTAGATCACGATGAATGATGCCTTTAGCATGGGCGGCCTCGAGTGCGTCGGTAATCTGAATGGCAATGTCGAGCAACTCTCCTGTCTCGATGGGACCTTGCGCAATACGCTCCCTGAGGGTCCGGCCTTCGAGCAGCTCCATGATGATAAAAGTCTGATCGCCGGATTCATCGATATCGTAAATCGAACAGATGTTGGGATGATTGAGTGCGGAAGCGGCCTGAGCTTCCCTTTCGAAGCGCATCAAAACCTGACGGTTTTTCGAGACTTCCTCCGGCAGGAACTTCAGCGCAACCTGGCGGTGGAGACGCGTGTCTTCGGCCCTATATACCACACCCATACCTCCGCCACCGATCTTTTCGATGAGCCTGAAGTGCGAAATCGTTTGGCCGATCTCAGGCATGCGATCCTCCGGCAAAAGGCTGACTTCCTGCTCTGTAAATCTCGATGGATCTGGAATTTATTATAGGCGGATGGGTCGCAGGGAGGAAAGGAAATTCAAGGATTTCTAGTGCCGCTCAATCGGTGAAATTTTCAAATGGACGGTAACGCTGTTTATCGGGAGTTGGAAATTACTGCCACTCAAAAAGCTACTGGTGATACAAATCATAAAGCTATTACCTTGCTCCGTATTTTTTTAAAAGTTTTACCATTTCCGGCCAATAAAGATATTGCGCTAAACCTATAGTACGTCCGGAAGCAATTCCTTTTTTTACTGCACTCAAAGCTGTAAAAGATTCTCCACCTATTTTGAACTCAGCGTTTACATCAGCGCCGGCATCCAGCAGCAGTTTGGCAGTTTCGATACGATTTTCCATGCATGCACTATGTAGAGCAGTAAGGCCGTAATTATTCTTAGCCTCTATATCGGCACCAGCTTCGAGCAACAGATTGACAGTTTCCGTATGACCTCTTGCTGCCGCAAAAATTAGCGCAGTATCGTTATTATTATCCTCAGCATTTACATCTACCTCAGCTTCAAGCAGCAGTCTGGTAATTTCGATACGATTGTTAAGGCTCTGGCATGCAATATGTAGGGCAGTCTGGCCGGAATTATTCGTAGTCTTTATATCGGCACCGCTTTTGAGCAACAGATTGACAGTTTCTGTACGGCCCCAATGTGCTGCCCGAAATAGTGCTGTCTCGTTATCTTTATTCCTGGCATTTACATCGACTCCTGCTTGAAGCAGTAGCTTGACACCTTCTGTTTTTCCTTGTTCTGCTGCGTAAATTAACACTCCCTCAGTATTGTCGGACTTTGCATCTATCTCTGCCCCGGCGTCTCGCAGCAATTTTACAGTTTCGGTATGACCTCCTATAGCTGCCGCGTATATTGCAGTATTGATATCTTTTGATTTGGAATTTACTTTTGCTTTAGCGTCGAGCAGCAGCTTGACAATGTCTGAATGCCCTCCTCTTGCTGCGAGATTTAACGATGCAGTATCACTGCTGGAGTCAACCTTTGCTCCGGAATCGAGAAGTAGTTTAACCAGTTCTACATGCCCATTTTCTGCTGCCAGCATTAGCGATGTCCGGCCGCTGGATGTCATCGCATTCACCTTTGCGCCAGCGCCAAGAAGCATTTTTACAATTTTTGCATGGCCCTCCCGTGAAGCAAGCATCAGTGGAGTACCTTTATTTAATACGCTTAATTCTGCCATTCCCACATATCTAATTATTTCGGGATTTTTAGATAAATATATCCATTTATTTTTTGCCTGTGCATTTACCTTTGCACCGGCATCCAGCAGCATTCTGACGACTTCTGTATGCCCATATTCTGCTGCCAGCATTAACGGTGTCCAGTCATTGACAGTCTTTGCATTTACTTTTGCGCCGGCATCCAGCAGAATTTTGACAATGTCTGCATGACCACTCTGGGAAGCGAGAATCAGTGGAGTACCTTCTCCCGCTATTGTTAGATTAAAAGAAGTATAGGGTGAGACAGCCAGCATATCCCAGGAGTTTGGCTCGAGGCTGTTATTCACCTTGGCGCCGGCATCCAGCAGCATTTTAACAATGTCTGTGTGGCCGTTCTGGGAAGCTACGATTAGGGCGGAGGTGCCGTCGAATTTTTTTATATTTACCTTTGCACCGGCATCCAGCAGCATTTTGACAATCTCTGTATGGCCCTTCTCGGAGGCTGAGATTAGCGGAGTATTAATGGTATAATTTGTGTCGTTTTTTTTGTTTTTTTGCTCAGTATTAACGTCCGCTCCTGATCCGAGTAAAAGTTCGACAATTTCCGTGTGACCATTCCTGGATGCGTTTATTAGCGCAGTGGCATCACAATTTCCTCTAGCGTTTACCTCGGCTCCAGCATCAAGAAGATGTTTTACAATTTCTGCATGACCTCTCTGTGAGGCTATATGCAGCGCTGTATTACTGTACAGCAAATCACCAAAGGACATTGATGACATTAAACCAACATTAACAAAATTAGATGTCAGGACAGTAATGGCCAAATGGTCCAGAGCATCAATGTCGGTTACCGTGCATGAATGAATATATCTTTCACCCCCATTCTGTATAGTACTGTCATAAAACAAAGGGGTATTATTCACCACAGGTCCAGCTGTCGGTATTAACTTCACTTCATCTGTATCGCCGTTTGCAGTAAAATGGCGATTCCGATGATCCTGAGCTCTGTTCCTATACCTGATCTCCTCTAACTCGTTTATAAAAGCACTGTCCAAAGGGGCATTTTTCACCTCAGCTCCAGCTTCGAGCAGTAACTTGACTATTTCTGTTTCACCTTTTAATGAGGCAAGATACAACGGCGTCACCTTACCAACTGCTATCTCTGTTTGGTTTTTTACTAATGAGTCGTAATACAACTTGGTCATTTTCCAAACTGGTGTTTCATTTACGTCAACTCCTGTCTCAAGCAATCTGCGAACTTCATCAATATCACCAGATGAGATTGCATCAGCTAACATATTTTTGTCTGCAGTTGCCGGCGCTATCTTTGTTTGGGCGATTGAAAGATTGAAACAGATTGCTATGCCGAATGTAACCAGTCCAGAAATTCGTAAATACTTATATATCCTTTCTTTGAAGAGCATTTGATCACCCCGTAAGCCAAGTTTTTGAAATATTGTTTTTGATACCATACCCATATGTGATTCTTCTTTTATAAAGCACTGAAGCGTCCCGCAGATTATGGAAAGGTAGAATTATTTTCCTCCCTCGATAGATTTTGATTTCAAAAACATATGCGAAATTGGAGCATGAAACGGATCAGATAAAGAGCGGTAACTGTGTAATAAGTGAAGCTATTATGCGGGGATATATCTGTGATGAGTAGCGAAAAAGGTTCTGATTTTCTGTATTTTAGCCATCAACCCCAGCCTTAAATCTTAAAATAGGTAAAATTGTGATTTTCGTCCGATTCTGTAAACCCCCTATAATATTGAACTTTTTCACATGCCTGGTTTGTGGGCATCTCGGAAACTTGAATTTAAAAAAAATCGCTCGAGATTTGACTTTGCTCAGTTTCCGGTAACGCTGTAACCCGGGACTTAGACATTAACACTCAGCAGCGGGCTGAATAAGCCAAACCTGCCCCATCATTTGCAGTGTAGGGTATCTCTGATTGGGGGAAGTTGAATGTAATATATTAGCTTGATCAAATCAGAATTTACTCGAATAGAGTTCCTTATATGCTTTTTTAATTCCTAATTGTGTGAAGAAGGAAGCCATAAGCATTCCCGGAGAGGATTGATTTTTTATTGATTTGAGCGTTCTTTTCAGAATTTTTCCTGCGCCGTAGCCCTCCAACATCACTTTTTTGTTCGTTTCGAACATTTCTTCTGCCGACATAGTCGGGTGCCTGAATACCACAAATCCCCCTCCATAATGATCCCAAGGCTCATCTGTTAGTATCCTCTCCTGTTCCAGGTATTCGCGGTAAATTTGGCTTCCAGGCATGGGATTCAACGTAAATATGTATGGGATGATGTTGCATTCGTCGCAAAATTCAAGAGTTCTTTGGTAGGTTTCTGGAGTGTCTTGGTCCCATCCAATTATAAAGAAACCGTTTATCTGTATTCCGAGGCTCTGGATACTTTGTATGTTATGCTTCATCTTCTTTAGATCAAAAGTGTCCGACGAATGGAAATGCAGTTTCCTCCATGCTCCCGACTGCTTCTGTCCCGCACTTGTGATGGATTCCAATCCTGCGGCAATAGAGGACAAGCCACTTTCCGCGGCAAGTTCCAGAATTTTTCTTCCATCCTTGTAATCAATCGCAGACAAACCTCCAGCACCGGTCCATTGCCTTTTAGGTCGCAGTTTTGCCAGTTCACTATAGAGGTCTAGGTAATATTGGTTCTCCTGTGGACGGTCTACCAGTTGTGGATGACCGAATACGCTGTCGTCCACATTGAAATATCGTTTCCCCAGTGTTTCGACCTCGGCCACCACCTCCTCCACCGGCCGGTGCCTGATCTTGCCACCAAAAATGTCCGTGACCGGGCAGAATCGGCAGTGGTTGGGACAACCGCGTGTTGTAAAGATTGAATCCATGAAGTAACGCTCGCGGGGCAACAGGTCGCGTCTCATCATAGGAAGCCCAGCCAGCTCAGGTCGTTCGGTATCATGATGCACCGTACCTTTCAGCTGCTCAGCATTATAAGGACCGTTGACATAGAAATCCTTTAGTTCTTCCCGATCCGCGTCCTGCAGCATTATCGGCCAGAGTTTGTCCGCCTCCCCGATCGCTATCGCGGTTGCATGTCTTTTAGCCTCTTCGGGCATAGCAAAAACATGTGGACCGCCCAGAACAACCTTTTTGCCTCGTTTTATGAATTCGTCCGCAATCTCATATGCTTTGAGTGCAATCGGAGTTCTGACTGTGATCCCTACCAAATCTACATCCATCTCATAATCCGGCATGTCTCCAGCGAACATATCGACGAGTTTGAGATCTTGATCTCGAGGCGTGAGCGCCGCTAACAGGGTAAGTGACAAGGGCATAACCGTGAAGGAACTACGTGCAGTCTCAATCGACCGGGCCGGGAAGATTAACTGAATTTTCATGGTAGTACCTCCTCATATAAAATATTACTTCGGTAATACCGGAAGGCTATCTTACGATCTAGAGATAGGTCAATAACTAGGAACTTCTAATCCATATTTCCTTGAGCAATCATTTCATAATCCTGTAATGCTAAATCATTAAGTTGATCTTGAGTAGATGGTGAAAGGGAAATTATTGGTCGCATATTCAGCCAAAAAGTTCTAATGGAAGTATAGGCTGTAAACCAGGACCTAGAAGCCAACGATCCTCCAAAAACCACCAGGAATCCGGATTATTAATCAACCGGTGCCTTTTCCTTCAGTTCTTCAAACCAGTTTGTGACAACAACGATTTTGCGGAATTCTTCCGCTGCTGTGTATTCTTCCGACGACCCCTCTTCTGTCATTTCGTATGGTTTAATCATCAGGAATTTATCACCATCTGGGTGGATGTCCCATGGGGTATTGTTAAGCCGGAGAATATTAGAAAAAGAATGATACGTTCCTTTAAAAAGCTCTCTAGGAGCTCCTGCGTTGAACGTCGGCTTTGTCTCTACCGGAACCACCATGGTTGCATCATCGTTATGGTAACAAAGCACCTTTCCATCAAGAGCCCATCCTGACGCCCGGATCACATAGACATGGGGGAGCAGCGGGCAGCCGCCCCGCCGCCCCTACATTTGACGACACGCAATTATGATTGCATTATGGGCTGGAGCTTCCAGTAAGTCAGGCTCCTCCAGAGCCATTCGAGCGGTCCGAAACTAAAATGCTTCAGCCACAACAGGGATAACAGGATCTCGAAGATCCAAACCCCGAAAACGATAAGGATCTGGCCGGTTCTTTCGACGGAACCGAAAAGACCGAATCCATGGCCATAAAAGATGGTAGTACAGATGACAGTCTGCAGGATGTAATTGGTAAAGGCCATCCTCCCGGTCGCGGCCAGAGGTGCAAGGATCCTCGGATTTTTTATCAATCGGACCACTAGCATGACTGCACCGATATAGGCGGCCACTATAAACAGGGAGCCCCAGTAGTTAAACTGCGGTCCGAGGAAGAAGGAGTAGGTGAATGCCCATCCACGCTCCACATGCAGGTAGACGCCGTAGAGAATCAAGGGAATGCCGATACCGAATCCGAAGCAGACCATCAGCAGATAAAACCTGTTGGAGCGCTTTGCAGACAGGATGCCCCATTTTAAAAGCGCCATGCCGATCAGCATCAACCCGCCGGCCCGCCACAGTGAGAATATGAGAAGGATAAACGTCTGCATCGCCAGGGCAGCCGGGATACGATGCGTCATCTGCTCTCCGTAGCTGCCTCGATAGGCTTCCAGTTCATGAGCGATCGTATTGTCGTCCGGAGCCCACCACTCGAGGCTCATACCCTCGACCACTTCCGGCGGCAAATGGGGCATGCTCAGGCCG
>Ga0209536_100006015_pt1 | contig 18684 bp, 17 predicted proteins | sample DeeMarSeWOR28_12_FD_187461 | JGI IMG/M metagenome (GOLD analysis project Ga0209536, IMG submission 187461) | Marine sediment microbial communities from White Oak River estuary, North Carolina - WOR-2-8_12 (SPAdes) (version 2) | ecosystem: Environmental > Aquatic > Marine > Intertidal zone >... | reverse complement strand
CCATCGGCACTCAGGAGTGGAGGCGGAGAACCATGCCACGTGGCTTACGGATCGTGATCGGGGCGCTTGCCGTGCTCGCCACACCGGCGGTCGGTGCGGCGCAGGTCGCACAGGAACAGGTGGATCTCGACGTCGTCCGACGGATTCGCGCGGAGGGGCTCGAGCGGTCCCGCCTGCCGGAGATGGCACGCTACCTCACCGAAGTGATCGGGCCGCGTCTCACTGGATCGCCGCAGATGAAGCAGGCGAACGAATGGACGGCGCAGCAGCTCCGGGAGATGGGGCTGCAGAACGTCGTGGTCGAGCCGTGGGGCGAGTTCGGGAAGGGGTGGGAGCGCGTTTCCTACATGGGACGGATCGTCACCCCCTTCGTGCAGCCGCTCGACGCGCAGGCGGTGGCGTGGACCGGAAGCACGAAGGGCACGGTGAAGGGCAGCGCGGTGCTCGTCCAGGCCGACAGCCTGCCCGACCTCGCCAGGTACAAGGGGAAGCTCAAGGGCGCCATCGTGCTCGCGCAGGCGCCGCCCGACGTCGAGCCCGAGTGGAATCCGGCGCCCCGGCGCACGCCCCTCGACGAGCTGCTTGCGCCGCCCGAGCGCGAGGATCCGGCGGCGCGCGCCCGCGCGGCCGAGGAGCGGCAGCGCCGCATGGCGGAGATGCGGGAGCAGTTCGCGCGCATGCGAGAGGTGCGTCAGCAGATGGCGCAGATGCTGCGCGACGAGGGCGTGGCCGTCATCCTCACGCCGTCGTCCCGCGATTTCTCGGTCGTCCGCGGCGGTGGGAACAATGCCGGTCGCGAGGCGGGCAGCCAGGAGCCGATCCCGGAGCTGGTCGTGAGCCGCGAGCGGTACAATCAGATCTACCGCAACGTGGCGGCCGGGATTCCCGTCCAGCTCGAGGTCAACGTCCAGAACAAGTTCTACGACGACGACCTCCAGGCGTACAATACGCTGGGAGACATCCCGGGGACGGACAAGGCCGACGAGTACGTCATGCTGGGCGGCCACCTCGATTCGTGGCATTACGGCGCCGGGGCAGCGGACAACGCGGCCGGCTCGGTCGTGATGATGGAGGCGTTGCGGATCCTCAAGGCCCTCGATCTGCAGCCGAGACGCACGATCAGGATCGGTCTGTGGAGCGGTGAGGAGCAGGGCCTGCTGGGGTCGCGCGGGTGGGTGCAGAACCATCCCGAGCTGCACGCGCAGATCTCGGCCTACGTCAACGTCGACAATGGAACAGGGCGCGTCCGGGGGATCTGGGACCAGATGAACGAGCAGGCCATCCCCGTGTTCGAGCAGATCTTGTGGCCGTTCCGCGACCTTGGCGTGGTGGCGGTCAGGCACGGGAACACCGGGGGCACCGATCACCTGGCGTTCGACGCGGCGGGCATCCCGGGGTTCAACTTCATCCAGGACCCGATCGAGTACGGTATCCGGATCCACCACACGGACGTCGATACCTACGACAACCTGGTGCTGGACGATCTGAAGCAGGCCGCCGTGGTCGTGGCGTTCACCGTCTGGCAGCTGGCGAACCGGGACGAGATGATGCCTCGCAAGCCCGCGGCCGCGTCCACGAACTGAGGCCGGAGCCGGTACCGGCTCGCGCACGACGGAGGCCCGGCGTGGGGCCCGCCCGCAGGCGGGCCCCGCGCGGCATCCCACGCCGGGGGGGCGCCCTGCCGCCCCACGGTCGCGGAAACGCGATGGATCGACTACACATTCACCTGTGATCACGCTCCACAGCCGTCGATCGGGCGCCCGGCGCCCATGAGGGCGAGGGACGCCGCCCCTGCGGCGAGCGGGCCCGCGGCCTCGCCTCAGGGTTCGGGCCAGCCGCCGAGGCCGCCGACGCCGCCCACCCTCCTCGTGGGCAATCCGAACGTCGGCAAGAGCGTGCTCTTCAAGAACCTCACGTCGAAGTACGTCACGGTCTCGAATCTCCCCGGCACCACGGTGGAGATCGTTCGCGCGATGGCGAGTTTCGGCAGTCTGGCGCGGGAGATCATCGACACCCCCGGGATCAACGATCTCTCGCAGCGCACCGACGACGCCCAGGTCACGCGCAGGGTGATCGACCAGCATCCCGATGCGACCGTCGTCCAGGTCGCCGACGCCAAGAACCTCCGGCGCGCCCTGCTGCTGACACTCCAGCTGGCCGAGCTGCGGCGCCCCATGGTGCTCGTGCTCAACATGTTCGACGAACTCGAGGAGCGGGGCGGGACGATCGACGTGAGCCGGCTCAGCGACGTGCTGGGGGTGCCCGTCGTCACGACCGTGGCACCGCGCAACCGCGGCACCGACGCACTGATCGGGTGCCTCGACGACGCTCGCCCCCCGGCCGCCGGTGTCGCGATCGCCGCCGAGGGCGAGACCGAGTACGAGCGCAACCGATCGCGCCTGGCGAGCGTGAACGAGATCCTCGCCCAGACGTACTCCATCCGCCAACCGGATCACGCATCCCTGCGCGTCCGGCTCGGCTTCTGGGCGATGCATCCGGCCCAGGGGCTGGTGTTCCTGGCCGCGGTGCTCTTCGGCGTCTTCTGGTTCGTCGGGCTGTTCGGGGCGGGAACGCTGGTGGACCTGCTCGACGTCGGCGCGTTCAAGCAGCGGCTCGGCCCGGCGGCCATCCGCGTCGTGGACTGGGCGCTGCCGTTCCCCCACGAGCACGAGGTAGCCCGGATACCCCTGGACCTCGCCGTGCCGGCCACGCCGGTGCACGAGGTGGCGATCGCCTCCCTCGAGCGGACCGTCGCGGTACCCGGCTACCGGCTCACCGCTCCCGGGCTGACCGCCGGCCAGGAGGCCCGCCAGTTCGCGCACGACTTCCTCGTGGGTCCGTACGGCGCCCTCACGATGGCCGTGAGCTACGCCCTCGCGATCGTCCTGCCGATCGTCACGACGTTCTTCCTCGTGTTCGGCGTGCTCGAGGACTCGGGGTACTTCCCGCGCATGGCGATCATGGTGAATCGCGTCTTCCGGGTGATGGGGCTGAACGGCAAGGCCGTGCTCCCGATGATCCTCGGGCTGGGCTGCGACACCATGGCGACGATGACCACGCGGATCCTGGACACGCGCAAGGAGCGCCTCGTCACGACCATGCTGCTCGCGCTCGCCGTGCCCTGTTCCGCGCAGCTGGGTGTGCTCCTCGCTCTGATGGCGACCCTCTCTCCGGCGGGCGCGCTGGTGTGGCTCGGCATCGTGATCGGGGTCGTGCTGCTGGTGGGGTGGCTCACGGCCAAGGTCGTGGGTGGGGAGTCCGGCGACTTCATCCTCGAGATCCCCCCCATGCGGCGCCCGCAGCTCTCGAACGTGCTGATCAAGACGGCAAGCCGGCTGAACTGGTACCTGCGCGAGGTGATTCCGCTGTTCCTCGTGGGGACCGCGGTGCTGTTTCTGCTCGACAAGGTGCACGCGCTGGATCTGATCACGCGCGCCATGGAGCCGCTCGTGACCGGCGGGCTGGGCCTGCCGCGGGAAATGGGCAACGCGTTCCTGATCGGATTCATGCGCCGGGACTTCGGGGCGGTATACATCCTCGACGCCGCCACGGGTCCCGCACCGGTGCTCGGCCCTCACCAGGTGCTCGTCGCGATGGTCACCATCACCCTGTTCATGCCCTGCTTCGCGAACTTCCTGATGATCGGGAAAGAGCACGGGATGCGCGTCGCCTGGCGGATGGCGGCCTTCATCTTCCCGTTCGCCTTTCTCGTCGGCAGCGTGCTCAACCGGATCGGACTGTGGCTGACGAGTATGTGACCTGCCCCTTCTGCGGCTTCGAGTTCGCGACGCAGGACACCCTGTGCCATCACGGGTGCCCCCTCGGCGCGATGTGCCGCATGAATCGATGCCCGAACTGCCAGTACGAGTTTGCCGAGCAGCCCAAGGCGGTCTCGTGGGTGAGCAGTCTCCTCCGGCGCCGTAAACGCCTTCCGGAGTTGCCGGAGCACGTCGTGAGCGTGCGGGACCTGCGCCCCGGCGAACGGGCGCGGGTGCTCTGTCTCGGCGGCGGCCCGTCCACGCGGCACAACAACCTGGCGGTGTTCGGCGTCGTCCCCGGTGCCGACGTCACCCTCGTGCAACAACGTCCCGCCCCGGTACTCCGCGTGGGGGAGACGGAACTGGCGGTCGACCCGGCGATCGCCCGGGAGATCCTGGTCGAGCGGATGGAGCCGGAGCCGGTCGGGAGTTGACTCTAGCCGTCGTTCATCTCTTCTTCATGATTTCTTGGCCCGCCGATGGTTAGTCCGTTGTATGCCACACGCGTGTGAGGAGAACATGGCCAGGTGCATGACGCGCCGCTTTGTGCGGTTGACGATCGGGGTTGGGGCCGCGGTGCTCTGGGCAACCGCCTGTCAGCCCCCGCAATCCGAGGAGAGGGCCCCGGCGGACCAGCGGCCCACGAGCGATCTCGTGGCCGCCTCCGCGATGGTCGGGTTGCCGGCCGGCACCGCCCCGGCCGATCTGCCGGATCCGGCCTCGGAAGGGGCACTGACCTTCGAGAAGTACTGCTCGGCGTGTCACGGCATCCCCAGCCCATCCGCACACTCGGCCACCGACTGGCCGGTCGTGCTGCGCCGCATGTGGCTGAGGACGGAGGGCCTGCCGGCCGGGTACACCGTCCCGGTGCCCGATGCGCGTGAGCGGGTGATCATCGTGAACTACGTGCTGGATCACGCCATGCAGGTCGCCGGCACCGAGCTTCCGGCTGGGCCCGGCCGCGACTTGTTCACCTCGACGTGCAACCGGTGCCACGAGCTCCCGGATCCCCGGCAGCACTCCGAGCAGGACTGGGCGGCCGTCGTGATCCGGATGCGCCAGCACATGGTGCAGATGCTGCGGCAGTCCCCGGCCCAAAGTGAGGTGCAGGACATCATCCTCTACCTGGAGCGCGCGTCGAAGGCCGAGTCCTGATCCGGCTTCGGGTGCGGGGGGAGTCAACGGGGCGGCCGATCGATCGGCCGCCCCGCGTCGTGTCCCGGCGCGTCAGCGACCCGCCGAGGCCGCCCTCACCGTGTTGCAGTGGATCTCGACCGTGTCGTCCCGACGGATCGCGTAGCCGCCCGCCAGCACGATCGCCAACGGCACGCCCGCTGCTCGCGCCTCGTCGAGCACGAGCGCGTCCCGGCTCCTCAGGCCGTCGAGCGTGAGCGCCAGGCCGCCGAGTTGATCGTGACGGTAGGGATCGGCCCCGGCGAGATAGCACATGAGATCCGGCCGGTGGCGCCCGACGATCGCCGGCAGATGGTGCGCCAGGGCATCGAGATACTCCGCGTCCCCGGCCCCGTCGGCGAGCCCCACGTCCAGATCGCTCGGGGGCTTCCACGCCGGATAGTTGTGCTGCTGGTGCATCGAGAACGTGAACACGCTCTCGTCGTTGTGGAACACCGCCGCGGTGCCGTTGCCGTGGTGCACGTCGAGATCCACGACGAGCGCGCGAGCGATCGCTCCGTCACGCCGCAACATCCGGATCGCGATCGCGACGTCGTTCACGAGGCAGAATCCCTCGCCATGGTCCGGAAAGGCGTGATGAAAGCCCCCGCCAAGATGCGCGGCGACGCCGCGCTCCACGGCCATCCGCGCGGCCAGCACGGTGCCGCCGGTCATCAGCCACATGGCGTCGCGCAGGGCCGCCGAGAACGGGACCTCCAGGATCAGCTCTTCCTGATGGGACAGCTGCTCTTCCCGGATCTTCCGCACGTAGTCGGCCGTGTGCACCAGGAGGACGTCCTCATCGGCGACCGGATCGGGCTCGACCACGTCGCCTTGGGCCACCGTGCCCTCGGCGAGCAGGCGCTCGCGCACCAGCCGGTACTTGGCCATCGGGAAGACGTGCGGCCCGATGTCCACCTCGTAGGCGCGGTGGGAGATGACGGGGAGGGGCATGGGGACGGAGTCAGGAGTCAGGAGTCAGAAGTCAGGAGACAGTGTGTGGGATCGGGAGTCGCACGCCGGGCGCGGCCGTGGCCGATCGGGGCGGTCCACCACCGTCCGCCATGCCACACGCGACCCCCGACAGATCTCTCCTGATCCCTGACTCCCAGCTCCTCACGCATACGCCCACCGCTCCCCCGGCGCCATGACCTTCACCTCGACGCCCTTCGGCTTGAACGCCGAGACGTCCTGCGCCAGGAGCGGCCACGTCCCGTAGTGGATCGGGATCGCCACCTTCGGCCGGACGAACTCCGCGGCCATCGCCGCCAGCTCAGGCCCCATGGTGAAGCGGTCACCCGCCGGGATCAACGCGATGTCCGGCCGGTAGATCTCTCCGAGGAGCTTCAGGTCGGAGAAGAGCCCCGTATCCCCGAGGTGGTAGACGGTGACGCCTCCGACATGCACGATGGCCCCGCACGGCATCCCCATGTAGCGTCCCTCGTAGGAGGACGAGTGGAAGGCCTGGGTAAAGGCCACCCATCCGAACGGTGCCGCGATCTTCCCGCCGGGGTTCCCCGCCTCGGCCGTGACCCCCTGCGTTCCGAGGAATTCGGCGATCTCGAAGACGCCGTAGACCGTCGCGCGGTTGGCCTTGGCGATCGCGACCGTATCGCCGACGTGGTCCGCGTGCCCATGCGTGAGCACGATGGCCTGACACTTGATGTCCCGCGCCTGCATCGTCGCCACGGGATTGCCGGTCAGGAATGGATCGACTGCGATCGTGTGCGTGCCGTCACTGAGAAGGACGCCCGCGTGACCCAAGAATGTGAGCGTGAGTCCCATGCTCGGCTCCTGTCAGGGTGAACGCTCGAGCCCGATGCCGACCAGTGCCGGTCACCGCCGATTCACACCAGGATGATAACGCGAGCGAAGAGCGGAGGCACGCCGGATTGACGAGAATTCCGCTCGGACCTTTACGCGCGGCACCCCCGACGGCGATCTTTGGGTCGAACCCGCGCCACCGTCGCCGGGCACGGGCCTGCGAACCGCTCGCGACAAACCGCCACCTACCCCGGGGCGCCTGAATGACGCTGTTGGCTCTATTCTCGCCCGCCGCCCTCCTCGCGGCCGCCGCCTGGGCGATCCTGCTCGCCTTCCGCGCCCGGGGGTGGTCCGCGCGGCTCCTCGCTCTGTTCGTGACGCTGATCGCGCTGGTGCACTTGGCCGGGATCATGATCGACGTCGATCTGCCGCCGAGCCTTGGGGTCCTCGATCTCTCCGTATTCGGCGTGGCGGTGGCCGTGCTGCTGACGGTTGCCCTGCTGCAGATCATCACGGTCCGGAACGAGCGCATGGAGCTCGAAGCGGTGGTGGAGCGCGCCTATCTCGGCGAGCTGTTCGACAATTCGCCGGAAGCGGTCGTGCTGGTGGACAAGGAGTCGACGGTGCTGCGGGTGAACCACCCGTTCACGGCGCTCTTCGGCCACGAGGCGGAGGAGATCGTCGGGCGGGTGCTGGACGACGTGATCACGGACGATCTGCACCGGGAGGAGGCGCACGAGATCACCCGCCGCGTCGCGGGCGGGGAGAAGGTCACCGTCGAAACGGTCCGCCGCCACAAGAACGGGCAGGCGGTGGAGGTGGCGATCGTCGGCGCGCCGGTCCGGGTCGGGGAGGGACGCGAAGCCGTCTTCGGCATCTTCCGGGACATCACCGAGCGGAAGCGGATCGAGGGCGAGCTGCTGCGGCTGCAAAAGGCGGTCGAGACGACGCAGCTCGGCGTGACCGTCACCGACACCGAGGGCCGGATCGTGTATGTCAATCCGGCGGAGGCGGAGATGCACGGGTGGTCGGTGGACGAACTGATGGGCAGGGACGTGCGCATCTTCGCGGCCGAGAGCGCGGCCATGCCGATGACTCCGAATCAGCTCAAAGCCGTCAGCAGCTGGCGGCGGGAAGCCGCCAACGTCCGCCGGGACGGTACGGTGTTCCCGGTGCAGCTGATGTCCGACGTCGTGCGCGACAGCGACGGGGAGGTCATCGGGATCGTGACGACCTGCGAGGACATCACGCGCCGCAAGGAGGCCGAGCTGGCCCTCCGGGCCAGCGAGGAGCGCTACGCCCTCGCGGCCCGTGGTGCGAACGACGGGGTGTGGGACTGGGAGATCCAATCCGGCATCGCGTATTTTTCGGATCGCTGGAAGGCGATGCTCGGGTACGACGAGTCCGACATCGCGCCGGACATCGAGTCCTGGCTCAGCCGGGTGCATCCCGACGAGGTCGATCGCGTCCGCGCCGAGCTGCAGGCCCACCTCGAGGGCGTCACTGCGCAGTTCGAAAGCGAGCACCGGATGCGCCGGAAGGACGGCTCGTATCGCTGGGTGCTCGGGCGGGGCCTGGCCGTACGGGACCCGCGCGGCCAGCCGTCGCGGATGGCGGGGTCGCTGACGGACATCGCCCACCGCAAGAAGGTCGAGGAGACGCTGGCGCGGGACGCACTGTACGATCCGCTCACCGGTCTCCCGAACCGCGCCTTCCTCACGAACCTCTTCGATCGTGCGGTGCGGCGGGTACGGCGCCGCCACGACTACCGCTTCGCCGTGCTGTTCCTCGACCTCGATCGCTTCAAGCTCGTGAACGACAGCCTCGGACACGAGACGGGCGACCGGCTGCTGGTAGGCGTCGCCGAGCGGCTCGAACGCTGCCTGCGTCCGGGCGACGTCGTGGCGCGCCTGGCCGGAGACGAGTTCTGCATTCTCGTGGACGGGATCAAGGATGCCAACGATGCCATCCGGGTGGCCGAGCGCGTGCAGGAGGAGCTGAAGACGCCGTTCGTGCTGAACGGACACCGGGTGTTCGCCACCGTCAGCATCGGCCTCGCGACGAGCGACGCCGAAGGTGGCGTGGAGAACCTGCTGCGGGACGCCGATACGGCGATGTACCGGGCAAAGGCTCGTGGCCGGGCGCGCTTCGAGGTCTTCGATACGGCGATGCACGAGCGCGCGATGCAGATCCTCGAGATGGAGAGCGACCTGCGCACCGCGCTCGAGGCGGGCCAGATCAACCTCGTGTACCTCCCCGTGGTGTCGCTGGCGACGGGGAGCATCACCGGCTTCGAGGCACTGGTGCGCTGGGAGCATCCCGTCCGCGGGCTCATCCCGCCGTCGGAGTTCGTGCCGGTGGCCGAGGAGACGGGCGTGATCATCCCGATGGGACGCTGGATCCTGGAGGAGGCGTGCCGGCAGATGGCACGGTGGGTGGTGCAGTTCCCCGGCGTGCGCGACCTCACGATGTCGGTCAACCTGTCGGCGCGGCAGCTGCAGCAGGCCGATCTGGTGGAGGACCTCCGCGAGATTCTGGAGGCGACCGGGATCGAGCCGGGCCAGCTCAGGCTCGAGGTGACCGAGACGGTGTTGATGGACGATCCCGATTTCAGCACGAGCGTCGTGCAGCGGCTGGGCGACCTCGGGGTGCAGGTCCAGATCGACGACTTCGGCACGGGGTACTCCTCGCTCTCATACCTGAGCAGGCTGAAGATCGGAACGCTCAAGATCGACCGGTCGTTCATCGGCAGCCTCGGTGTGCCCGGCGAGCGCGCCGTGATCGTCGAGGCCATCATCCGGCTGGCCCGCGACCTCGGGATCAACGTCATCGCCGAGGGGGTGGAGACCGCCGAACAGCTCGAGAGTCTCCGTGGCCTCCAGTGCGGCGAGGGGCAGGGCTTCCTGTTCTCACGGCCGGTGCGTGCCGACGCGGTTGCGGAGCTGCTCGCCGCCCAGCCGTCGTAGGCGATGCCGCCCTGGGAGGTTCTCACCTTCGACTGCTACGGCACCCTGGTGGACTGGGAGGAGGGGATCGCCGGCGCCTTCCTCGCCCGAGCGCGCGACGGCGGGATCACCCTCGATCGTCGTGCCGTGCTCGCGGCCTACGCCGACGTCGAGCCCGCCGTGCAACGGGAGGCGTTCCGCCCGTATCGCGAGGTGCTGGCGCGCTCCGCAGTGGAAGTCGCGCGGCGCCTCGCCTGGACCGTGGGGATCGAGGATGCCGGCTTTCTTCCCGCCAGCGTGCCGGGGTGGCCGGTCTTTGCCGACACCAACCCGGCGCTCCGGCGGATGGCCGCTGCCGGGCTCGAGCTCGGCATTCTCTCGAATGTGGACAACGACCTGATCGCGGCGACGGCCCGGCACTTCGCCGTGCCGTTCAACTTCATCGTCACCGCCGAGGACGTCGGCGCCTACAAGCCGGCCCACGAGCACTTTCTGACCGCCCGGCGGCGCGTCGGCCCGCGCCGGTGGCTCCACGTGGCCCAGAGCTGGTTCCACGACGTGGAGCCGGCCACGGCGCTCGGCATCCCCGTGGCGTGGGTGAACCGCAAGGCGGAGCAGCCGGCGGGTCGCGCCGAGCCGAGCGTCGTCGTGCCGGATCTCGCGGCCCTGGCCGACTGGCTCGGAGCGTGAGCGTGTCCCGCTCGACGCCGACCGAGGCCATCGTCCGCTGCGGGTGGTGTCTCGGCAGCGAGCGGATGATGCTGTACCACGACCGGGAGTGGGGGGTGCCGGTCCGGGACGATCGCGCGCTGTTCGGGCACCTCGTGCTCGACAGCTTTCAGGCCGGACTCAGCTGGTCCGTGATCCTCAACAAGCGCGAGGGCTTCCGCCGCGCGTTCGCCGATCTCGATCCCGACCGGATCGCGCGGCTCAATACGCGGAGCGTCGACCGGTTGCTGCGGGATCCCGGCATCGTGCGCAATCGACAGAAGATCGAGGCCACGATCCGCAACGCGAAGGCCTTCCAGCGGCTGAGGCGGGACGGGGTGCGGTTCGCGGACTTCCTCTGGCAGTTCGTGGACGGACGCCCCCGGCGGAATCGGTGGCGTACGATGCGACAGCTCCCGACCCGGTCAACGGAGTCCGACCGGATGAGCCTGGCGCTGCGGGAGGCTGGATTCTCGTTCGTCGGGACGACCATCTGCTACGCCTTCATGCAGGCGGTCGGGATGGTGAACGACCACGTGGTCGACTGCTTCCGGTATCGGGAAGTGGACGAAGGACCGGGGTCGGCTACCTGACCTCGCCGCCGATCAGCAGCAGGCCCACTTCGCCTCCGAAGTCGTCGGGCATGGCGGGGACGCCCTTCGGTACCACCCACCGGTCTCCGTCGATCACGAGGGCGAAGCGGTACGCCCCGGGACCGAGCGGGAGCGTGATGCGCCAGTGCGACCCATCGATCCGGGCGAGCGGGGTCGGTGTCCACGCATTCCACTCGCCGGCGATGGCCACGTCCTCCGCGTCGCGCACGGTGAACGTCACCTGCGCCTGCTGGCCGCCAAGCCGCTCGGTGCGCACGTTGGGCTCGGGCGGGAGGTCGCGCCGTCGCGTGCCGATCCGCAACCCCGCGCTGACGAAGAAGCCCTCGGTGAACCCGGTGACATCGGCCGGGTAGTTGCCGACGGCGGTCTCGAGCGCGAGGTAGGGCATGATGCGCCACTCGAGCTGACCCTGGGCCCACGGCTCGTCGCCGAGATCGCCAGTGCGGATGCCTCCGTGGGCGCTGACGGTCACGTGACGGTCCGTGTACATCAGGCCGGCGAGGCCGTCGAAGAACCTGATCGTGTCGGCCCACGAGCCGCTGGCTCGCAGGTCCACCGTCCAGCGTCCCGCGAGGCGGCTCATGCGCACCACGCCGGTCACCAACGGCGACGTGATCGAATCGATCGTGCGCACTCCGCCGGCGGTCACCCCGCCGGCAGCGATCCACCCGTCGGTAGCCGCCACCAGATAGGGACCGCCGCTCCCGATCGCGCTCCACGGGCCGTCCTGAATCGCGTTGACACTGCCGTCGGCCCGGATGCCGAGCGCCACGTGGGGGCTGAGCCCGACGAGACCCATCAGCCCCCCCGAGCCCTGGGTCGCCCATCCTCCAGTGGTGAACCGCGTGGCAAAGCCGTCCACCTGCGTCCAGAAGCCGGGTGTCTGCACTTTGAGTCGCACGCCGACGGTACCGGCGGAGCCGGAGAGGGAGTCGGCGTACGCGGTGTGAATGCCGCCGAGGAGGAGGGAGGCTTCCTGTCCGAGAAGCGGCGCGGCGGCCACCACCGAAGTGGTGACCGCCGCGCCGAAGAGAACCCCCCGGATGATCACGGACGCCGGGTCCGGGTCTGTCCGCTCCCCGATTGATCAGGGTTGCCCGGGGGCACGCCGGGTGGCCGGCTGCCCATCCCGGGACTCACCCCGGCGCCGGCCATCGATCCTCCGCCCTGCATCAGCCGCTGTCCCACCTGCTGCGGCGGCGTGCCCTGGGCACGCATCTGGTTCGCGAACGATGGCAGGTCGAGCAACTGGGCGTCGGTCCATCCGCGGTGCATCGACTGCACCACGATCGCACTCGCCTCGTCGCCATCGATTCCCTGCGCCGCGAGCGCCGCGGCCACCCGCAGGCCGTGGCCGGCGGAGGCGGGCGTCTGCGCCGCGTCGACGATCTCGCCCATCTGCGCCTCGTCGATGCCCTGCGCCATCGCCTCGGCCGCGGCCGCCACGATCGGGCCAGGCGGCTCGGGGTGGCCGGTGCGGATCATCGCCTGCTGCGCCGCGTGGAGCCGCACCCGGAACTGGTTGAGCGCGGCGACGATCCGCGGCTGCGGCACACGCTTCGCCCATCCCTCGATCGCCTTGTCCACGAGGGACCCGGCCGGCAGCCCCGCCGCCGTCGCGTCCGCCGCGATCGCGGTGACTTCCGCCACGAGCGCCGCGGGAAGCCCGCGCTCCGTCATCTGCGACTGGTAGTCGGGCAACTGGCCGACCAGTCCCGTCGGGACGATCGACAGCAGCACGGCCAGCCACCAGTGTCTCGCCATCATGACTGCACCACTCCTCGCGGGCCGACGATGACGACACTGTTGGTGCCGCCGAATCCGTCGTCGACCAGCGCATGGGATCTCGGATCGGGGATCCACCGCTCCCCGTCGATCACGAACTGATACTGATGCTCCCCCACCGGGAGCGGCAGCGTGATCGACCACACCCCGCCGTCCTCCTGCGTCATCGGATACGCGTCGGCGGTCCAGTCACTGAACGAACCGGCCAGGGACACCACCTGGGCGTCCGGGGCGATCAGCTGGAATCGCACGAACACGGTGTCGACCGTCGTCGCCGCGCCATCCGTGGCGAGGGTCGGTCCCGGCCCGACCTCCGGCTTCGCCAGCATCCAGAAAGCCAGCGCCGCCGCGGCAGCGAGCGGGACCCACACGGGCCGCAGGCGGATCGGTTGCGGTCGCACCAGCCAGCGCCAGCCGCGGTCCGCGCGCCGCGGCGCCTTGGCACGAATCCGTGCCATGACGGCGTCGTCGAGCGCGGCCGTCGGCGGCTCCAGCCCCTCAGTCCACGCCTGCACGGCTCCGAGCAGACGTTCCGCCTCCCGCCGTTCCTCGGGCGCGAGGTCGCCGTGCGGTGCACCGTCGAGGTACCGGTGCGCGTTGGCGCCGAATCGATCCCGTTCGCTCACAGCCACGCTCCCAGCTTCTGCCGCAAGGTATCCCGGGCGCGGTGGACGCGCATCTTCAGGGCGTCCACGCCCACGCCGGTGCGTTCCGCCATCTCCTCATAGGAATGACCGTCCACGTGCTTCATCACAAAGGCCTCTCGCTGTTCCGGCGTGAGCTCGTCGAGCGCCACGTCGATCATCCGGCCAAGCTCACTCCGCTCCAGTTCGGCGTCCGTGGCGTCCGCCGCGGGCGGATCGACCTCGGTGACGTCGGCGTGCGGCCGGATCCGGTCACGGGTGTCGTGGCACTGGTTCGTGAGGATGCGGTAGAACCACGATCCGAACCGATCGGGCTCCCGACAGCGGTCGAGCGAGTCATAGGCGCGGATGAACGCCTCCTGCATCGCATCCGCGGCCGCATCCCGGTCTCCCACGAGGGCCACCGCGTGCCGTCCGAACTTGACGCGGTACCGCTCCACGAGCACCCGGTACAGCTCGACCTCACCATCGAGCACCCTCCGCACCACCGACCCGTCACTGAGTTCCACAATCCCGTTTCCGTATGAGAGACAAGGAGTTCCCCCAAAAGGTAACGGGGTGGACGACACGCTCCAGAGGGGTCTGGCGGGCGGGCACGGCGCCGGCCGCCAATGACGGTGTAATTCGTTCGGGATTCTGGTGTTGGGACACCGTTGCGTGTCGTGCGAACCGGCACCGATCGCGAATCCGGCGCCGAGGCGTGAGGGGCTACTCGCGGTACTCCGCCGGGAGGGCGGGCGGTTCCTTGACCTGGGCCAGGATCCGCTCCATGAAATCGACCCGCTCGTTCAACTCGCCGACCTCGCCGCGCAGGGCGTCGACCGTGTCGAGCACCATCTCGAGCTGAGGCAGTGACCCGTAGTCCGGGTGCGTGAGGGGGCTCGACTCCCACCACCGCATCAGGCGCCGGTCTTCGGAGTCCCGAAACTCGCCGGCGGTGATCACGATCATGTCGTACAGCCACCACAGGCCGAGCCCGCCGATCGTGCAGGCCTGCAGGACGCCGCTGAGGTGCTTGCCCGCGTAGAACCGGTGGCCACCGAAGACGCCGAGCACGGTGGCCAGGATCAGCGCCACGCCGCGCGAGCGGTCGGAGATGTCCTGGGTCATGCGGAACTCCGGTTGGGGTGCGGTGCCACCATCAGCCCGTACGGGCAGGCGGAGCGATGGGTTTCGCGCCTCGGCCGTGCCTCCGCCGTGCCGGCAACTCGGGTTGCGTGCCCCGCCGTCCCCCTATGATATTTGTGCCCCGGCGCGGCAGCGCCGCGCATGGCGGTATCGTCTAGGGGTTAGGACGCAGCCCTCTCAAGGCTGAAACACGGGTTCGAATCCCGTTACCGCTATTCGGTTCCCGTCGAGCGCGCGATCGCGCGGTACGCCTCCATCGTCTAGCGGTCAGGACACCACTCTTTCAAGGTGGGGACAGGGGTTCGACTCCCCTTGGAGGCACTCTCCCGCAGCGAGGCCAGTCTCGCTCCCGTGGCTCGCTCCGCCCCCCGTGTGTCACGTCCCACGGGACGGGCACTAGTCGACCGACCACCCCCAACTCGCCCCGACCCACACGTGCCGCCCGGCCGTGTCCACGCCGCTGCTGTGCGTGCGGTACAGCTGGTCGAAGATGTTGTCGAGACCGGCGGAGACCTTGATCGTCGACGAGACCGACGTCGAGACGCGCACCCCGTGTTCCGTGAATCCCGGTGTTCCGCCGGGCTCGATCCGCGGATCACCCAGGTCTCTCGCGCCCAGCCGGTCCTGCTCGAGCGCCCACCGGAACACGTACTCGACGGTGAGCGGGCTCGCCGGCGCCGTCCAGCGCAGGGTGGCATACCCTCCAAGCGGCGGAATCTTCGACATCGGCTCCTCGATGCCGCTCGCCGGGGTCTGCGTCCCGTAGGTGTAGGTCACACCCGTTTCGAGCCGCACCGGGCCCAGCGCGGCGGCCGCCTCGGCCTCGAGACCGCGGACGTGTGCCGTCCCGATGTTCTGCCCCTGGTAGACCCGCTCGCCATTGAAGAGCGTGTCTCCTTCGAACTCCCCGGGCACGCGGTCGATGAAGTCGGTGATGCGCATGGCGTACGCCGTCACGTCGAACGCGAAGCGGGGCTTCGAGTACCGGACGCTCAGCTCTCCGCTCAGCGACTGCTCCGGGCGGGCGTCCGGATTCGGCAGCTGCACCCCGCCCGGCACCGGTCCCGTGCGGGTGAGGTCGTAGAGGTTCGGTGCGCGAAAGCCCTGGGCCAGTCGCGCGGCGATCCGCCAGCGGCGTGCGGGCGTGGCCACGAGCCCGACCTGCCCGGTCAGCGCGGAGCTATTGTTCTCGACCGTCCCGCCGAAGTCGACGCCGACGTTCGCCTGATTGCGGAATTGGCTCCACCGCCCGCCCACGGACAGGTCGAGGAATCCGGTGACCGGTGCCGCGGCGGACAGGAAGACGCCGATGCGATCTGCGCTGGCGCCGTCGGGGAAGTTGCCGGCGCTCACCGTGCCGCCGTCCTCCGTCGGCAGCTCGATCGGGACCTCGGCGCCGGTCCGCAGGTTCTCCTCCGATCCGCTGCTCTCGAGCGCGTCGTGATACCACTCGGCTCCCCACGTGAGGTCGATCGGGCGTCCCACCACGGACGGCGCGCTCGAGCCGACGAGGCTGAAGCCGGGCGTGTACACGTCGTCGCGCCAGTGTGTCGTCATCGTGTCCGGCACGCCGCTGCCGAGGCGTTTCGTGCGGTGCCGACCCTCCTTCTGCGTCGCGAGGCTGACGGTGGTCTCCAGCTTGGTCAATACGGCGGACCGGCCGGTGAACGTATGCCGCAGGTAGGCCAGCTGCCGGCCCTGCGGGGCAAACACGTGCTCGACGTCGGGTCCGAGATCCGGTGCGCGGAAGTCGAAGTACCGATCGTACCGCGGGACGTCGTGCATCACGAAGTGCTGCGCGACCGCCGAGACGGTGTGGCCCGTGCCGAGCCAGAACGTCAGGGCGGCGTCGAGGCCCTCCGCCTCGAATCCTGTCGGGACTTGGCGGCCCAGGTCACCGCCCGCGCGGAGATCGCCGGCGGTGGTGACCGTGCCTCCTGCCGCGACGCTCCAGTGCTCGCCCTGCGCGCCGGCCGAGGCGCGGAGCCGATACGAACCGTCCGCCGTGGAAACGGAACCGGCCGCCCTCACGCTCGCCGCGCCGTCCTGCGGATGGGAGCGGGTGATGATGTTGACGACCCCGCCCTGCGCGTCGGAACCGTACAGTACCGATGCGGGCCCGCGCACGACCTCGATGCGCTCGATCGTCTCCGGGTCCACCGTCGCCAGATACTGTCCCGGTCCGTCGCGATAGGTGCCGTTGTTCATCGGCACGCCGTTCACGAGCATCAGTACCTGGTTGCCCACCATGCCGCGGAGGACCACCGCGCCCTGGCCCGCCGACGTCTGCTGGACGTGCACCCCGGTCATGTCACGCAGCAGATGGGCGGCGACGGTGCCCGCACCGCGCTCGGCGAGGGTCGGGGTGGTGACGGAGAGGGCCAGCGGCTCATCGATGCGCTGCGCCTGCGCCGCACGGGTGCCGCTGACCACGAATTCCTGCAGGAATACCGTATCCCGCACGGGGGTCGTGTCCTGTTGCGCCGCCGTGAGGGCGGACAGGCTGAGCACGGCTGCTGAGAGGAGCATCAGCGAGGGAATCTACACGGTGGATACGTACCACGCCCGGGATGGCACGGGTTCCAGCGGATGAGGCCGGAGGCCTCGTGTCGCGTCCGCGGTGCCCGCAGGGGTCCGGGCCCCGGTGGGCTATGGGTTGCGTGCGCAGCCGGACGTGGCGATTTTCAGCCCGCGCGCCGCTAGCTCAATTGGCAGAGCAACTGACTCTTAATCAGTAGGTTCTAGGTTCGATTCCTAGGCGGCGCATCGCGACAGACGGTACGACGGTAGAAGGCTAGGATGGTACGATCGCGGCCTCAGGCGCCCGAGAGCGTCTGAGGCCGCCGTGGCCTCACACGCTTCCCTGCTGTTCGTCGGTCGGCCGCTTCGGCGGGGGGTGTCGCCGCTGCCACTCGCGCGTGTCCATCAGCAGGGACTCGACGTCGAGACCGGGGCGCGACACCCGCGCCCGCACCGCCCCCGCAGACACGATCAGCTTCATCGCCTCCTCGACCGTCGTGGAGATGGGGCGCACCCTCGCCTTCGGGACGACGAGCATGAATCCGGAGGTCGGGTTTGGTGTCGTCGGCACGAAGACGTTCACGCATGGCTCGCCTGCCACGTCCGACAACTCCGACTGTTCCTCGTTGGTGATGAACGCGATCGCCCACACGCCGTCGGTGGGATACGGCACGAGCACCGATCGGATGAAGAGCCTCCGCCGGCTCCCGAAGACCGTCTGCACGATCTGACTCGCGGCGCTGTAGATGCGGCCGGCGAGCGGGAACCGCGAGACCGCTCCGTTCCACCAGCCCAGGAGCTTCCGCCCTGCCGCGCGATGCACCACCCAGCCGACGATCGTGAGCAGCACGATCAACATGACGAGCCCGAATCCGGGCAGCCGGCGGCCCGTGGCCTCCCGGAGCGGGACCCCGAGGATCGAGTCGATGTTGACGAAGAGCCAGCGCAGCACGGCGAAGGTCACGCCGATCGGCGCGGTCACCACGAGCCCGACGAGGAAGTAGCGCCGCAGGCGGCGGCCAAGGGATTTCTTCGGTACGGCAGTGCCGAAGATCGACGTGCGCGGCTCGGTCATCGGAGTGCTCCAGCAGGGAGACGACTGAGCATACGCTCTCTCCCGCGCACGCTCCCCGCAAGGGGGGCGTGCGTCGTGCGGGGGGGATGCCGACGGGATGGCCTGCGGAACCTAGCCCTGCCGCGCCGTCCGCCCTTCCCGCAGGCACCCGACCACGAACGTCGTGCCCGCCATGGCGACCGCGGCCACGCCCACCCACGTGTGGACGAAGAAGGCCGCCGCGGCGACCGCCAGCGCCACGATGCCGCACCAGGTGGTCGGAGCCAACTGACCCTCGCCTCTGTCGATCATGGTGCACCTCCTCCGTGCACGTGTCCGGAACCCGACGACTCCGGTCGGTCACGTCGTTCGGGAGGAGCGGTCCGGCGCGTCCCGGACGCCGGCGACGCACGCGACGGGGGACCGATCGGTCGACCCATGCACAAGATGAACGATTCCGCTCCCGGGGCAACCGTCGCTCTGCGATTGGAATACTCCAGTTCATCCGGCGCATCGGATTCCCCGTTTCCCCCGGGATCTTTGACGGCGCGGTGCCGGCGGGTGTAGTCTCTGTCACGTCGAGCGGCGGCG
>Ga0209536_100006013_pt1 | contig 18686 bp, 10 predicted proteins | sample DeeMarSeWOR28_12_FD_187461 | JGI IMG/M metagenome (GOLD analysis project Ga0209536, IMG submission 187461) | Marine sediment microbial communities from White Oak River estuary, North Carolina - WOR-2-8_12 (SPAdes) (version 2) | ecosystem: Environmental > Aquatic > Marine > Intertidal zone >... | reverse complement strand
GATTCCTGGTCGCCGGTTCACGCCGCGTGGTGGCCAGCAACTGGCTGGTCGACGACGAAGCCGCCGCCAGCCTGATCAGCGCATCTAGCCTGGCCAGCGAAGAACTATATAGAATACCCATGATTACCAAAGAAAATAAGAAAATTCGAGAAAATGAAAAATACCCATTCGGTAATCAAGGATATTGATGATATAGCGTTTCAGACCAACTTGCTGGCGCTAAACGCCGCCGTTGAAGCGGCACGGGCCGGGGAGGCGGGCAGCGGTTTTGCGGTTGTGCGGACGGGGTTAGAACCGGTAGCTCAAGCACAAGACGGGCACCCTGTCCGGGCCGGCTGAAGGCATGGATGTCGCCCTGGTGGTTTTTGATAATAGCATAGCTCACCGCCAGCCCCAGACCGGTACCTTTGGGCTTGGTGGAGTAAAATGGCTCGAAAATTTTCGCTAAATTCTCCGCAGGAATGCCGCTGCCGGTATCGGCAATTTCGATCAGCGCCTTTTTGCGGCTCTTATCGATGCGGCTTGTTGCGATGATGATGCCCTTATCTTCAATGGCTTGCACCGCATTCAGCAATAGATTCACAAAGACCTGTTCGATCTGGTTTTCATCCAGCAGCGTTTCGGGCATTTCATCGCTGAGATGTTTTTCGATCTGGATATGATGCAGGCGAAACTCGTTTTCCAAAATTTTCAGGGCCTTTTCCAGGATTGCGTTCGGATTGGCCATTTCTTTGCGCGGCTCGCGATCACGTGAGAACTCTAAAAGCTCCTGAATAATGGTTTTGCAGCGCACCGTCTCCCGAACGATGACATCCAGCCCTTCTTTGAGGTCGCTTTCGGCGGGCACTTTTTTGCGCAGGTTGGAGCTGAACAGTAAAATGCCCGCCAGCGGATTGTTGATTTCATGCGCAATCCCGGCCGCCATGCGACCCAGGGCCGACATCTTTTCGGTTTGAATGGCCAGATAGTCATAACGGGCTTTCTGATTTTCGATCAGACGGGCCTTGTTGATCGCACAGGCACACTGCTCGCCGATGGAAACCATAAAATCAAGTTCATCTTCTGAAAAATTTCTCGTTTCGGCCAGGTAGATTCTTAAAAGCCCGATGATTTGCTCTGCAACGGTCAGAGGAATGTCCAAAATCATGCGGATGCCTTCATCCCAGGCCGCCTGCGGGTATTCGACCCGGGGGGCTTTCCAGATATCATCGATGATCAAAACCCGATTTTGCCGAATTTCATCTGTAAGGATTTTTTCGCTGGTTACAGGTCCTTTGCTCAGGTATCTTTCCCCCAGACCGAATGCAGCCACAACCTCGAACTGCTCTGTCTCCAGATTACGGATCCTGAGCAAAGCCCCCTTGGCAGTAAGAAGTTCGCTCGCCTTCCAGACGACTCGATCCAGGACCTCCTTTAGGCTTTTGCCCGTATGCACCAGGGTGCTGATGTCCCGGAACACCCGGTAGAAGGTTTCGATACTGATCTCAGAATCGGTTGATAGTTCGGTGTGTAAGGTTTTCATTCGCCGGCCTCATCGGCTTTGCTTTTTTTGACTATTTTATTCACATCTTCCAGCGTTTTATGAGAGCACAAAATATGCCAGCGGTCAGCAGGCAAAAAACATTCGTAATTTTAGTAGATTAGGCTGGTAGCTCTTCGCTATTGAAGGGGTGTGAGACGTGTAAATTAGAAAAATTGCGAATTGTTATTTAGCAAAATTTAGAAAAAAGATTGATTTAATGATCGGAATTATAGTTTTGCGCGCTTTGGCTGTTTTATTATATGAACGGGAGCATTCGATCTGCGCCGCACCATGCGCGCTACGCTGGGCAAAAAGATCCGGCCTAAAAACCGTTTTCGGCGGGGTCCGAGGATGATCCTTTCGCATCCCCACCGATGGGCTTTTTGAGCAATTTCTTCCGCTATCTTACCGTAGTGAACAACAAGGTATTCGACCGTATGATGTTGCTCGGGATGCTCATACAGCTGTGTTTTGCTGATTTCCAGCAGCAGTCTTTCCAGCTGACGCAATGCGAAGTTCACTTTTTGCTTGGTGATATTGTGTCCAGGGGCGTTATTGAAAAAATCAGGAAAAATGCGTGAGAAGGCAAGCGAGCGCTGATTGATGACGTGAAATACAATCAGGCTAGCGTTGTGATCGCTGGCATACTGGATGGCATAACGAATTCCATACTTTGAAACGGTAGAAAGATCGGTTGCATAAAGCATTCTATGAAGATCAGCAGCCATTTTCCACTCCATTGGCGTTTGATTTTATCATTAGCGCCTTTTGCATTATTGCGTTTTAAGCCTTCATGCGTTTACATATTTTCTCGAGAGCACATAATGCGCCACTAGATGTTGCCGATGATAATTTTGTGACTGGAAATTTTGATCAGACCTCATATGGCAAGCAGGCGAAACTATTTTTGAAATAATTTTTTACGGCGATAGCGGAAAGTGTGATGGTTCATATTGAGCAGCCTGGCCGCTTTACTTTCATTTCCCTTAGCCATTTTGAGAGCCTGTTCGATATAATGCCTTTCAAAAGCCTGAAGCCGCTCGGCTAAATCAACCCCTTCAGGCGGCAGCGGCTCCGGCCCGATCTCATTTTTGACTGCAGCCAGTTTATGATGTGCCTCGTTTGAGTCCAACCCCAGTTTCTTAAAACTAAGCTTTGGTCCTTTAGCCGTTAGCACCGCAGCTTCTATGATGTTTTTTAACTCCCGCACATTACCGGTCCAGTCGTGTGTCAACAGCGCATCCTGGGCTTCAGCGGAAATTTCGGCAAATGATTTGCCAAACTTGTCACTGAATTGCTGCAGAAAATATTTCGCCAGGGGGATAATATCGTCCGGCCGCTCATTTAATGACGGTATTTGCACTTTGATGACGCCCAGCCGGAAATACAGATCTTTTCGAAACAGACCGTCCGTGATCATTTTATTCAGATCTTTGTTGGTGGCCGAAATCAAGCGGGTCTTAATGTGCATTTTTTTCGTGCCCCCGACTCTGTAAAACTCGCCCAGCTCGAGGAACCTGAGCAGCTTGGCCTGGGCTTCGAGACTCAGGTCGCCGACTTCATCCAGAAACAGGGTGCCGTTGGCCGATTCTTCAATTAAGCCTTGTTTGCCGGATGACCCGGCCCCGCTGAAGGCACCTTTTTCATAACCGAAAAGCTCACTTTCGATCAGGTCCTTGGGGATGGCAGCACAATTTACGGTTGCGAAAGGTGCTTTGAAATTCGGGCTGCTATAATGAATGGCACTGGCAATGAGTTCTTTGCCGGTGCCGGTTTCGCCCATAATGAGCACGGGCGTGTCCGGGCTTTGCGCCACCATCTGGACAAAATCCATCACGTCCTGGATCGCATTGCTCTCCCGAATAAAGCACGGGATGTTCTCCTTCAGATGCTTTTCCTGGAGCTGCTGGATTTCTTTCTTCATCCGAATCGAATCCAGGGCATTGCGAATCGTCACTTCCAATCCATCCATGTGAATGGGCTTGATCACATAGTCGTAGGCGCCCAGTTTCATGGCAGATATGACAGTGTCAACATCTTCATAAGCAGTAATCATGATAACCAGGATGTCCGGATTTGAGGATTTGATCTGACGAAGGGCTTCAATTCCATTCATTCCCGGCAAGCCGACGTCAAGCAAAATCAGATCCGCCGGGTCCGTTGCCAGAGCATCGATGGCGGGTTCAGCCGTTGGAAATGATTTGACACGATAGTCGGCCTCAAGGGCCAGGGTGACCCCGTCTCGGATGGTTTGCTCATCATCTATAACGTATATGGTGAAGGTAAGCATAGGCGTCGATTCGCTCCTTTATGCTGGGTATCGAATAATACTTACATCCGTTCTATTTCATCCGCTTTTCGTTTTTTTTATGGGAATTGCGATTTGAAACCCCGCCCCGCCGAGTTCACTGTCAGTCACTATCAGCGATCCACGATGATCGCTGATGATTCGGTGACACAAACTCAACCCGATACCGGTACCATCGTTTTTGGTGGTAAAATACGGTTCTAATATCTTATTGCGCATCTCGTGCGGAACGCCCGGTCCTGAATCAGAGACCTGAATGATAATATGGTCGTCTTCAACAGATGTCGCAACGACAATGGTTTTTCCGGTTTCCATCGTTTTCATGGCTTCGGCAGCATTATTTAAGAGGTTTAAAACCATCTCTTCAATTAAACTTTTATCGGCATAAGATGGCGGCAAATCATTCGTTAACATTTTATTAATTTTGACACCGCTTTTTCGCATCGTAACCGCGCAAAGGTTAATCGCATCTGTGACGGGATCGTTGATATCAATCAAGGTCAACTTCGGTTCACTGGGTTTGGCAAAGTCCATGACTCTGCGGATAACGGATTCAATTTTAACAGAAGCTGCCTGGATTTGTTTGAGTATTTGTTCAACCTGTATTTCGCTTCCTTGCTGGTGATGGAGTTTTTTTAAGGTATTCAAGTAAATATTGATTCCTGAAAGCGGGTTACGGATTTCATGGGCAATGCCGGCCGCCACCCGCCCCAAAGAGGCCATCTTATCCTGAATGGTCAAAAGTTGTTCCAGCTCTTTGGTTTTGGTCAAGTCCATCATATTGATCAATATGGCATCTTTGCCCTGATACTCTATCCGGCTTGCCTGGCAGTGGACCCATTTCATCTGATCCCGGTTTGCCTTTTCAGCGGGATCATAAAATCTGAATTCCAGGGCGCCGGTCGGCGCTTGGCCCGCAAGGATACTTTTATAAAAAACATCCACCTTTTCCATATCATCCGGATGGATGGATTCGGCATCCTGCAATTTTACGGGACGCGGCAGCGGACCCAGCAGTTTTTCCTGCTCAGGATTTTGATAAAGGATCCGGCCATCTTGAATGATCGATATACCCGTTAATGAATTTTCGACCAATTCCCGAAAGCGTTTTTCGCTTTCTGCCAAAGCCTTTTGCGCCCGATTGCGTTCTATGATTCTTCCGATTCGCTCGGCAATGGTAATAAGCAGATCTCTTTCTTCTTTCAAAAAAGGCCCGTCATCGTTTGGCGGTGGTTTTCCAATATGAAAAACCGCTAAAGCACCGACGGCATTATCATTGACGATAATATTCTGAGCAAGCATCCATTGCGTTTCCTTAAAGTTTTTTGTTCTGTATTCCTGACCGTTTGCGATAATCCGAGCGCATGTGGTTTCCGGATCCTTCCAGGCCGGCGGAATGAGTTCAACAATTCCCTGCAGGATCCCGTTTAAAGTCAGTCCCCGTCTTTCCATCAAACGTGAAATCTCAAAGAGGCAGTTGAGCTCTTTGATACGCTCACCCACCTCATTCACACTATTTTGTAAATCCTTCTCGACTTTTTTACGTTTTTGTATCTCTCTGTCCATTTCATCTCTTGAAGCCGTCACCGCCTTCAAGCGTTCCGTCATTTGATCGAACGCCCGCCCCAGTTGGCCGATTTCATCTTGCGCATCGGTGGCAACTTTGTGGTCTAAATTGCCTTTCCCGATTTCTTCCGCACCGGCATGTAAAACTTGAATCGGTTCAGAAAACGACCGGGCAAGGATAAATGCGACAAGGGTGCTCAGTACGATGACAACGATGGTAAGCACGAGAACAAAATCGCGCAGCGTGGCAACGGGTTCAAGGGCCTCCGCAATATCGATCTTGGCTACCATCCCCCAGTCCAATTCCGGAATGTATCGCCAGGCCGCAATGACCTTTTCCCCGCGGTAGTCAACGGATAAACCGGATCCATTCTTGCCGTTGAGCGCTTCCTGGATGGGGATGGCCTTCTTTTCTCCGAAAACCACTTTTCTGTTCAGGGCGGCGCCCGGATCATGGCGCAGCGGGTTGAGAAAAAGGGCTTGATCGCCATCTTTTCGGGCAATTAAGGTCTCGCCGCTCTTTCCCAAACCGGTCGCATCTTGAATGAGATCGTAAATGGGTGCCATGTCGGACTCAAACGCAGCCAATCCGAGCAGCTGCCCTCCATCAGAACGAATCGGTGCCAGGAAGAACATCGAAAATGAACCGGCCTGGATCTCATTGGCCACAACATCTGAAAGTTGGATTCGGTCAGAAGCATCCTGAAAGGATTCTTGCCACAAATCCGGCAGGGTCTGACCCAGCATTTTTCGGCTTGAAGATCGCTCCAAAACGTAAACGATTTCACCCTTAGAATTTGCCAGAATGACATTTCTGAAATCATAAAGGGGCTGGTAGATGCGCAGCGTTCGATCCAGTTCATCTCGGATGATTTCATAGGCCGGGCCGGAAAAATTATTTGAAAATTTTGTCACGATAGCGGTGTATTTTTTTAGGGTGGGACGTTGCTGTGCCATTATGATGTGCTTTCGCTGATCGACATAAAAATCGGTAATCTGCACGGCCTTGAGGTCGGCAATACTTCTCAACTGCTCTATCCTCAGGGATTCCAGCGTTTTTCTGGCATGATAATATCCGAGCAAACCGACAAAGCACATCGGTACGATCGTACAAGCCAGAAGAATCAGGATCAGCTTTTTGCGGATAGTCATATCAACCCTATTTACGTTTTGACCACGCACGAAACCTGTGGCGATCTTTGCTAAAATCTGCCTTCAAACGGACTTTTGCATCTACCATACCAGACAATTTCGAAATTTTGCGAAAAAAAAATCGAAATTTCGCGAAATCGGAGATGTCCCCGTATTGCACCTTCGGCTGAAATAAAAATAACCCCATAATAACAAACGGTATTTTTAGCAACCCCCATACTGGCACAGTCCCTGCTTGTAATAGACAATGAAAAATCCGTACCACCTTCGCATCTTAAGCAGCACTTTTATTTCCAAGGCCAAAGGTATCATGAACAATCCCCTCAAATTTTGCAAATTTTGCTCCGGCATGGCCCCTGCGGCTTTGTCTGGAGCGTCCATCCGTGGTTTAAAACATAAAAAGCATCTGCTCTAAAATGGGTTGATTCTTTTTCTTTTTAGAAAATTCATTGCATGACAAGACAAGGAGAGGCAAAATGAATAAAGCCCATAAATATATGGTGGTCCACAATGACCCCCACATCCCATGGAAGAAGGTTGAAGAGAACTGGGCCAAGTTGGCCGATGTCGAAAACGCCACCTGGATCCGCACCTGCTACAATAAAAATAAAGGTGTCCGTTACTGCGTTTGGCTGGCACCGAACGAAAAGGTGCTGGCCACGATATTTAATGAGCTCCATATTGCCTATGAGTCTATCATTGAAGTCGAAGAAACCGTTCCGGATCTGTGGGGCACGAAATGGCAAGAACATTTGGAAGCAGAAGAAACGGCTGACACACTCGGGTTCTGATTGCGTTCTGAGTTAGAAACTTGTGAGATATGAATCCCATAGGTCTTGTCCAACGGCGATCCTGCGGGGTATGGTTGCCCGGACGGATCAAACCGCCGACATACAATTCGAAACATGACCTCTCATCGGAAATCAGCGATGATTCAGTGACCCGGCAAATGATTTGGTCCGAATGGATAAATATCGGTTAGTCCCCGTCCGGGACCCGATCGCTCCAGGGGATTTTTTCGCCGGGGGCCCATGTGTCAAAGGCGCTTGGCGTGATGACATCACCTCGCCGAACCCGTTCATGAACCCATACGATGCGCGTGTGGCATTCCCGTACACTTTTGCCTAAACGACCCCGTCTTTTTCTTAGCGCCTTTTCGGCAGTCTTTCTGGTTTTGTGAATGGAAATAACTTCCATTTCGCGCTTTGTCGGATCGAATTCGTCATAAATTAATGCAAACATGATTGCACCTCCTTCCTTGCCGAACAGGGCAAAGCTCTATTTTTTATGAGATGCAACAGCCGTACCAAAAAAAGGAGCACCCGCAAAAATGCTGATTTTGGAGAGTATTTTGGAATAATGAAAGAGACTGAGTTGCGAGGTTCCGAAAATAAGGGTTCGGGCAATAGCGTCGATCTGCGGGAACTTGAAGCTCTTTTCAAACGCGTTGAAGTGCTCAAAAATCAAATGCGGAACTTGTTGGAACGGGCACGCGAAACGATACCGCGTGTGACCAAATAACATCGATGTGTTGAAATGGACCTCAATAAGTCATACCTGAATATGAGCTTCAGCCAAGAGCTATTTGCCTGATACTGCTGTTTAGAGCCCAGTATTCATGCCGCTTGAGTCTATCAGAGCGCATCATCCAGGTTGACAATTCTGTCGGCCTCCGGTATCTGAATCTCAATCATCTTTGCAAAAGATCCTTTCTGAATGTTGGGCCCGCCTCAAACCGTCATGTTATTTTAACGATGGGAGTCATATGATGCTGAAAACGCAAATGCACAGCCGATTCTTTTGGGTTTGCCGGTGGATTGCAGTGATGTTGCTTTTGGCCGGCACCCTGCTGATTCAACCCCGGCCCGCAGCGGCGGCCGCAGTTTTTCTGAACGATGGCAGCGAATTGACTGAAAATTCCCCGCCACCCGCACGCAAGATCCCGGTTTTATTCGTGCATGGCCATGATCCCAACCCGGATCCGAACAATCCGAATTATCAGAAAAACTGGTGGCATTCGCTGGATACCCTGCCCTCTTTCAAACAGACCCTGGCGTTACCGCAAAACGCCTGTCTGGGCATCGAACCTTATTACATTTACTTTGAGGACCAGGGACGCTCCATAGCGCTTGATGCCGCTGATATTGGTGACGCCATTGATAGCATTCTGGCACGCCATCAGCTGCGGGACCCGAACAACCCGGATCTGAAAGTCGTAATTATCGCCTACAGCAAGGGCACCCTCAGCGCGCGAACCTATTTAAAAGATCGCCATGAAAATTACGCGGACATTCCGGTTTCGGCTTTTATCGCCATTGCACCACCCAATCATGGATTAAACGTGCCTTTGCTGCCGAATGCCAGCCTTGCCGCCAAACAGCTCAACAATGGCTATACGGGTACCCTTTGTATAGCCTATGAAGCAGACGCCCGCGACTTCATCGAGGACCTCAATGGCCATCCCATTCAGGACACCCATGCCGACAATTTTGACGAGACCATCGATTATGTGGATGAGGCACCCGGCAGCCGACCACCGGGATCACCGCCTCAGGACGGCGTTCTGTATGTTACCCTGTATGCCAGCGGTGAAAGGGATTTTGTGGGCGGCAGTATACCTTCCGACGATTGCCAGGGCAGAGTTATGGCAAAGAATCTGGCGGCCAACTCCGTCGATATCGATTTTCTGGAAGTACCCGGCAACGGTCCTGTATCCGTTCACCAGAACACCGTCCACTGGCCGCAGACAATTTTCACAGCCCTTTACACGGCCGTCTATCAAGAGGTTCCGCCTGACGATGTTATCTTCGGAGTGACGGGCAACACCCCTCCCATTATTCCGGCGCCGGCAGCGCAGCCGCCGGATGCGTCGGTGGTTTTACTGTTTGATCGATCCGGCAGCATGAACTGGGGGCATGATGGATCCTTCAATGTTGCCGAGCCGGCCAGACGGATGACCCTGGCCAAACAGGCCGCCATTCCGTTTGTGTGGATGCTGAATTATTTCAATCCCTGCGGCGCAAATTTTGCAATCGCCGCTTTTCCGCACCAGCCGCAGCAGGCCTGTGAGGGCCAGGTTATCTCCGATCTGACCCTGGTGCAGGAAAGCAGCATCGCTGCGGCCATTGAAACCACCATTCCAGGCCTGACGCCCGGCGGCAGCACCCCGTTGCTGGCCGGCATCGATACCGCAGCAGGTCTTTTCGGCAATGCCGCTCGCAAGGCCCTGGTCCTTTTGAGCGACGGTTTTCAAAATTGCCCGTCAATAGGGGGTGCTGAAACATCACAGATCGACTCTCGCATTCAGGCGCTGAATGCGACCGGTATCAACGTGCATGCGATCGGATTTGGCCAACCGGGAGAAGTTCCGCACGATCTGCTCAATAAGATTGGAACCGAGACTCAAGGTGGCTTTTACGATGTAACCGCTGACCCCAATTTCAACCCAGACGCCTGGGATCCCGGCAATGCCCTGCAGGAAAGATATAAGGCCGTATTGGTCGACACATTGCAGCTGGAATCTGCGGCAGACCCGATGGCTGTCATTAACGGAGGTGAAACCCACGTTCATGATTTTCATATCAGCAAATCCGACCAAAAAGCCATCGTCTATTTAAGCTGGGTTGCTTTTCAGCGCGACAGACTGTTGCTGAGGGTCAGCGCCTCCGACGGGCAGGAGGTGCTACTCACAGATCCGCCCGCAGGCGTTCAGACGATGAGCGGTGATACGTTCAAAATCGTCGCTTTTGAAAGCCTTTTCCTGCGACAACCCGCCAAGGTCGGACCCGACCCCTGGCAGATCAAGATCTCGCTGGCCGGCCCGGCTGAAGGCCAGCAGGAAAAATACCAGTACAGTGTCATTACCCGGTCGGATTTGAAGATGACCCTTCAATTTGACCGCAAAGCCTATCAAACCGGCGATGCCATTGTTTTAAGCGCGTCACTCAGCGATGGCAATCAACCCATCAGAGGGCTGCAGGACATCGGCATCCAGGTCACCCGCCCTCAGGACGGTCTCGGCAACTGGTTTGCCAAACATCCGATCCCTCTGAGTGCGCTGAAGGAGGTGCCACAAAAGCAGGATCAGGAAAATCTGTCGGCGCTCCACCGCAAAACGATCTACCTGACGAAAAACAGTCAAATTTCGTTGCCCCGGCGCACCCGCCCCGAATTTGTGCAAATGGTTGATGATCAGTCCCACGGCGATGCCAAGACCAATGATGGAATCTATACGGCTCGTTTCAGCGATACCCGCCAGCAGGGAACCTATGTGTTTTATGTTCAGGCCAGCGGGACCACCGGCGCCGGTATTCCTTTCAAGCGCGAAAAGATCGTCGAGAAATATGTAACCATCAAAATAGACCCGTCGTCTGTTGCGGTCGAGGCGGTTGGCCGGCCGGCCATTGAGCCGGATGATAAGGCCTATGAAATTCGCATCACGCCCAAAGACGCTCTGGGTAACTTTCTGGGCCCCGGCCATGCCGCTTCCATGCAATTGGCGGCATCTGCAGGCAAGTGGGCTGGATCCCTGCACGACCGGCTGGACGGAATCTATACGCAGATTTTATCGGTTCCCAAAGCGGTGGAACCGCAGGCTGTCAATCTCACGCTAAATGTTAAAGAAGCGACCGTAACGTTTCGTCTGGCAGATAAACTGATAGCGTCTGAAACATGGCACCCCTTCGAGGAATGGTACCTGGTGGTGGTCCTTGTTTTGCTGGTGGGGGTGCTGGTTGTGGTATGGATAAAGGGCAGATAAGGCGGCGCTGCCCACCAGAGGAGTTGTCTGTCGGCCAACAGAAAGCAGTGCTTTATAATCGAATCTAGGTCAGCCCGGTAAAATCAAAGCTGAGTTTGCCCTGGAATTTTTCAACGCGCTTGAAGATTTCCTTGAGCATGGTTTGTTCGATACGCGACAATTTCTTGGGATTGATGTAATTATTCGGCGCTATGTTTTCTTCGACCATCGCTTCGACCTGGCGCGCCAGCCGTTGCTGCATCATGTAGCTATAAGCTGTCTCCAGTTCGCTATGCTCCTCGCTACTGATCTTTTTGAGGGCCAGCAGCTGATCCAGGCGCTCATGCGTATTGGTCTCTTCAATTTGATTGTGGAGCGCATAGATTCTGGCGTAGTCGACGATCGGCTGCATGGCGGCCTTGATGTCAAAGGCATCCCGGTGCTCACCTTCGGACTCCACCACAAAGTTGCGAAAAAATCCGATCGGGGGGGTGAAATACATTGCATTTTCGGCCATGTGGCGAAAAAACCCCGGCCAGCCGCCCAGTTCCTTGAACAGGTATCGACGCAGATCGGCGATCAAACCCGCATCACCGTATCCGCATCGAAAATCAAAGAAAATGCTGGCCTGCAGCAACGCTTCGGGCTCGGCCGTATGAATCCAGCGCCGGAAATAGCTTTTCCAGGTGGACAACGGCTGGCACCAGTTGGCATTCTTGGCCATAATCCCGCCCTTGCAAAGAGCATAGCCGGCTTCATCCAGCCAGTTGCACACGCGTTCGCTGAATTTTAGAAAATATTGGGTCGCTTTTTTAAGGGAATCCGAAGGCACATCTTCAAAGATAATGGCGTTGTCCTGATCGGTTTTTAGTGTTTGTTCTTTGCGACCCTCGCTGCCCAGGATCATAAAAACAAAATTGACCGGGGGTGGGCCGAATTCGTCCAGCGCGAATTCGATGATTTTTTCCAGGATCGTATCGGAAATCGTCGTTAAAAGACCGGTCACATTGTGAGACTTGGTGCCGGTATTGATCAGTGTTTCAATTAACTGCGGCACCTGCTGCCGCACCTGAACAATCTGGTTGATAAACTTGGCCTGGATAATCTCACGGATGATAAATAACGGCGATTGCCCCTGGGCTCTGAGCAAATCTCGATTGGTGATAACACCAACGACTTTATCGTCGCTGTTGGTGACCGCCAGATGCTTGATATTTTTTCGCATCATTTTCATAAGCGCCTCGAACAGAAGCGCTTTTTCGGAAATCATGCTTAGCGGTGACGACATGATGTCGGAAACCGGCTTGAGGATATCAAATCCGGTGGCGGTCACCTTTTTTCTGAGGTCATTGTCGGTCACCACGCCGACAAATTGGCCCCTGGGCTCACGAACGAAAATAGAGCTTGTATTGTGCTCGCTCATCACCGCAGCGGCTGCCTGGATCGGCATGTTCTGATCGCAGAAAACCAGATTTTTGTTATAGATGCTTTCAACCGGCCTATTAAAAAAATCAGTGACCTGCTCTCGTGCCCTGCGATTATGGGCGATGATTTCGGCATAGGACCGATCGAGCATCCTTTTACCCAAGGTATCGGTGAAAAAGTCTGAAAAAGTGCCGTGTTTCTGGCAGGCTTCCAAAAACAGCTCCTTGGGCAAAATATAGAAATAGGAATCCTCAATCAGCCTTAGCGTTCGGATGGCAACGCCATCGTTGACCAGCATCGATATACCACCGTACATATCCCCCTCGCCCAGCATGCCGCGCAGGCTTTTTTTATCATTTTCTTCAAAATAGCGCTCAGCCGCCCCTTTTTGAATGATGTACAGGTAATCGATTTTGGAGTGCCCCTGGGCAAATAGAATGGTATCTTTGGGATAGTTGATAATAGAAACCGCCGCTGCCATTTTTTCCAGATCCGCCTGGGGAAGAAACGAAAACGGGGCCAGCTCATGCAAGAAATGAAGTGCCTGGCCGGCGGCCACCACCGATGCGTAGGATTTGTTCAGCATTCGCTTGCGGAACTTCTCGGCGAAAAATTCGTAAAAACCCGTATAGTGGGTCGCAACATCCAGAAAAACCTTTGCCGGTACGACATACACGGAAGCATCTTCAACGACTTTGACCGAACGAACAGATATGCCGGCATTCATGAGGATTGAAATGCCGCCGAAAATTTCACCCCTTTTGACGATGCCGGTCATTTCTTTTTCACCCTCGGATTCATAGAAAAGCTCTAAAATGCCTTCTTTTACGATATAAATGCACTCCAGTTTCGTTCGTCCCTGCACGGACAAATTGTGCCCGCTGGCGTAGTTTTCAGTGCTTACCGATTCAGCGATTCGCTTGCATTCAGCTGCCGGCAGCTTTGAAAACGGAACCAGCTTCGATAAAAATGTAAGGATGGGGTCTGACATACTGTCTCCTGTTCATTGCAGCAGGCGGTCATGAGCCTCGTAAAGCATAACATCGCTACCAGAAGCTGTATCAAAAATAGTAGATCACGCCCAAGAGCAAGGCGTGAGCCGACGCAAAAGCGCAGCATACAGGCAAGTATGTGAGCATTTCAAGGAGGCTCAGAACATCGCTATTGGGCGTTAGATGCATTTTTGAGCTTTCTAATAAAATCTGCAACGATCGGTCCTACCGTAACATACCCGGCGCCATGTGCCAATCCGAATACTATTTCGTACCGATAGCCTCACGACGCAATTGACACTGCAATCCAATTCATTTATAGTAGCATGCCGTCAAATAATTCGTCCTTTCCCTGCTAAGCGGGCATACAGAAGGTGACCAGTGACTCCCAAAGCCAGAAAAAATAAACGCTTGGTCGGTTTATTTCTGCTGGGCAGCGTTGTTTTCAATTACCCACTGCTGTCACTGTTCAACCTCAAAACCAGTATCTTCGGTGTGCCCCTGCTCATACTCTATATCTTCAGCGCCTGGGTTATTTTGATTCTGCTGGCAGCCATGGCGACCAGAACTCGCGGAAAACCCCGATCAAAATCCATTGATAAAACTGGGCCGTAACAGATGTTAGAAACCGGGGTCATACTTTTTGTATCATTTGCCTACATGGGGTTGCTTTTCGCCATCGCTCATTACGGTGATAAACGTGCCGATGCCGGGCGCAGCATCATCAGCAACCCCTACATCTATGCACTTTCTATGGCCGTTTATTGCACGGCCTGGACTTTCTATGGCAGCGTCGGTCTGGCCGTCGGCAGCGGATTGGGCTTTTTAACCATTTATATCGGGCCGACGCTGATGGCGTTGCTGGGCTGGTCTGTCTGGCAGAAAATTATCCGCATCAGCAAGGTTCACCGCATTACTTCCATCGCCGATTTTATTGCCTCCCGCTACGGTAAAAGTTCCGCCCTCGGTGGACTTGCCACCAACATTGCGGTCATCGGTGTCATCCCTTATATAGCGCTGCAGCTCAAAGCCATCTCAACCGGTTTTTTACTGATCACGCAATATCCCGAGGTATCGGTTTCATTCAGTTTTTCCGACGTTCCGGTTATGTACGACCCGGCATTTTATATCGCCCTGCTGCTGGCCGTTTTTGCCATCCTATTCGGCACCCGTCACCTGGACGCCACCGAGCGACATGAAGGCCTGGTGGCGGCCATCGCCTTTGAATCGATCGTCAAGCTGGCCGCATTTTTGACCGTCGGGATATTTGTGACCTACTTTATCCACAATGGTTTGGGTGACCTCTTTCAAAAAGCCGCCAGATTTGCCGATGCCCAAAATACCCTTGGCGGGGAATCCGGCAGCGTTGGATCGCTCATTTTTGATAAATACCTGACAATCAAGGGCCAGGGGTTCAACTATACGGACTGGAGCCTGTATTTGTTGATCTCCATGCTGGCAATTATATTTTTGCCGCGCCAATTTCAGATCGCCGTCGTCGAAAATGTCAATGAAGAGCACCTTAACAAAGCGATCTGGTTATTTCCGCTTTATCTTCTGGCCATCAACATATTTGTCTTGCCGGTGGCGTTCAGCGGGATATTGCATTTCCCGGACGGCGGCGTCGATGCCGACTTTTTCGCCCTCACGCTTCCGATGGCCGAGCGTCAACAGCTATTGGCCATGTTTGTGTACCTGGGTGGCATGTCGGCTGCAACCGGCATGGTCATCGTCGAAACCATTGCGCTGAGCACCATGATCTGTAACGATCTGGTTATGCCGGTCCTGCTGCGGCTGCCCATCGAAGAGATGGGCCTGCGGCAGGACTACAGCGGGCTGCTGCTGACGATTCGCAGATGCAGCATCGTTTTAGTTCTGCTGCTGGGTTACGCCTATTTTCGCACCATCGGCGAATTCTATGCCCTGGTTTCCATGGGCCTGGTCTCCTTTGTAGCGGTTGCCCAGTTTGCACCGGCCCTGCTGGGCGGCATCTTCTGGAAGAGCGGCACGCGTTCCGGCGCCGTCTGTGGACTGCTGGCCGGATTCGCCGTGTGGATTTACACGCTTTTCCTGCCCTCCCTGGTGCCGGCCGGCATCATCGCCGAGAATTTCGTTGAACAGGGACCGTTGGGCATCGAGCTGCTCAAGCCGTTTGAACTATTTGGCTTGCAGGGCTTCCATCAAATATCCCATGCGGTTTTCTGGAGCCTGCTGGCAAACACCGGTGCGTACGTCGGTGTATCCATTTTGAGCCGTCCGCGCACCATCGAGCATACCCAGGCCGCTTTGTTTGTAGACGTTTTCAGATATTCCGGTGCAGCCGCTGAATCCCACTTCTGGCGCGCAACGGCCAATTTGCCGGATCTGAAATCCCTGTTGATCCGCTTTTTGGGCCGGCAGCGCACCGATGAGGCCCTGGCCGAATACGCCGACAAACGCAAACTCAGCTGGAATTATCTGGTAACCGCCGATGCCAATCTGGTCAGCTATGCCGAAAGATTGCTGGCCGGCGCCATTGGTTCGGCATCCGCCCGGGTCATGGTCGCCTCGGTTGTCAAAGAAGAATCCCTGGGTATCGAGGAAGTCTTGAATATCCTCGATGAAACCCGGCAGGTGATTGCCTACAGCCGGGAACTTGAGAAAGCCACCGCCGAGCTTCAGGAAGCCAATCGCCGTCTCAAGGATCTGGACCGCCTCAAAGACGAATTTATCTCAACCGTTACACACGAGTTGCGCACCCCGCTGACTTCGGTTCGCTCTCTGGCTGAAATTCTGCACACCAATCCGGATATTGGCGCAGACCAGCATAAAAGCTTTACCGGTATCATCATCAAAGAAAGCGAGCGCCTGACCCGTCTGATCAACCAGGTGCTGGATTATGAAAAAATCGAATCCGCCCAGATGGAATGGATCATCTCTGAAACCGATATCAAAGAAGTCATTCAGGATGCGGTGGCCAGCACCCGCCAACTGATCGAAGATAAAAACATCACCATCGATTATGAATTGACCGACAATCCCCCTCTCATTTCCGGCGATCGTGACCGGCTGGTACAGGTCATGGTCAACCTGATTTCAAATGCCGTCAAATTTTGCGACCCCGATCGCGGTAAAATAATCATTCGCCTGACAGCCAGCGAACGGCAGGTGCAGGTCGATGTCCGGGACAACGGCATCGGCATCCGAACACGGGACCAGGACAAAATTTTTGAAAAATTTCATCAGATAAAAGACCCCGCCCGGGGCCGGCCTTACGGAACGGGCATCGGTCTGACCATCAGCAAGCGCATTATTGATTTCCACCACGGAAAGATATGGGTTAAAAGTAAACCCGGCATGGGATCAACTTTTTCTTTTACGCTGCCCACTTCCCGTTAAACCGCCCCCACTTCTTAATGCCCGATCCCTATAGTATCAGGCAAACCGTTCAGGGTGCCGGGTTCAGAGGCTCAAAGGTTTACGACTTCGGTCCTCTGATTTCCGATATTTATCTTCTGCAATCAACCTCTGACCCTTTGAACCCTGAAGCTTTGAACCTTTAAAACTTCTGTCTGGCATAGAACGTTTTCTGGGAAGCCGCCAGAGCCTGCTTGAGGGTAAAAATTTTCTGCTGCGACAGCAGCGGCAAAAATTTCAGAAACATTTCACCGGTCGCCACAGCATCACCCATGGCGGTGTGACGCGCCAGGATCTGGACCCCCAAGCGCTTGGCAATCGCTTCCAAATTGTGGTCTTCATGGGACGGATGGACGACCGCCGACAGTAATAATGTATCCAGCACCGGATTCACAAAGCGCAACCCGGTTTGGGCCTCCTTTAATTGCAAAAACCGCATATCAAAAGCCGCGTTGTGAGCCACCAGAATCGTGTCTTTGGCGAAGTCATAAAACATCGGCAGCACTTCATTGATGGTCGGCATCCCCTCTAACATCTCGGGATGAATGCCATGTATCCTTACCGAAGTCCAGGGCACCGAGCGTTTGGGATCCACCAGTTGCTCGAAGCGCTCATTTTGCAGCAAGCGGCCATTGACGATGCGAACGGCCCCGACGGAGATGATTTCATCGCCCTCGGTGGGGTTCAAACCGGTGGTTTCCAGATCGAAGACCGTGTAGGTCAGCTTCGACAAATTGCGGTTCTGCGCTTCCGGTTGTTCCTCCACCTGCAAAAACATATCAAAATCATAAAACTCCGGGCGGCTTTCCGGAATGATCGTTAACGAACGCGCTTTTTCGGGCCGCATCAGGTAGGGAACGGGCAGAAAAAAGCGCACATAAAACATATTTTTCAGACGCTTGGAAGCATATATACCGATTTCACCGTTGTGATGATCAATAACTTGCCTGAGTGTTAACGAAAGGCCCTCTTCTTCGACCATCAGCGGCCGGGTTTCCCAGGCCTTCATGATATCGGCCTTTATCGGCTGACCCGACCAGAGCAAATCCAGGCCGACAAAACGCCTCAACTCAGTCAAGCGACAGGTAATCTCAGTTACGCCGGTGGCGGCGTGGATCTGCTGAATGACGAACAACAACGCCAGCAGAAAGGAAGAATGGTCGACACTGACCGTATGCTCGGCGGACAAATTATCTTTTAAAATCCTTAGTGTTAGATTTTGGCGACATCGCACCTGCAGCATTTCAAAAAGGTCGCGCACCGCAACCCGGGCCAGCGGCCACTGATTGTGCATGGGATGCGACGACAGCGTTGGGTCACGCTCCAGAATGCTGCCGATGTTCAGCGACTCTTTGTGAATAATCTGCTTGAGCGTTTCGAGACGAGTGACATCCATATCCGGATAATCCAGAATGGTTTCAATGGCCGAACGGATACCGGCAAATGAGGCCCGGATACTGCGGGTAAAGGATTGTAAGGTGAGGTTTAAATAATTTTGAGATTCGAGCTGCTGAGTGATATCGGTCAGAATCAGAATCAAACCGGAATAATGCTTGCGGTAGTCCAGGACCGGCACCGTCTCGACCC
>Ga0209536_100006012_pt1 | contig 18688 bp, 14 predicted proteins | sample DeeMarSeWOR28_12_FD_187461 | JGI IMG/M metagenome (GOLD analysis project Ga0209536, IMG submission 187461) | Marine sediment microbial communities from White Oak River estuary, North Carolina - WOR-2-8_12 (SPAdes) (version 2) | ecosystem: Environmental > Aquatic > Marine > Intertidal zone >... | reverse complement strand
CAATAGATGGGTCAGAGGCGAGTTTGAGGGATACATCGAGCCATACGAAGAGTACAAGCCAAAGTTCATGGATGATATGGTGGGAAGACTGGTTGCCTCTGAGAACGATATTGTCCACATCTGTACAACACATGACTTCACACTGATGAGTGCAAAGAGGATGTTCCTTGGAAGGGACCTAGACTATGACGACAGGGAACCATTTCTTGGAGGACTTGGGCTAACAGTGGATGGCTCCGAGGTTGAAGTCTTCATAGGGAGTGCAAATAGAGCCATTTCGATACGCAGATAAGAGACAGAACTGACTGTTTCAGAATGGGTCAGATTGTTGACCAGACCCCACATAAGTGGGTCTATGAAGAGATTGTGGACCGAGTTCCACCTTTCAGATGGTTACCTCCCATACTGGATGTTGCAGCCCAGCTATTGCTTGTTGAAACTGTAGGTATCATTGCTTTCTTCTACTTCAACATGCCAGTCAATGCTGCGATATTTGGTTCGATGGCAATCATCTATACTGTTGTCTGGTCAGCAGGATGTCTCTACATAATTCCATGGCTTAGAAGGTTGAGAAATCCTACTCACGAAACGGAGTATGAGGTTCTAGCAAAATATCGCGAACGCTTGTTTGACAGAAAGTATGAGATTGGTGGGAGTGTACTCACGTTTGTTGGGATGACTGCTTACCTGTTCATAGATGAGGACCTATTGAGGCTCTTCCTTGGCGATGGGTATGGGAACCCAATCCTCACAGTCTTGATACTGGTTCTCACCTGGGACATCAGTTACCGGATTTGGCTCTCTGTCCTGACCACTCTCTTCGCTGCAAGCAGATCGATCTCTTTGAGAAGAGCTGCACGCAACAGGAGAGGTCTCGAGTACACTGCGTACTCGGAGGTTCGGACCTTAGAGGAGCTAGACGTTATCAATCTCTATTGGGGAGTGTCCGCAGTACTACTGATACCAATAGCAGCAGAATCTCCTCTGTTGCTCTTAGGTATCCTCGGTTATTTTGTCGCAGTCACTGGACTTTCTGGTTTGAGTCTTATGGCTATGGAGACCATCCCTTGGTTTCCCCCAGATGTTGAGTCGGTCCTATACTTTGAGAAGTTTGCATACGTTTCAGCTTGTGATAATGATGAACCACACACCACACCGGTGATCTTTGTCTATGACGGAAAGTACCTCTATTTTGCCATCAGTGTGAAGTCTGCGAAATACAGGCTGATCAAGAAGAACAGAAACATCGCAGTCCTTGTTGACATGCGTGACAACCGTAAAGTGATGAACAATAGAACACTCCTGATGAGAGGGAAGGGACTGATACTGGGAGAGACCACTCCGATGGGAGTAGTCCGCATATTTCTCAATGGACTCTGGATGATTCGCCTTTGGAGACTCTTCTCCCAGAAGTACCCGAAGTACACTAAATATTACAGAGAACAGGAACAGAACCTTCCTCTTGCATGGCAGAGCAAGCCATTCATCTCACGTGTGTTTGTGAGAATGGAACCAGAGAGTATAACGTACTGGCGAGAAGCAAGGCCTCCAGTCGGTCTGAGGGTGTGAGGATGTGACAACTGTAGAGTCCAAACCGTTGAAGCATCAGATTCCAACTGAAGCACTCCAAATCCTAGAGGATGGATTCTTCGCATATCTTGGTACTGCGAGAAGACCCTGCTCTCCACACATCACTACAATGTTCTATCTTTGGGACTCAGAGAGAATGAAAGTGTACCTTATCACTTCAGAGAACAGTACCAAAGCGAAGAATGTTAGACAGAACAACAAAGTCTCTGTCACTGTAGACTTCAGAGACCCCGAGTCCCCTGAGGGGAACAGAGGTGTTCTCATCCGAGGACGTGCACGGCTCATCAGTGTGGAGGAGATGGGAGACGTTCGTCTTAACATGTATATGGAGAGGTATCTCAGCTTTCTTGGCACAGGATTCCCCATGGGGTCCCGAGTGGTGATTGAGGTGACTCCTCGAATGCTTAACTACTGGAGAGGTGTTCGTTTCTTCAGATGGAAGAATCCAGATTTCAAGAAGGCTAAATCGACAAGTAGGAAGTAAGTACAACCCAGTAATGGTAATAAAAGACATCGGCAAGTTTCTCGCATTACCGAAGGTGTTACGATGGTTCGACAGTTGGCTCTTGATTTTCTCTATTCTCGAAAGGGTGACAAGCTAGTCATTGAAAAGGACGAGATTGCTCTTGCAATGGCCTTCATCCTGGCGGAGTCAAATAAGAAGGGGAAGGTGAACCTCAAGTTCCTCACACCCGTGACTGTCCCCTTCTGGATTGTTCAGATCTCTGACACAAATTCGATAGTTCTGTCCGCGATCGGAGAATCATCGCTCAAGCTTGACCTCAGTGAGGACACAACAACCGGTCCAGTCAGGAGAATCCTTAGTACAGAGATAACCAGGTTCGAAGACATTCCTGAGAGTGTAGACAAAGCAGTCCCATTGTTGAAAGATGTCGAGCCGAAAGTCCAACAACTTCGGAATGTGCAGGAACCGAACCTCTTCGTCGCCCAAGGGAACAGGTTTGTTGAGGTCGACCCCAATGAGAACCTGAATTCCTGTGAGTTGAAGATCGATTCGCAACTGGCACTTACGATAAGTGAAGACTTCCAAACGGTAATAGAGGGAGCTCGCCAAAGATATGGGACTATGGTCGAACTCCAGAGAATAACCAAGGAGAAATTGACCGATCAGATTAGTGTAATGGAGAATGTCATATCAGCTGATATGAGCCGTTGGGACAAACGTCTGGAAACTCAAGAGGAGTCATCTCGTCTCCGTATTGAGCAACTACAGGAAAGATTGTCAAACAAGGTCTATACTTTGAAGGACAGGCACGAGAAGGACAGACGTGTTGTTCTCGCAGAGTTTGTCAGGGATACGGTAGAGATTGAACGCTTCTTCACTCAGGTCATTGATGACATCAAAACATCAAGAGCACAACTTTCACAGGTCGAACTTGAAGAGGCTCTTGAGAGATATCGTATTCTTGCTGACCAACTCCAAACCACTGTTCCTGCCTTCACAGATGTCATTGCCTCTCTAGACGACCTTGCTGATGCCTCGATCGGTAAGGCCAGAGACCTTGAGTCCAAACTGACATCATCCATCAAAGATGAGGAAGAGTCTGTGGATTCACAGATCAAGTCAATCCAAGACAAACTGGATGAGATGAAAGAAGAGAGGGAAGCAAAGAAGGCAGAATATCAGAAGACTCAGAAGAAAGTACTAGAGGCAATCGAAAGAATGGATGGAATGGTCGAGAAGAGAGTTGGCTCTCTTAAGAGAGAGCTTGAATCTGTTCAAAGATTGACTCTTGGGAATGACTCTATTAGAGGACTGACCCCACTGACCCTTATCCACATCAGGACATGGGTTGCGACCTACACTTCTGGAAACCCCGCTGTCTTTCCACCAGTGATATTGCCCGATGATAGGATTAGTTTGCCATTTACACATGAGCCATTGGACGCTGACCTTGAGAAGTTCATCAGGAAGAGCGTCAGTAAACAGATGAAAGACAGTGCCTCATTCAAGACATCGTTCAGGAGTGCCTGCGATGCTGGCAATGTACTTCAGATTCCAGAGAGTATCAAGACATTCACAAAAGGGATGGACAACATCTTTTCTAGACAGCTACTGACTGAAGGTGTCCGTGACAAGCTCGAGCCACTCTACACCAAGCTTGTGGGTAAGTGTCCTGAGTGCAAGGCCGAGATAACGACCAACTCAAAGTTCTGTCCGGAATGTGGCAAGTCACTCAAGTAGCCGACTCATCTTCAAAGAAGTATTCTAGTGGGAGTGTCACACCAAATGCAGAACCAGTTCTAGTAGATGATTCTGTACGCGATCTGAGACTGGGATGCTTGGTCAATGAATAGAGATTACGCATCGGAGTTTGCTCTACCAATATGTGCACCTGAGCAGAGCTCGTAAGTGCCCTTCCTACTGGCGGTTGCTTTCCATACCGTAGTGGTTCTCGAGTCGATATCAGAGTCACAAGGTTGTGCTTCAGAGTGAATGCACTGACACGTGCAGCCATGTGGGCCATCTGGCGTGCCTTCTCACTGTCCAGTCCTTCAGAAATGAACAGGTCGACAAGACCTGACAGTATCATCATCTTTGCAGGAACACGCTCCATGAACTTTTCCAAGTTATTGATCACCAGATCAAATGTCTGTGATGAGTTGAAAGCCCGAGAGATATAGATGGCATCCATAACACTCTCTGGTTCTAAACAGAGCTCGAATGAGATGTCTCTCAACTTCACAGTGTCTATCATATTAGAACTATCAATCATGATTGAGGGACTCGAGAACCCACCCTTCACATAGGGCAACTGAGCATGGACCACAGATCGAAGTAGGACCCTGTGTAGGTGTTCGTGCCCATAGAAGAGGTACACAAGGCCAGTTTCGTATCCACCTTCTAGGAGAGTGTCAAGGGCTGGAGTGCCAGTTTTACACATGACCCTCTGAACCTTGTCCGCTGTCTGGAATCCTGGAAGCAGCACATCTGTCACCAGCTCACTAGTTCACAAGTTAAGCCTAGAGAGATTCGATGCAGTCTTCCAACACTCAGAGAGGTGAGTATGGACGAAGTAGGTAGAGAAAGGGATGATTTGCACTGGATATTGTAGGACCTTATTAGCAGGAGATATGGACAATAGAGGTCTAGAGAAACTCGAAGAACCGCCGAATTTTGTCTGCATGTTTCCCTGGAAAGACTATGTGGTGATTGGCATACGCCCTTTCAAGGAAGTAGTTGACATCTTCGTCTAGCTCGACACGGATCTGAGTTCTACAACCTGTGGCATTGACAAGATTCTCGACGATTCTGCCGTCTGATACCCAATAGTCAGTGAGACTGTCCCCAAATACCTTGAACACAGTCACATCCTGTGTCTCGAATGTTCCTCTGATTCCAATACTCAGACCAGTCTCAAAGTGGGTAGTCACCTGATAGCTCTCAGCAATTGAGGTTGGGAGTGTACAGTGGGCAAAGACTGCCGAGTTGGTCTTCTGATCAACCTGTGTGACATTGGACATGAACCCAGGGCCACCAGTCAGGAGCTTCCCAAGGAACATTGTGAAGGTTGCAGGGACATCACCCTCACATCCAGCCACCAGCTCCTTGTCGTTGTTGAGGAAGTTCAAGGCATAACATCCAGACACCTTTGTGTCCATCAACAGCTTGAAGCACTGAACTGTGACTACATCCAGGTTCTCATCCTTCATGATTCCTTTCAGACTCTCGGCAACTGACCCAGCCTTGTGAAGTTCCTCATCCGAGGGTGAACACCCAGTCGCTTCTCGTTTGAAGACCTCGATGTGGTCGTATTTGCCAGAGGAATCTGCTGCTTCAATCAGTGGGTCGAGTGAGAGATACTTCAGTGACATCCCCCACTTCTTCTTGACAGTGTTGGGATCAACAGATGATGCAATCAACCATGATGATGGTTCGCCGATAAGTCCCATTGTACTCCCGTCTATCACCGAGAGGTGCTTTGCGAACTGAAACCAATCACCTATCATTTCGACTAATTCATCGAGTGTGGCATGAATGATTCTGGACTTGATGTTTCTTCGCTCGAGATATGAGCGTATCTCCATAGCAGCAGGATGTGAGTTCCGTAGGTCATAGCTGAGGATTGTTATTGGATGATTTAGAGTAGCTTTGTCAAGAAAACTGGCAACGAGGTTCTCAGTTCCTCCGGTGCCAATGAAGAGATAATCATGGTTGGAACCTTTCTGGTAGTCATCAGGTTCAACTACATTTGCTCCTGACCTAGCAAGCACTTGCCGAATCTCCTCTCCTACACCCTCAGGAGAGATCGGTGAGAAGAAGGGGATGATGTTGACGTCCATGATAAGCGGAAGTATCAGTTCCGCTTTACTGTTTTGGAAGGGCTATACTCGTCTTTTCCAGAGGACCACGAGCATGATAATCAGACAAGCAGCACCTCCAAACCACACCACTGTCAACCCGTATGGATACTCATCTGTAGGAGTTTCAGACGTGGTTGTTGCACTACTAGTTGAGGTTGTGGAGGTTGGAGTAGTGTCGGTAGTGGATGTGGCGGTGGGTGTTGTGGTCGTAGTTGTTGGTGGAGGTGAATCTGCGAAATAGAACTCTACACGGTCTATCATGAAACTGAATGGATCAAAACCACCAAGGAACTCAGGTTCTGTTGCAACAACATGAATCCTGATGGAATCTCCTGCAACCCATGGAGTCCAAAAGTAACTATCAGACACTAGTCTGTAATCATGAATAGGTCGTGAGGAGGAATCCTCAATCAAGATTTGATCCCAACCTCCTGACATCGAACGGAACCGAATTCTCATCAAATCCGCTCCTGGCTCATTGTATACCAAGCGGAAATGTCCCCCAGGAGGTATAAGCTCATCACTGTACTGAAGAGCAGGATCAAAGAATGTGATTCCAGTTCCTATAACACCGGAAAAGACAAGCTGTCTGAAATAGTATGTGTCATTCATCAAGTGGACCCTAGCCTGACATTCGAGGCGACCTGAATATGTGTAGTTCACTTCATACGAGAGATTGTAATGTGATCCTGTGAGATGGTCCATCGGTTGCCAAGAATAGCCATTGAACCAGTCGATACCAACAATGCTCCGAGAGGCGGTGTCACTGACAGAAACATCGATCGTAGTCTTTTCACCGTAATTGTAACCTGTCACAGTGATATCAGCCTCGACATAAGGCTGATTTCGGAGTATCATTATATCTTCCAGGTCTCTTGGCACATGACTGAGGATCTCTACTCCAGTCTCAGTGACCCGGACAGTGTCTTCAATGCGAACAGCCCATCCTGCATCATTGAAGTATATTCCCGGTTCAATAGCCAACACTTCATCGACCACTAACTCCTCAGCGACATTATGCAGAATTGGCTGCTCGTGGACGAAATCCCCCACACCATGGCCCCAATATGTGAGCAGGGATACCCCAGGGATGTCAGTGTAGTTGACTAGATAGACCTCGAGGATTGCATCTAGGGTTGATATCTCGACGCCAGGACCTATAGCGTCCAGTACAGCGAGGTGTGCCGCGAGGACTGCGTTGTATGCGTCGACCATCTCCTGAGTGGCGTTCTCAAAGAAGAACGTACGAGTGACATCTGAACAGTGTCCATTGTACTTGCATCCCATGTCAATCATGACGACAGGGTCAGTTTCGGGATCAATCACATGGTATGCATCATCATAGGGGTCCCCATGCGGAGATGATAGCTCTGAGCCAGACATGACTAGGGTCGCAAAGCTGAGGTCACCATCTGCTCCCTCTGCCCTCATCATGGCCTCGAGTCTGTATGCTACTTCTGCTTGGGTAACAGGACGTTCATAGGCTTCTCGAAGGATGTGCTTTGCTTCGATCATTGCTTCTGATGTGATATTAGCTGCTGGGGCGGCATCTGCAACATCTGCAGAAACTATCGCTTGCTTCACAGGTTCCTCGTAACCAACAACAGGAGGAATTAGAATCATCAGAATAATGGAAACAGAGAAGACAATGGCCAATGGGCGACCTACATCCACCATGACGCTTCCCTCAAGAGAATCAGAATGGGGGACGGCAATATATCAAGGGTAGGAATCAAGCAATGTGGCGGCTGTAAAAGAGCGGTTTATTAGATGGAATCAAACCGCCTGAGTTCCGTAGATTGTGAGAATTTTCCTCGAAGGCGATACCTATTGGTCCCGATTCCTATTGGCTATGAAGCATTTCAAGGGAAGAGAAGGAAGACAGTGCCTCTTCTATGCTTCATGCTTTCCTCAGCCATCATATCGGGCGTGATGGTGTATGTTGATTCATACTCTATGGGAGTTTGGGTCTCCAACGGTGATGTTGGACCAGTATCCTTAGTCACAGTTGGTATTGGTATTGAGGGGGAGATTGGAGGCTTCAAGCAGATACCGGGAATCAACAAGGCAGCGGTCATTCAAGGAACATCAGCCTTTCTCGTCGCAAAGTCACACGTACTAACTTGGCAGCTAAACACATATGGAATGGATTACACCGAGGATTTTGTTGACACGTTCCCAACCATTTTTGAACTAATAGAGGGACATTTTCCTACAAATCAATCTGAGATAGCTGTTTCAGTTCTTGCTGCAGACCTGATTCGTGTTGGTGTAGGAGATCAGGTCAATTACTCGTTCGAATCGGTGATTCCATACGACCCGTCCTATCGACCCACCATAGTCACAGGCGTTTTCGAGCATGGAGAAGACAGTCATCAGAACGCATACTACTACAGGCGGGGTCATGTGCTGTTCCATTCATCGCTGGCTTCTTCTATGTCGTTCAGTTTTATCTATGCAGATGTTGACAGGACCAATATCGTACCCTATGACCCGCAGGGTTCACTGAATCGTTTGTATGAGATCGAGGAAGAGATCAAATCATTGGACCCCACCTATTCAAGGACGGGCCGTACAAATTATGCAGTCATCAACATGCTCGCTGATGGAATCGAAGACTACCTGGACTACTTGACTGACCTTCGTTCATCACAAATCCTTCGAAGTGCTGGTGTCATTCTTCTTGGGCTGTCAGTCATTTACTTGGCAATAAATCACATCTGGAATGAGAGAACATACGAAATCAACATGCTAGTGGCAAGAGGTGCATCACGTTTTAGGATAGGGATGTCAGTAAATTTCGAGATCATCAGCATGGCTGTTCTGTCTATACCTCTTGGTTTTGTAACAGGTATCGTGGTCAGTCGGTTTGCCATTGCAGCGAATGGATTCTTTATTATCAATTTTCAGAAACTGTTCTCTGAGGCTCTGCTGATCTCTATTGACAGTATTGCATACTCAATAATCGTAGGCGTAGCACTCCCTCTGGTAATGCTGACAATTCATCAGCTGCGAAGTGCTGTGAAGATCACTACAAGGGATAGAACTGGGAGACTTGCCACTATAACCAAGACACTAAGTTTCGTACGAGGAGACGCAGCACTGCTTGTATTGAGCACTATGTTTCTTGTGGCGCTCAACATGGGAGGGACCACAGTGACAGGGAATCCATTTCTCTACATTGTGCTCAGTCTCATGCCTTTCACTCTGTTCTTCGGTCTGACCAGTCTGGCAATCAAGGCAATGCGAAGAGGTGCCCATCTGTATTCCCGGGCATTCAGTGGAGTAGTGGGTAGAGTACCAGCCACAGTAGGAATTCGTCGGATAAGCAAAGCAGCATCGTCATCTGGACCCCTCATCATTGTCCTAGTACTAGCAATGAGTCTTGGTTGGAATTATGCTATCAACGATGCCACTCTACCATTCACAAGACTGAGTCAGGCAAGGTTTGCAATTGGTGGTGACCTAGCATTTCACCTGGATGCCGATGAATCCGACCAATGGGAGTCCTTCATCGGGAACATAACTCAGTACATACCATTTGCAACTGGAAGCATTCTGAGTGAGGTTTCACTCCCACTATCAACTGGCACCGAAGGAGATTTCCAGTTTGTGGGAATAAATCCAACCGAGTATTCCAGAGTTGGGTATGATTCTGTGGGTACATCCTTGAATCAATCCAGTCTGGGTCCCTTGTTGGAACAGCTCGAGTTGACGCAAACAGGCGCTATAATCACTCAAGATATCGCAGACAAATATGGACTTGCAACTGGGGGCATTCTGAGAGCATTCTGGAGGAATGCAACCGAACTTGAAGCTTTTGAGTTTAGTATCATAGGAGTGGTTGATGCTCTTCCAGACACATTGACCTTTGTGGGAGGTCTAAATCCATACCCTGGGATTGAATGGACATATGAAGTGGGAGTGAGAAAGGTCTGGGTAAACAGAGAAGACATCGAAGTAATCCTTTCGTTTGAAGATGACGTCAAGAATGTCTATTGTATGAGAGTAGAAGACGTTTCTAATGCATCGCAAATAGCAGAGGAATTTCTCACGAATGGATGGTCTGATGTCTTGGAGGATAATGTGTGGATATCAGCATCTAACGAACTTGAAACATACATCACACAGGACATCTATCTGATTGACCGTTCTACTGATACATTGTTTACGATTCTGAGCGTAGGAGCCATCTTTGGAGCTTTTTCAGTCTACGCAATTGAAGGTGTTAAATCTAGGAAACGAGAGATTGCTCTGCTCAGATCGATGGGAGCAGAAAGAAATCTCGTGATAATGACTCAGGCCGCAGAAATGTTAGTCCTGTTCACAATAAGTGTCATGCTGCTCTGTTTATTCACTCCGGTACTGACGATTAACTCTCTCCTCGCAGCTGTGCGAACCTATGGAGGGGTGACCTATATCTATCCATCACCTGTAACGATCATCACTCCTTGGTTATTGATGTCTGTCATTCTGGCGTTCTTCATATTCTGTGTAGCAATCTTCATAGCTGTGATAGCCACACTAAGCTCAAGAGTCAATCTCAGTGAAACGTTGAACAGTACTTGGACCGAATCCAGTGCGAATATGGAGGGGATCTGATGTTTCTCTTGTCACGTCTTGCATCACACAGTCCCCAGGTCCTGGCAACCCTTCTCATGTTCTCACTGTCGGCAGGTGTACTTGGTGGGGTTCTGTTCTACATGGATAGTACAAGCTCGAATGTGCTTGAAGAGATGACTGAGGACATACCGATTGACATGGAAATCCGATGCACTCCAGAATTCTACGATTCAACTACAACTTCTATCGAGGACATTGTCGGCGTTGTGGATGAGCAGGATCTCGTGTCAGACACAGAGATAGTTGCCTTCGCAGAGGGTTGGGATTATGGTTTCCCAGAAACCAGATTCAAAAAATACACCTATCTGGGTGTGGACAACTCTATCTTCCAAACATTTCCGCTTGTGTTTCAACTTCTAGCGGTTGAATCAGAACTCAATGACAGTACGTGCTATATTGAATACGACTGGGCGGAGTATCTGGGTCTACAAATCGGCGACGACTATGTTGCTGATATCCTCGCATCCGATGCTAATTACACTGTTCAAAGGTACAACGCAACTTACATGATCACAGGAATCTTCAGAACCAGCACCTTTAGTACTCGTCGGGACTCAAGTGGAAATCCAATCACATCACTTCGGATGATTACAACACGGTCGGGTTTGGAGTCTGAGTTTGGCAATGTAGGACTCCAAACGTCCAATGAAGTGTTCTACAGTGTCTGGACATTGTTCGATTCCAGTTTCATCACACATAGTAGTCCAAGTCTGGTTGAGTCATCTCTGACTGAGGTCAAGGCAAGGATAGAACAACGCACTCTTCCTTTTGCGAGGGTTGTTGAATTCGAAATTCTGGGAGTCGTGTATGGGTACAACACCTGGGCATCTACCATGACAATCATCTCACTCTCGTTCTCGATTCCTAGTATTGTGATGGGTGTTATGCTTCTTGTCTATAACTCAAGATTGACAGAGGACCAAAGAAGACGCGACACAGGTACTCTGATCACCAGGGGGGCATCAGGTTGGCAGTCCTTCAGTTGGATCATGACCAGTGCTTTGGTGACTGGTGTGATAGGGAGTATTGGAGCGGTCTTGACAGGGACTCTGGCTGCAATACTTTCTGGTGGGGTCAGACAACTCTTGGTCTTCAGTCAAGAGAATCTTTTCAGCTTCAATCTTCTGCTTGAGCCTACTTCCATCTTGGTAGTCTTTGTGTTTTCATTCGTCGTAGGTTTTGCAATTTCGTTACCATCGGCAGTGAATGCGTTACTCATGACACCTGACGAAGCTCACTCAGTTGTAGAGAGACAGTCACTTACTGGAAAAGAGGTTGTGCGTCCTCCAATCATAGAAACGATAGCATTCATTGTGTCAGGAATTCTAATCACCCCATTACTATCATCACTTGGTGCAGGAGGGGTCTCAGCAACTGGGTTTGCTCTCTTTGCGTTGCTAGTCATCACAATGTTTGGGATTTTCATTATTGCTTTGTCGAGGATACTTTCCTTACCAACTGCGTTCATCAAGTCCAAACTCCTCGGTCTTTTCCGAAGTACATCTCAAGTTGTAGGAGCCCGGATGATGTCTAGGAATGCCCTTTTGGCAAAGAGGAGCGAAGCACTGGGAGTGATGTTCATCGGGCTTGTCTTTACAGCTGGATTGTTCTCAGCAGTATCAGCATCAACTGGTTCAACACACATGCAGGAGCTGTTCTATTTCGATGTTGGAGCAGACATCGTGATCAATGTTGATGAAGATCTGAGAAACGTATCAAATGACATCGTCGACCAAATAACAGCGATTGAAGGTGTGAACGTCGCAAGTGCAGTTATTCGGACCTTCTCATATGTGCAGTTCATCCAAGCAAGCGAGATCCAAGACCCTGCTCTTGTGAACATATCATTGCCTATCTATGGAATTGATGCTGAGAGTTGGGTTCAGTCTGCGTTCCTGTTATCACACTTCGCTCTCAGTGGTAATCCATTAGAAAACATTCGATTATTAGCAGAGGACCAATCGAACGTCATAAGCTCGTTCAGACCTATCGAACACTACTCAGGAGGAAATCCTGCATACTATGATTCTGTGAGCGTATACACCGTAATCTCTGAGAGCATCAACTACACCATTGATTGTACCATAGTGGATGTTTTGTCTGTAGACAATGAGATGCGAAGTATGAACTACCTCCCTGGAGAACCAGAAATTGGAGACTTCCTGTTCATGAATATTGACTATCTCCAAGACACTCTCAACCTGACATATGTAAACAAGATCTACATCGACCTTGAAGAAAATGCAAACTATACCAGAGTTATGGATGATGTAAAGAATCTGGCCAATTTCACTACTGATGAGGTGTCATCAGCTCAGGCGGAAATCGATGCAGTCCTCGACTCACGAACTGGGCAGTCAATCTATGGAGTCTACACTCTGAACACTCTGTTCTCTCTCATGTATCTCACTGCTGGGTTCATCATCATCTCAGTAGTGAAGACTCGACGGCTCCAGAAGCAGTTCTCTATCTTGAGGGCACTTGGCACATCCAACTCATCCATCATGTCTGCAGTGTTTGTAGATACAGCAGTGAGCTTGCTGCTTGGTGTGCTGATTGGAACTCTAGTAGGACTTTTTCTGTCATCACTGTTGCTTCAGATTCCGTTGGTGTTCCTGGGCGTCACGACTGAGATAGTATGGTCTCGACTCCCAGTTTACATTGCTCTTCCGGTACCTTTGCTAGTAGGAATTCTGTTGCTGAGTTTTGTGTCAGCACTAGCGACCACATATTTTGTGACTAAGAGAAGTTTGAGTTCTAACCTTGCGGACGATTTCAGACATAATGAGTAGTCACTTATTCATCCTTCGAAGACATGTAGAGTATGTGTCCCAAATCTCCTGTTCGTTAGGCAAGAATGGAATCAACATCTGAAACAATTCTACTGCTTCAGGATGGGCGCCTCTTGTTGTGCAGAGTATTGCTAGGTGGCGTAGTGCATAGGGATCCTGAGGGTTGAGCTCTGAGGCCATTCTATAAGCCCTCTCTGCCTCGACCAGTCTTCCTTCCTGTCTGAGGAGGTCACCCCAGATTGTCCAGGTCCAAGCGTTAGATGTATCGAGATCGAGAGACCTCTCAATTGCCTCCTCTGCTTCCTCTACTCTGTTGGACATCATCTGAACCAACGCAAGGGCATTCCACATAGTGGGGTTTCGAGGTTCAAGCATCATCGACATCAGACATGCATACTCTGCATCGATTGTCTGGGAGTCATCAAGCCTCTCCTTTAGCACTCTGTCTATTGCTGGACCTGATGCCCTCAACATTGCTTCTTGAAAGTGACCTAGTAGATTCTCATTTTTTGCATCCGTCTCCGACAAGTTGTTTTCACATCCATATTCTCACACTCTATGATCTGGTTCAGGGACCATCATAGTAGATTCTAGCCAGTTCCAAGAGGCGTATGATCTCTCGATCCTCTTCATCGAGCTGGTCCTCCCTCATGGGAGTCTTCTTGGCCCTGGGCTTCTTCACCTCTATCGACATTTCTTCTTACATCCCACAATCAAATCTGACTGCAAGAGTATGGATGAAGAGAAAGTTAGTGAACTTTCGGTCAGTCATGGATGAGGCGTATCAAAAGCGAGGACAGATTTAGGAGCAATATGAGTTCTTTATTTCATCAAAATAATTAAAATTAAGGCATATAGCAAAAATTGGATTTTATCAATAACGTTTAGTGATTTACTAGTGCCGTTTTTGCACGAAAATTATGAAAGTTGGCACTTTTTGGAGACCACATATCCTGCTGGAGATGCTCATTGATTCTTCACCAAGATTTATCTTTAGGAGATGCATGCCAACTCATCGGACCCAGGAGGTCGGAAGGACTTGGCAGAGAGAGAACGAGGATTCATTCAGGACCTACCGAAGTATTTCATGCATGGACTTCTCTATGCTATCATTGGAACCCTGGCGACATTCATGTTCGCAATCGTTACCATGATCTCGACGATTATCGTTGGAGCCATCGCAGTGGCTGGAGGAGAACTGGTTGGGTTTGTCGTATTTGCCTTGTTCTTCATAGTGCTCATCCTACTGGTGTTCTTTGTGACTGGACTGATCAATGCAGTGCTCTCTAGGTCGTTCTGGAATGCCACCCCACCAGGCGGGTTCAAGAGCTATACAGGACATGGAGCAGTACTGGTCATTCTTCTAGTGTTGTTCGGGCTTCCAAACATGGCGATTGATTTGCTGTTCCCGAACCTGGACTTTGTGACATTCTTAGGCCTGGCCATTCCAAGGATAGCGATCTATTCAATCATCGATGGGTATGTAGGAAGATGGGTGGCCTACGGCTTCTCAAACTTTGCAGAAGCCACAAAGTCAGTATCCACAGACGAGGGAATAACAGGAACCTGTCCTCAGTGTGGAGTGGACATGCTGGCCAAGATGCGTCCGGAGGCCGACAACAAGGTGGTTGTCTGTAAAGGATGCAATGTTCCCTTTGAGATTCCCAGACCCAGGGACGAGTAACCTACAGGTCATTCAGTAGTTCACTGATCAGGCTGAGACTCTGTCTGAGGTACTCAGGCTCACTTCCGAAGCCTATTCGGAGATGTCCAGGCATGTCGAAGTATTCACCGGGCATAATCAGAACACTCTTCTCATCCATGATACGCTTCATGAGTTCAACAGACGTAAGTCCAGTGTTCTGCTTGATGAAGCAGATGGCAGCAGCCTTGGGTGGTACATACTCGAAGAGGGACCCATGAGAGTCCAACCATTCCTGCACAATCTCCCAGTTCTCTCTGATGATCTTGCGAGCTCGACCTTCGATATCATTCTTGAACTTGGGATCAAGAGCGAGAGTTGCCAACCAGTCACTCGGAGTGGAAGGACATATCGATGTGTAGTCGGAGTAAGTCCAAAGCTGATGTGCAACCTCTTCTGTTGGACAGAGCACCCAGCCCAGTCTCAGACCAGGGAGTCCGTAGGCTTTCGATAGGCTTGAGGTGATGAGGACCTTCTCATACCGACCTTGCATTGAAGGAGCCCTCTCATCATGAATCTCAGCACCTCTATAGATTTCATCTGATACCACCCATGCATTATTGTCTCCTGCGATGTCGACAATGGCCTTGAGGTCCTCTTCATCCAAGATCGCACCGGTTGGATTGTTTGGATTACAGATAGCAATCGCAGCTGTCTTCTTTGAAACAACTGACTTCAGCTCCTCAATGTCTGGCACCCACTCCCCCTCTCTCATCCGGAGTGGAAACTGTCTGATCTGTCCTCCGAGGTTTTTCCAGATCCCTCCAATCTGCATGTAGTTAGGCACCATGAAGACGAGCTCTCGTGAGTCTGGATTCTCGTGTGAGAGCCACCAAGATACAAGAAAGTTAGCCTCAGCTCCGCCGTTTGTGGCGAGGATGTGTCCTGCACCTATCCCCGCGTAGGCTCCAGCGATTGCCTCTCGAAGAGGAATGGTACCATTTGTCTGAGCGTACACCAATTGAAGATTCAGAAACTTTGCATGTAATTCATCTGATTGAAGGAGGTCCCTGATTCGGAGTGGTTCAACACCACTCTCAGAGAGGTTGTACTTCACTACATGCTCATACTCAGACTGCATCCGCTCTAGTTGGAAAATTTCGAGATTCATGAAGATAGACCCTCAATTCTACACAAACAGCAGCCCAATAAGAAACCTACCGTTCGCTCATTCTGGTTGACCTCGGCGACGGTGTATATAGGCGACTATTATCACAACTTCTACACCTATTCCAAGGACAAGCAGTGAGTCTATTACTGGAGTGGGCAAACCTCCACTTGATGTTGTACCTGTTGAGGTCGATACTATTGGTGTTGTTTCAGTCGTTGGAGTGATGTCAGGCCATTCATTGTCCATTCTGATGAGAAAGCCTTCAATCCCACGTGCGAATTGGTCAATGGGATTAGATGTTCGAAAATCGGTGGAATTCGTGAGACCGGCCAGATAGACACCCCATGAATTTGTGGCTACTGAGAGTCCTATTTCCTCTCCACTACCACCAAAATAAGAGGAATAGAGGATGTGGTCCCCACCACTTGAGAGCTTTACTAGAAAACTGTCCCTCCATCCTCCACGAGTGTGGTCATAGGCATCCACCATAGGAAAATCTGCTGAATAAGTAGAACCTGTGATAAATGGACACCCATCATCATCTATTGCAAGACCATACGGGTTATCGGCACTAACCCCACCAAATGCTGCGGAGTAGATGAGATTCTGACCACTATTGTCAAATTTGGCAACGAATATCTCGGGATTGCTCGAGAGTGTGATGGTCCTTGGAAAATCTCCAGACCCATGTCCAGAAATGTAGATGTTGCCTTCTTGGTCTACAGCAATGTTACCTGGTGCATCAGATGCTGAACCACCAAAGAAAGAGCTTGATTGGATATGACCCGAAGAATTGAACCTGCTAAAGAAGAGATCACCAGCGATTCCATTTATTGTGCTGTCATATGCATTGATTGTGGGAAAATCCGACGATTCTGTAGAACCAACAACATATAGAGTTCCAGAACCATCCACAACTGAGGTTCCACACAGTACATGTTCACTAAGCCCTCCACCCAGATAAGTAGAATAGCTCAATTGTCCAGATGAATTGAGTTTTGCGATGAATACATCATGAGACCCACTGAGACTTTCATCGAAGGCATTCAGGACTGGAAAGTCTGGTGATGTAGTCCAACCAGTTATGTATGCATTTCCATAATCGTCCACAGAGATTGAAGTCCCCAAATCAAGGCCAGATCCTCCGATGTATGTGGAATATTCAATTTCACCAGTAGAACTGAGTTTCAATGCAAAGCAATCAGGACCGGAATTGAAAGAGTTGTCCCAGGCATTTACTACAGGGAAATCGTTGCTGTATGTATAACCAGTCATATAGATGCATCCGGAGTCATCAACATCAATCCAACAACCTCCAGCTGGGTGAATATCAACGGACCCTTCGTACGATGTACCACCGATATATGTAGTGAAGACTATCCCTGCCTCATTCACCTTGGAAACATAGAAATCGCTAAGTCCTCCGTAGGATCTCAATGGACCACCAGAAGACGGGATGTCAGAGGACAAGGTGGCTCCAGCAATATACATTATTCCATTGTCATCAGCCACGACACAATGGATTGTATCATCATCAGTGCCACCAAAGAATGTAGAGAACCCTATTAAATTGGAAAGAACACATGGTGATTGGGAGATAATTGGTCCCAGTGGAGTTGTTAGTAGTGCAGGTGGAATGAAAAGAGCACAGAGCACCAATGGGAGCACTATTACTAATTTTCTCCTCAAACAACCCACCACTTTTCGAACAAGATACAATTACTACTTCAGATTCGATTGGGGCTGTTTAAAGATTACCAATTCAATACTTTGCGAAACATTTCTCGAGTTCCTCTGTCTTCATCTGAGCCATAATCATCTCTTTGTGAACCTTAAAGCCCAACCTCTCGTTGATTGAGAGCATTGGAGCATTGGTAGTGGCATTTCCTGTTACCACAGTCGTGACAGTCGGAAAACGTTTGCGAACCTCTTGAAGCATGATTGCCTTCAGCCATTTGCCCTTCCCTTTGCCGCGATATTTGTCCGAAACACCAGTGAGGTTTTGTGTGATAAGTGGATCCTTGGAAGGATGGTACATGACCTCTGTCAGACCGGAGATGTCACTATTGGGTTCTCGAGTGATGGCTGTCAACCAAGTTAGACCAACTTCCTTCTGATGCTTCTCTATTGTGCGCCGAAGATCTGGTGTGATTACAAAGTCGCCAACATCAAGATTTTCTCTTGGGGCTTGGTTTCCAACCTCCGAATAGATTCTGCAGTACTCTTCTATGATATCATCGGGACAATCCTGGAAGAACTCCAGTTTGGTTTCAGAAGACCTTATTGGTCCCTCTGCTGCCCATTGATCCACCATGTCCCAATCTAGTTTTGTCAGGTCTAGACGATTCTCTACGCCAGAAAGAGCCTCCTCGGCCTTCAGTTTCCTAATCTGGTGGTAAAAGTCAGTTTGCTCCCAGGCAGCCACCTTGGCCTCGGTTTTCTCTGCTCGATCACGCCATGTTGCTGCTAGGAGTTCCATAAGTTGTTCTCGGTCACTGTCACTCATGGCTCACCTCCTTCCAGGGCATCTCTGGCAAATGCTAA
>Ga0209536_100006011_pt1 | contig 18690 bp, 18 predicted proteins | sample DeeMarSeWOR28_12_FD_187461 | JGI IMG/M metagenome (GOLD analysis project Ga0209536, IMG submission 187461) | Marine sediment microbial communities from White Oak River estuary, North Carolina - WOR-2-8_12 (SPAdes) (version 2) | ecosystem: Environmental > Aquatic > Marine > Intertidal zone >... | reverse complement strand
CGTTATTAATGGTGTTTGTGTTGTGCCAAATCCCCTTGGGGTTCGGCACTATTATTATCGGGCATATGGTGTTTAATCTTCCGCTGACGGTCGTGATTGTCAGGGCCCGTCTCCGCAAGCTGGACCCTGCCTGGGAAGATGCGGCCAGGGATTTGGGTGCCACGTCATGGGATGTGCTGACCCGCATCACGCTTCCCTTGCTGCGTCCTGCCATCTGGGGGGCGGCTCTTCTGGGGTTTACTGTGTCATTGGATGATTTTGTCGTGACATTCTTTGTCGCAGGCCCGGGGGCCACGACGTTACCGCTCAAAGTCTTTTCGATGATCAAAACAGGGATTACGCCGGAGATCAATGCGTTATCGGCCGTGATGGTGGTGGTTTCCATGGTCTGTGTGGGATTGTCGTGGCTCTTTCAACAACGGTCGACCCTGGATTCCTGAGAATTCTCGCCTTCATGAAAATCCGCGTATAATGACTATCATGAATATGGTGAATGTGTGTGTGCTGCTGCTGACTCTTGGGGTTGTGGGAGGGTGTTCGGAATCCTCCACTTCATCTGAATCAAACGCGTCCCGGCGTTCAACGCTTTATTATTTCACATGGTCGGATTATGTGGATCCGGATATTGTGGCGAAATTTGAAGCCACTCGTGGGGTTCGAGTGGTAGTGGATACCTTCAGTAGCAATGAGGAATTATTGGCAAAAGTGCAAACGGGCATGACCGGCTATGACGTCGTCGTGCCTTCGGATTTTATGGCCGGTCTGATGGGCCGGTTGGGATTGCTCGCCGAGCTGGATCTAAAAAAAATTCCCAATGTGCAACATCTGGAGCCTCACCTGCAACAGCTTCCATTTGACCCTACCCATCGGTTTGCCATTCCCTATTTATGGGGAACTGTTGGCATTGGTTATGACGCAAATGTGGTGACGGAACCGCCAACGAGTTGGGAAGCCTTATGGGATCCTCAATTCTCCGGTCGAATCAGTATGCTGAACGATGAACGGGAAGTCTTCGGGCTGGCTCTCCGGGTCTTGGGCTATTCCTTAAATAGTGTCGATCCTCAGGCCATCCAACAAGCCAAACATAAATTGATTGCGCAAAAACCATTGGTAAAAGCCTACACGAGTGAACAATTCGATCAGCTTCTGGTCGCCGGGGAAGTCGTGTTGGCTCATGCGTGGGGGGGGCCGGTCGCCAGGGCCATGCGTGAGCGGCCGTCAATCCGGTATGCCATTCCTCACGAAGGGGGGACGATTTGGACGGATTGCCTGGCGATATTAGCTAGTTCTCCCAATCGAGCTCTGGCGATGGATTTCATAAATTATCTCTTAGATGAGGAGGTGGCGCTTCTGACGTCGCAGCGACTATTATTTGCGTCAGCCAATCGTCATGTCCGGGCTCGTCTGCCTGTGGCCATTCGCGATAATACTGCTGTGTACCCGCCTGATGAGGTACTTCCGCGGATGGAGTGGATGAAAGATGTGCAGGAAGCGATCCGGTATTATGATCGAGCCTGGACAGAGCTAAAAGTGCAGTAGTTTGGCTTGACCGTTTTAGCCATCTACTACTAGACTAAACAATTGAAAAGATTCACATGAGAGCATTCACGAAAGGTAATTGCATGATTCAGCGAATGACAGTCCGGTCTCAGGCCTTATTCTGGATGGTCGCCGTCTTCTTACTGGCGGGGGTTCCCGTATGGGCGGAACAGAGTCACGACAGTCCGCACACCTACCTGGCGCAACTTCCCTATGAGCCGCCTCCCCAGCCTGAATATACACCTGGAAAAGAGGCGACTCCCGCTCCTGAAATCTTAACGCCACAGGATCAGGAACGCCTTGACTCGCTTATTCCCCTACTCGAAGGGCGGCAGGAATTATGGGCCATGGGAGAGTTTGTGCATTATGGGAAACATTCTGTTCCCTATTTAGTGAAAGCGCTTAAGATGCCCGGATCCCGGGGCCGGTTTAATGCGGTGGAAACGCTGTCCATGATCAAGGATCCGGCCGGGGTTTCTGGATTGCTGGAGGTCGCCATGAACGGGAATGAAGAATCGAGAATCCGGTCTCATGCTCTGCGGGTGGCCACACGACTGGACCCCAACCAGGTCATTCCGGCTTTGGAGGTCATGGTAAAAGATCCCAATTCCACCATTCGGAATACAGCCGTGTTTGAATCCCGATATATTCATCGGAAAGAAGTCCTGCCTATCATCATCAGTGCGATACCTGATCCGGAGCAGTATGTGTCGATCACGGCTCGCGACTCCTTCTGGGTTCTCACCCGCTTCAGCGGCCCCATCCATGATTGGGAAACCTCCACGCCTGAAGACCGGAAAGAGTGGGTGAAGGAATGGTGGAGCTGGTTGGAAGAGCATAAAGAACAATTCGGGGGTACCCCCCAGTCTCCTGAACCTCCTTCGCCTCCGGCAAATCTGAGTGTGAATTAAGAAGAGGTTCAGCGATAGCCGAATGGCCGGAGGTATAATTTCCGACCATGGAGCGAAGAATCACAATTTCATAAGACAAAGGATAGAGAAGATCCCGAGAAGGAGTAAGATGTATGGCGGTTTTACCTATTGCAAAAATCGGCAACCCGGTTCTCCGGCAACAAGCCAAAGCTATCGACCCGGCAACGATCGGGAGTCGACGAGTTCAGGAATTTATTGATGATATGTTTGAAACCATGGTCCATTATGAGGGGATTGGATTAGCAGCTCCTCAGGTGGCGCATTCGGAACAGATTGTGGTGATGGAATGTGAGGGGCAGGATGGCATCCCCAAGACCATCCTCATTAATCCTAAAATTGTCTTTTATAGCCCGGCGCAGAGTGAAATGTGGGAAGGGTGCCTCAGCATTGATAACATGCGAGGGAAGGTGGTCAGGCCGTCAATGGTTAGGGTGCAGGCCTATGATCGACAAGGCGTGCTCCAGGACTTCGAGGCGAACGGGCTCTATGCCGTGTGCATCCAACACGAAATGGATCATCTCATCGGGAAGTTGTTCGTTGACCGGATGGCTGACATGTCAACCTTGACCCAACTGGAAGAGTTTGATGCCTATTGGCGACAGGAATCCGCCGCGGTGATTTAGCGTCTCCCCCGAAGAGTTGATCGCCGATCATTTTCCGCATATCGATTCCACGTATCCGCTTCTGTGATTCTTCACGAAATCACGGTATCTGTCGAAGAAAAAGGTTTCTGAACCTCAGTGAAATCTCTGCTCCGAGTTCTGGCGTATCTGGCACCGTACCGGGGCCTGGTGTGTCTCACCTTCTTCTTCGCCGGTCTCACCACGGCGCTGGAACTGCTGCCTCCCTGGCTCATCAAAGTGGTGATTGATGACGTCATTCCCGATAAAAAGATGGATATGCTGACATGGGTGCTTGTCGGCTTACTCCTGGCTTACGGGCTTAAGAATCTGTGTAACGGTCTCCGGATCCGGTTTAATAACACCCTTGAGCAAAGGGTGGTGCATCGTCTTCGACAACAGGTTTTTACGGCCCTGCAACGGCTTTCATTGAACTATTATGAAAACCGGTCGACGGGAGAAATCATGTCGCGGGTCATTAACGACACCGAGCATGTGCAGCGAATTTTCATTGACGGGTTTGAAGGGATGCTCACGGCCACTCTGACATTAGTGGGCATTACCACCATTTTATTTGTGCTGAACTGGAAAATGGCTTTGTTAGTCCTGTTGCCTATCCCGATTTTAATCATCGGAGGGGTGGGATTTACCCGTCGGGTGCATCGGTATTATCACGATATCCGTCAACGGGCGGCTGAGTTAAACGGCTATCTTCAGGATGCCCTGTCCGGGATTCGGGAGACCATGGGGTTCAATCGGCAGCCCTACGAGCAGGCTCGCTTTCAGGAGATGAGCCAGCAATATAGCCAGGCCAACCTGAAAGCCATGTACTTATGGTCGATTTATTCTCCGGGAATGATTTTCATCGGTAGTCTGGGAACCGTCTTAATCGTGTGGTATGGCGCGGGCGAAGTGGTGGCTGGGCGATTGACGACGGGTGAACTGGTGATGTTTTTATCGTATCTCGTGTTGTTTTACACCCCCGTAAATCAAATTCATGCTGTGAATCATCTCTTGCAACATGCCTTGGCAGCGGGGGAACGGGTATTCGATGTCCTGGATGCCAAGCCGGCGGTCCCCGACGAAGGGCGTCTTTGCCTTGCCCAACCCCGGTTGTCGGGAAAAGTCGAGTGGAAGGATATGGCGTTTGCCTATCGGCCCGAGATGCCGGTCTATCAACATCTTTCTCTCGTGGTTGAACCAGGGGAGCATGTCGCGTTGGTCGGGCCGAGCGGTGTGGGGAAAAGTACCCTGATGAAGCTGCTCTTCCGGTATTACGATGTGGGAGCGGGGGCGATTGAACTTGATGGGTACGACATCCGCGATCTCCCCTTGTCCTATCTTCGTGAACAAATTGGATTTGTGCAGCAGGAGCCATTTTTATTTAATGGCACAGTGCGGGCCAATCTTGCGTATGGGGACTTGTCGGCGTCACACGAACGAATTGAAGCCGTGGCGCGGGCTGCGCAAGCCCATGAATTTATTCAGGCGCTTCCTGAAGGGTATGACACCTGGATCGGGGAACGCGGGGTGAAATTGTCTGTCGGACAAAAGCAGCGCATCGCCATTGCCCGGGTGTTGCTCAAAGATCCTCCCATTGTGGTCATGGATGAAGCCACCTCGAATATCGATACGGAAACAGAGGTGGAAATCCGCATGGCCATGAATGAGTTGATGCGCGGACGGACGACGTTTGTCATTGCCCATCGGCTCTCGACTCTGCAAGCTGTGGATCGGATTGTCGTCCTGGATCATGGACAGATCATTGAGGAAGGCGATCATACGACCTTACTGGCGAAAGGGGGCTTGTATGCGGGTCTATATGAAGCCCAATTTCATGAGTAACCGGCCGCCACAGACATCCGGCCATCATATGCCGGTGGTTTCCTCCGTTGGTGTGTCGAGGCGGACGTGAACTGATGGCCTGGTGTGTCGGGAGGTGAGAGATGACTGTGAAATGTCCAATGTGCGGGAAAGCGGAAAAGTGGGAGGGAAATGTCTTTCGGCCCTTTTGTTCCGAACGATGTCAATTATTGGATTTGGAAGGATGGTTTAGTGAGCGGTATCGCATTCCAAAAGCAGAAGAGGATGAATCGGATGAGACCATCCTTGAAGAAGGCTCAACATCTGCTGACAAGGAAAAGACATAATCCGGAGACCAAACTATGCCAAAAGTGATTACCGCCAGACGTCAGGATGACGAAACGGAGAAAGCCCAGGAATTTGTCCGGACCTATATTCTCTTTCCATCGAGTTTGTTGGGTTTGATTGCCATTGTCGTTGGCGTGATCGCGTTAGGCTTTCAGCTTTGGTCGGGGACCTACGGGTGGGAAACCTTCACGTACAGTTCCGGACTGATTGTAGCCGGAGTCCTTCTGGGGTTGATCCAGACCAAATACCAACAATATCTTCTGCGGGAGTTTCCGGGGTATTTTGCCAACCGGATGAAAGCCTATACCCAACGGTCCATTCGCAAGGCGAAGAAGGCGGTCTCGGATGTGAGCATCGAGCATCGAGGCCGTGCCTTAGTTCCGTTATGGTATTTTTTGGGAATCGTGACGTTTTTTACGCTTTCAGGTTTTGCGGTGGCGACGGGCTTTCTGGAACCGGTTGCGGCCATTGCCTTGCCATGGGCAGGATATTTCTGGGCAAAGATGTTCTTTTGGAAAGGGCTGGTGTTGCCGCCAGGACACAAAGGGAAGTGAGGTCTTGAATGCGGATTCTTCCCGAATAACACAAACCGGATTAGGGTTTGGATTTTGAGCCACTCGGGGTCTTGGAAGAAGAATATTCGTGGAGCAGGGATTCAAAGTGTTGGACTTGTTTCTTAAGAGCCCGAAGCTCCTTTCGCATTTCTGGGAGTTGATATTGAATGACCTGCGACCGTCGCCAGATTCCCTGTTCGACCGCCGGCCTCCCGCCCACAACCCGACCGGATTTCACATCATTGGTCACCCCGGACCCGGCAGCAATCTTCACTCGATCCCCGATTTTCACATGATCCACCAAACCGGCCTGACCGCCCACCATGACGTGGTGGCCTAACACCGTACTTCCCGCAATCCCCACTTGTGCCACCAGAATACAGTCTTCTCCGATCACCACGTTGTGGGCGATCTGAACCTGATTGTCAATCTTCGTGCCGCGCTTAATGATGGTATTCCCGAATGTAGCTCGATCCACGGTCACATTGGCCCCGAGCTCGACATCATCTTCAATGATGACCTGGCCCAATTGCGGAATTTTATGGTGGCGACCTTCATGTTGCACATAGCCAAATCCATCACTTCCGATGACAGTGCCGCTGTGCACAATCACCCGATTACCGATCACGCACCTGGGCAACAACGAGACGTGCGGGTAGAGTATGCACTCGTCTCCGATGATCGTATCGTCCCCAATATGGACACCGGCATGGATGGTCACGTTGGAGCCGATTTGCGCGCGGTCTCCGATGGTGACAAGTGCGCCGATGGACACCTCCGGACCGATGCGGACATCGAGGCCCTTTACGGCAGTGGGATGAATGCCACGTGGTGGGAGAGGCGGCAGGAAAAATTTCTGTGCCAACGTGGCGACGGCGATCAAGGGATGGGAGACAATCAATTGCGGGCGAGGTTCGTCAGGAATAGGATCTGTCACGATGAAGGCTGCAGCCTGCGAGTGCCGCGCGGCTTCCATTAAAGAAGGCTTCAGAACGAACGAGACATCTCCACAGGAGGCCCCTTCAAGGTGTGAGAGGCCTGAAATCAGGGCATCGGGTGAACCGTGAATCGTGGCGTCAATGGCCTGGGCCAATTCCTGAAGAGGGATCGTCACCGACCGTGAGGAAGACGGGAAGGTCATGTGTGCCGTTTTTTGGAATGTGTGGAGTTCTTCGTTTTTGTGGCAGGACGGGATGTCTGTTTGGCCGAAGGTGTGGCTTGAGGTGTTGAGGGGGATGTGTCTGCAGGCCCGGTGCGTTCGTTCAGGTAGAGGACCACGTCGCCGATGGTCGTGAGCCGTCCAAAATCCTCATCCGGTATTTGAAGATCAAACGCCGATTCGACTTCATAGACTAATTCGATTGTTTGCAGGGAGTCCAACCCTAAATCATCCCGAAGCGAATCCTCCGGATGGAGATTGGTGGGGTCGAGGCGCAAGTATTTCCCCAAGGTCAGGTATACCTGCTGTCCGATTCCAGACGTTTTTGGCAAAGAAGATTTCATGAGAATTTCTTTAACACCAGGACCGCATTATTACTCCCGAACCCGAAGGCATTGACCAGTGCCACTCGAATGGATTTTTTTTGTACCTTATTCGAAAGTCCCGGTAAGGCACAATGGGGATCCGGATTATCATAGTTCGCTGTGGGGTGCAGTATACCAGTTTGAATGGATAAGGCCGAGACAATTGTGCCGATAGCCCCGGCCGCGCCCAAGGTGTGGCCAATGAGGGATTTGGTGGCATTCACGGCGATGGTATTCAGTCGTTTCCCGAAAATTGTGCGTAAGCCCTTGATCTCCACATCGTCCCCGACCACGGTGGATGTCGCATGGGCATTCACATAATCAACCCGGCTCGGAGAGACCCCGGCATCTTTCAACGCTAAACTGACCGTTCGCGCGATATCGGATCCGTCCTCTCTGGGAATGACCATATGATACGCCTCGCTGGTAGCGGCATATCCGACCAGTTCCGCATAAATACGGGCTTTCCGACGGGTAGCATGGCGAAGCGATTCCACAATCAAGGTACCGGCTCCTTCGCCCATCACAAATCCGTCCCGCCCTCGATCGAAAGGCCTGGAGGCCTTGTCGGGATGGTCATTATATTTGGTGGACAAGGCGCGCAAAGAACAAAAACCCGCAAACACCAAGGGGGTGATGCTGGCGTCCGCTCCTGAGGCGATGACGACATCGGCTTGGCCCTGGCGAATGGCCTGCATGGCTTGTCCGATAGAATGGATGCTGGATGAGCAGGCTGTGGAAATCGTCAGATTAGGTCCCTTGGCGCCAAAGGCCAAGGCAAGAATTCCCGAGGCAGAGTTCAGGGTAATCGTTGGAATAAAGTTCGGATGGACGCGATGGGGCTTTTGAGATTGATACAGTGTGGTGAGTTCCCGTTCCCCCATCATCATGCCACCCATGCCCACTCCAGCCATCACCCCGATCCGCTCCGCCCGTTCCCTGGCCAGGCAAAGCCCACTGTCCTGGATGGCTTCCCTGGTAGCTGCGAGCGCAAATTGCGCATAGCGGTCTACGCGAGTGGAGAATTTATCTTCCGAAGGATCCGGGAGTTGAAAGTGAGTAACCTGCCCTGCGATACGTGAGCGATACAAATCCATGGGGAAATCCTTAAAAGAGGAAATGGCTGTGATACCTGATTGGCCTTTGAGAGCAGCTTTCCAGAATGAAGGCACGCCAATCCCAATTGGAGACACGATCCCGAGTCCTGTAATGACGACGCGCGATGCCATAAAACCTCTCTGATTTAAAGGTCCTAACCTACCAGAACTTTAGGCCAAATAGGGAGGGGGTAAACTTATAAGAATAACGTGATTTTGGGGTCTCATTCATTCAGTAATTGCTCGAAAAGTAGGCAGAACGTCCTTTTGGTCTCTCTGGCTTGGGGAATCGAGTAGGAATGGTGGCCTAGCAAGGCCAGCTTTTGGCGGGTTCGCCGCCCCGTAGCATGGCCATGGTCCAATAAAGTGCCGCAATATGGACCGCTTAGATCATTCTGCAGCCCTGTAGCCGATTCCTCCTTAGTTTCTGGGATCCAGAGAAAGGTCCAAGGCCGGGGGCCCTTGAGAAGATGGGATTCCTTCTGGAGCTGAGATCCAGAAGCGGGTTTATCGTGCTCATTGATCGGGTTGTTCCCTTGTGGTTTGCAACGGGGTATTGATCATTAATAAAGCATAAAGGAATCAATCTTCAACATCATGAATGAACAACCCGGTGATAGGATTATGTCGGAGATTGATTTAAAGCTCACGGGTGGGAAGATCAACGGCGAAAAAGGAGATGAGACCGCATACTCATGACCTGGAACGGAAAGTTCCTGCCGCATATCAAACGAACTACCTAGGGAGGAGTTCGAATCAATGCAAGATATCCCTCATCGGCGAGGTTTGGCGTTTTCGGGTTTGTGTCTTATGACAGAAGAGGAGGTGGGCTTTGTGGTCTTTTGAATATCATGTAATAGATGAGTTATCTGCTGTGGCAAGGGGCTGATAGCTGTCATCGGGTATTTCGAGCGAATACAGGAATCAGGCCTTCCTGTATTTTTTTGAGTATCAGTATGCGATGAATTTATCAATCGAGAAAATTAATTTTCGCCTTTGTGGGAGAAGGTAATAATATTTATGTATTTTCCAAAGTTAAAGTTAAAACTAATCTAAAGCATTAACTTTTACCCATGATGGAAAGGCTGAGATAAGGGGCTATTCCTTGGAAGTAATCAGGTGGTTTTTTCGCCACCACACAAACCCATAAGCACCAAGGTTCATGAGAATGACAACCAAGCCCAGAACAACTTGGACCTCCGGAGTGAGGCCTGCGGGATAGATAAGGGGGAGGGCATAATGCTCAATAAAACCTCCGCCGTATCCGGCCTCACCGCCGGCCTGACGGAGCCGGTTTTCCAGGGGAGTGAGGGGGCAGATCCACCCGCCAAACTCCAGGGCCGCCGCCCACAGGGCGGCTGGAAGATGAACCCAAGGGATCCAGCGCCACCAAATTGTGAGAAATGCGCCTAGCAAGACAAAGACGATGAAGCCGAAGTGGATGAGAAGAACAAGGTCAGCAAGGGCTTGCCACAGCATTGAGGTGCTCCTAACCCAGCGGGCTCTCATCGGAGAACAGGACATTAAAAGGGTTCGTCGAATTCATGGATAGTGAGATGACAGCTGTTGCCACTGAAATTGTACCATCCAGGCATGTTGCAAGCAGAAGGGGCTTCTTGGGAAGGCTTCTACAGGGCTCAAGGGTGCTCACTCGTTTCCCGTGGCGCGCGAGCGACAAGTGCAAGCGGCCTATGAGTATGTAGAATATCAATTACAGGTCCGTTTAGCGTCCTCAAACGAGGGGGAGAAAAATATGGTGAATTCTAGGGCGATATTCCAGGAATTGTCGTTTCCCTCTCACTCCCACTCCCATCGAACATCAAGCATTCTTAAATGCCTTGCATCCGGCTTGCCAAGCATCCGCCGACAGGGAGAGGCCTATGTCGTCATTACCAGGGAAATCCAGGACAACATTACGGAGAAGTCCATGCGAGGCCACGTCGCCGAGGACGAACGTACCGCCCATCGGTGATCCGGGGCGTTCAATCCTCTCCTTCCCGGGTGCCCACTATGCGGCTTGCGCGCGTGCCTCATGTGTGATACTGTCCTAGTTATCGTGTAAGACCTCTTTCTTCCCGGGGGCTGCAGACCCCATAAAGGTAGAAAACGGAGCTTACACGATTTTTTTGTTTAAACCCTCCTTGGTCTCCTGCAATCAGGAACAATCCAACAAGCATCCGGGAGTAATGTGATGGGACAAAAAAGGGTCGTCGGCCCAGCCGACGCCTGACCATGTCTCATGACGCGTGTGAATAGTTAAGAGGTTCTCTCATGAACCGAAAGAAGGTTAATTGATGGTAAAAGAGACAGTGGCCAAAATCCATAAAGGCATGAAGGATGCCTCGGAGATTGGCTATCATATTATTGTGGTGTGCCTCAGTGCGGGGATTGCCTTGTCGCTCCCGGCAGTGGCCAAAAATTTTCTCACCTACTGGACGAGTGTGGAGAAAGAGAAGGCGTCGCTCGTGGGCTTGGAAATTGGTGTCGCCGTGTTACTGATTATGTTCCTGACCTTTATCCGTCGAAGCCAGAAGGACCGGGAGTTGGCCAAAATGGCTATCGGCGCGGGTTTGGTGTCATTTTTCCCCAAGCCTGCACGGGGAGCCGAGAATGGGATTCGAAAATTACGTGAAACGCACGGGAGGGGGCGGACCGTTATGGTCATCGGATCAAGTGGGTTCGGCACACTTCGTGATCAGGTTGGGGATTTATCGACCGTGCTGGATAAATGCCTGGGAGCCAACATCATGCTGGTCAATCCCTTCAGTCAAGGCGCTGGCACACGGATCCGGGCTATCGCCCATCCGAAAATGTCGATTGAGAAATATCGAGAGGAAGTCAGGCAGAGTGTCGAATTGCTCAAGAGGCTCAAGGCGGTTGGAAAATCCGTTAAACTCAAACTCTATTCAGACCCGCCACTGCTTAAATTGGTGATTCTTGGAGACTACATCTGGATGCAGCATTACCATACCGATCTGGATATTCAGGAGATGCCGGAATATGTGCTACGGCACAATCCGCAAGACCATGGACTGTACACGTTGTGTTACCAATATTTCGTGCAGCGATGGGAACAGACCGACATACCGGAATACGATCTTGATACGGATGAACTGGTCTACCGGGATAACCATGGCGGCGAAGTCAGAAGAGAACGATTCTGGCCGGAAGACCCTTCGCAGAGTGTAATGCCGGTGAGCGGGAACACTGCGTTGACGTCCACGTCATGCGCGACAATGGCGCAACCATCCCTTGAGCATGCCATGTGTCGAACCGCGTCCGACGTGGCCATGCGGCCTCCGCTGAACGGGAACATCACGTGACTCAACGTCGAGGCCCGTGGGAAAAAAGAACCTTCCTTCGGTAATGTGAACAGGGCAGAGGCGCTGCAGCCAATAATCTCAGGCAGGTCAGGTCCGAGAGACGTCCAGAGGCCAGGATCGGCCACGGATGACCAAGACTGACCCGTGGCATGATCGCGGCGGAAGGAGGCCAACTGCTTTCGTCGTAAGCATCGCCACCGCAGCCTTAGCCGGTCCCCCGGCCCAAGAACCGGAACTCCATAAAGAAGTCATGCTGGCGCCAGTCAATCAAATCCTGTGTGCAGGATCAGCGTCATGGGCCACCCCATTCCCCATCCCCAAAAATAGCACCAGAAAATCCTGCGGTCAGAAGATGAACAAGAGACATTCCTGTCGTATCTCCTTATGATAGGAAAAAAATTGAGGAAGGCACCGCTCGCAGGAGTCCCATGAAGAGTCCTACTCTACAAATGGCTGATGAGCAGACCAGACCGCTCATGGCCCTGGCCCTCATACAAGAGAAAGTCATGTTGGTCGGGACCGTATGGCTCGTATTTGTTGGTGATCTTGGGAAAGTTTCCAGATGCTCCGTCAGTTAAACGAAGAATTCGTTCTCTTTCTTCATGTGCTGAGATGGTTGATCCTGGCCTCGGTGGTCGGGCTCTTAGTCGGGCTGACCACGACAGGATTTATTCATGCGTTAACCATCCTCGTGCACATGGTTGAGACGCTATCCTGGGGATTTTGGCTTCTTCCGTTGGGGCTCTGCCTCTCAGGATGGTTAACGACACGGATCGTTCCGGAAGCGGGTGGTCAAGGATTGGAACGAGTCGTTCGATCCATTCACCTCCAGTCGGGAAAAATCGGCTGGCAGGTGATTCCCGCCAAAATCGGAGCCACGCTGCTGACACTGGGCACAGGAGGCTCTGCCGGCAATGTAGGACCTTGCGTTCAAATTGGCAGTGGTCTCTCGGCGGTGATCGCGGACTATTTACGGTTCGATTCCGCGGAACGGAAAACCCTGGTGATTTGCGGATTGAGCGCAGGGTTTGCCGCCGTCTTCGGCACGCCCATGGCAGGCGCCCTGTTCGGGATGGAAGCGTTATTTGTGGGTTCCCTGGCCTACCAGGTCCTGTTGCCTTCTGCGATTGCGTCAGTGGTGGGCTATTTGGTTGCCGATTGGGCCGGCATTCCATCGATGAATTTTCAGGCTCATGTGTTTCCCGATTTCGATCTGTCCCTGTTATCGCTTGCGGTGGCGGCAGGGTTCGTCTTTGGATTCCTCGCCCTGGTCTTTATTGAATGCCTGGATGGAGTCAAACGATTGGCGGATTCCCTGCCTCCATCATTTCTCTTCCAAGGCCTTCTCGGCGGAGGTCTGGTGCTTGGCGTGGGGTATCTGGTGTCATTCGAAGTCCTGGGATTAGGCACCGCCACCATTCAACAGGCACTGCAGGGAAACCCTTTTTTGTGGAGTGTGTTTTTAGGAAAGATGGTGACGACCAGCCTGACCTTACGTTTCGGAGGAAGTGGGGGCATTATCCTGCCCATCTGTTTTGTCGGGGCAACCGGCGGAGCCGTGCTTGGAGGGCTGCTCAATCAGGACCCCAGCCTCTTCGCAGCCTTAGGGCTCGCCGGACTTTTAGCCGGAGCCCTCAATACTCCCCTGACCGCCATCATCCTGGGCCTGGAGCTGTTCGGGTTATCCAGCGGCCCATACCTCTTATTAACCTGCACGGTCGCCTTTCTCCTGTCCGGCCATAGAAGTGCCATCCCGACCCAACTCTTACAATTACAGAAGGCGCCCGCATTACAGGCAGAGATCAATCAAGAAATCGGTATTGAGATCCCTGGGAGCACACGCTGGCAGGAATCAACATATTCTTCTCTTTGGAACTGGCCGGAAAAACTGAAAAAAGGATTGTTCCCCGGTCATCGAAATCGGACGGTCGCCAAGACACCAACAGACCAATCCACAAAATCTCCAGATGACCAAGACAGTAGATCCGGTTAATTCCCGACCATCCCTTATACGAGTAGGGGATGGTATGGCGAATGAGGGAAGCCAGACAGTATCGGTTGACAAACCCGACACATTCCTTCAACGTGTACTGTTAGTCCTCGTCCAGACTCGGGCGCAGGAGATACCTTCCATAAACCAGGGCGAATAGCAGATAGGCGCCGCTCCAGGCCATGGCTGAAAGACCAAGTATGAGAGGCGTCGAGCGGGAAGTGGCCGGTCCGAAGACGCGCAGTAGCGCACCCAGGTTCACCAGAAGATAAATCATGATGGTTATAGGCCCTGCATGCCGGGGGCGACCCGTATGGCCAAGACTAGCACGGGTCATGATCGCCAGGGTCATGGCTCCCACGGCCCCGGTCGTGAGTGTGTGGACTGCATCCGTTGGCCGCAATCCCACTCCAAGAATTGCGCTTCCTAGAATAAGTAGCGCCAGCGCCAACCACCCATATCCCAGATGCAGGATCAGCACTAACGGCTCTCGCCAGGTCATCCACCCATACCAACGCAACAGACGGATGAGATGAATCAATCCGGCCATGACCAGGAGTTCGCCGGTGGTTATGGTCTCTGGCTGAACCGTCCAGGCGACAGCGGCAATGCCTGCGAGAAGAATCGCCACGCCATCGAAACGGGAAAAGGGTGTAGGCTGTTGGGACATGCCGTGCTCACTTAGAAAGTCGCTGGTAAAGCTGGGAACGACGCGCCCACCGATAAGCGCCAACAGGAGGATGATAACCGCGAGCGCCATCCGCTCGGGAAGATCTGTCTCCCCGCTGCGCAAGGCCATGGAGTGGAAGAGAAGATTAGCGCCCGCGTACAGACTGATCAGCACGCCTATCGGCGCGCGATCCCACGCCCTCCCGATAGCAATCTCCCTCCAGGCAATGATGGCCAGGGTCACAAGAAAGGCACCGTCAATGACGGCGGATAGAAACGGAGGGAGCCAGGGGATGGCGATGACCAGGCGTCCTGCCAGCCACACCGTCCACAAACACATCAGCGGCATTCCCTTGATCGGAGGACGTTCCGTCCAGTTGGGCATGGCGGTGAGGAGGAATCCGGCGATCACTGCGGGAAGAAAGCCGAAGAGCATCTCATGCACATGCCATTCTCGCGGAGCATAGAAAAAATTCCAGTTGCCCGCTCCTGCAAGCATGAGGACCCACGCAGGGATGGCCACGCCGGCAAACAGCGCGGCACTCAGGAAAAACGGTCGGAATCCGTAGGAAAAGAATGCCGGTTCCTGAACAGCAAATGGCTCGTTTGTCGTGTCGGTCATGTGTTGTTCAGTTCTAAAAAGTTGTTCGTCATGTGGTGACGGTCATCATCTTTCGGCTGAAGAAATGGCGGCTCATTAGGATAGAGCAGTTCGGTTGTGGTGGTTGAGTTGCAAATGGGCGGGATCAAGAGTGTTGATGTTCTAAGTAGTGTGAACCTTACAAGGTGGTTCATCCTGATCCATTCGACTTCGCTCAGACAAGGCCAGGCGAATGATCTGTCCCCAGGTTGAACAGCCCTTCGGCTGAGCTAGATCCTTCGGTCCCCTCAGGACGACAACGCCTATAGCCTGGAAATCTGAAAAAAACGTAGTTGCGGGACGCGACCCTGCATTGACTACGAGGCCGATCCTAAGGCTTTGGTTACCAGGGCCTGCGCTTCCTCCTGAATGCGCCTCAGATGCGTCTCGCCTCGAAAGCTCTCCGCATAAATCTTATACACATCCTCCGTTCCCGAAGGGCGAGCGGCAAACCATCCATTCTCCGTCATCACTTTTAGCCCGCCAATGGCGCTGCCGGTTCCCGGTGCCGATGTCAGAATGCCGGTAATCTTTTCTCCCGCTAATTCGGAAGCCTGAATCTGCTGAGGCGTGAGTTTTTTGAGAATGGCTTTCTGCGCGGGTGTGGCCGGGGCATCGATGCGCTCATAGACCGGGGTTCCAAGCTCCTTCGTGAGGTCGAGGTAGAGTTGTCCCGGATCTCGCCCGGTCTTGGCCATCATCTCCGCAGCCAACAAATCCAGAATGATGCCGTCTTTATCAGTCGTCCACACGGTGCCGTCTCGACGAAGAAAAGACGCGCCGGCACTCTCTTCACCTCCGAACCCGACCGACCCGTCAATCAGCCCATCCACAAACCATTTAAATCCAACCGGCACTTCAACGAGACGCCGTCCTAATTTGGCAGCCACACGATCAATCATGCTGCTACTCACCACGGTCTTTCCAACTGCGGCATCCTGCCGCCAGCCGGAGCGTTGAGTGAACAGATACGAAATGGCCGCGGCCAGGTAGTGATTGGGATTCATCAGCCCCGCGCTCCGCGTCACAATCCCGTGCCGGTCGTGGTCGGTATCGTTGGCGAAGGCAATATCAAAACGATCCTTCAAGGCAATCAGTCCGGCCATGGCGTGGGGTGAGGAACAATCCATGCGGATCTTTCCGTCCCAATCCAGATTCATGAATCGAAACGTCGGGTCCACGCCTTCATGCACGACCGTGACCGGAAATCCATACCGTTCGGTGATGGGTCCCCAATAGGCCACTCCCGCTCCGCCAAGCGGATCCACCCCGATGGAAAGCCGCCCGTCGCGGATCGCCTCCATGTCGATCACGGCCTCAAGGTCTCCAACATATGAACCCACATAATCATGTTGATGTGTGGTCGACGCCCTGCGCGCCTTCTCATACGGCATGCGCTTCACTTCGCGCAGGTCAGCAGTCAGAAACGCGTTCGCCTGCTTCTCGATCCAGGTGGTGACATCGGCATCAGCCGGCCCGCCATGTGGCGGATTATATTTAAAGCCGCCGTCTTCAGGGGGATTGTGGGAGGGCGTGATCACAATGCCGTCGGCCAGACCCGTCTTCCGAGCGCGATTGTACGTCAGGATCGCATGGGAAATGACCGGGGTCGGGGTGTAGCCGTTGTCGCGGTCCACCATCACGATCACGTCATTGGCGGCCAGGACTTCGAGGGTACTCGCCAGGGCAGGTTCTGAAAGCGCGTGGGTATCTATACCCAAGAAGAGAGGCCCGTCAATATGTTGTTGTTTCCGATAAAGGCAGATGGCCTGGGTCGTGGCCAGGATATGCGCTTCATTAAACGAATGTTTCAACGAGGAGCCGCGGTGTCCCGATGTCCCGAACGCCACCCGTTGTTCCGGCACCGAAGGGTCCGGGCGACTCGTGTAATAGGCGGTCACCAATCTGGGAATGTTGGCGAGCATGGAAGGCGTGGTTGCCTGTCCTGCGAGAGGGCTAATGTTCTTCATAATATCTCCCCAATCAACAAAGGATGAACCGAACAGTTTCTCACCTCAGTGAGGGGAGAATACCTTACCGATATTCCTGACGGGATTCAAAGGATCGATCTTCTCTTGTGTCGACCTTTCGGTGTCGTGTGCATCGAAGGAAGCCATGGTTCTTGCAATTAGCAAAAAAGCCCAGTAATTAAGGCGAAACGCCGGAGGTCGTGGCAGAATTATCAACAATTTCCAGGAAGTTCTGTGGATAAAAATTCTAGTCACCGGTGCGGTGTTGCACATGATCGTCAATGGCCATAACGATGGAAGCCCATGTCAAGAAAAAAATCGATTTTCTACCTTTACGACCATGCCAAAATTTCCACGCTACTAAATGTGGGGGCATAAAAAAATCTTTATACAATGCCTAAAACAGAGGCAATCTGCTCATTTCCCTTTCAAACAGCAGAAAATTACGCGAGGCACAGCGGTACCCACCAGGTTATCCACAGAATTTGGGGATGAGAAATGTTTCAAGAAATTTCATCATGGCTTGTATTTTGCGCAACCTCAAAATACGGCCTTTTTTGTGGGATTAGGGAGCATTCGCATGAACCCTCATGGGGAACCAGTGTCAAAATTTTTTTTATTTTGTTTTCCTCTGTTGAACCGTTGTCATTCTGATCCATTCGGCTTCGCCCAGGACAAGGTGAAACGAAGAATCTGGCTACGCCGTTTCATGGTCATCTTGGGCACAGATGCTTCGCCATGGGCTCAGCATAACAAGTTGGGAAGGGCCTTGTTTGGTGTGATCGAAGAGTTTACCCTCCATGGCAAAGTTCCAGAGGTGCTCAATCGTAGCGCGACACACGCGCATCAAAAGTATATGCAAAATTTTGGACGAGTCATCTTGCGTCAGAGCCTGCCTGAATAGAAGAGCCGTTGCCGGATAATCATTCACTATGCACACCATTGAATCCGTAGTTTCGACCCTGGCCGGATGGGTGTGGGGACCGCCGATGCTGATCCTGCTGGTTGGCACGGGGTTGTACCTAACCATCCTGCTGCGAGGCATGCAGTTCCGTGTCCTGCCGCATGCCCTCAAATTAATTTTGCAAAAAGAGCTGAGCCGGAACGGGGACATCAGCCATTTTGCAGCGCTGATGACGGCGTTGTCGGCCACGGTCGGGATCGGAAATATCGTCGGCGTGGCTGCGGCCATTACGCTCGGCGGACCCGGCGCCGTGTTTTGGATGTGGATGACCGGGCTGGTGGGCATGGCCACCAAATATGCCGAAGCCGTGCTGGCGGTGAAATACCGCGAGCAAGGGGAATACGGGATGCGTGGCGGGCCGATGTATTACCTGTCCAGAGGGGCCGGGCTCCCGTGGTTGGGTTGGCTGTTCGCGTTGTTCACCGCCTGTGCGGCGTTTGGCATCGGCAACATGACCCAGGCCAACGCGGTGGCCGGCATCGTCGAGTCAACATTTCAGATCGAGCCTTGGGTCACCGGTGTGGTGTTGATGGCCATGACCGCGCTCGTGATTTTGGGTGGCATTACCTCCATCGGGCGGTTTACCTCCGTGCTGGTGCCATTCATGATCGCAGGTTATGTGGGGGCGGCGTTGGTCGTGCTGGCGCTCAATGTCACAGAGATTCCTGGGGCCTTGTTCAGTATTGTCTATCATGCGTGGAATCCGATTGCGGCAGG
>Ga0209536_100006010_pt1 | contig 18692 bp, 13 predicted proteins | sample DeeMarSeWOR28_12_FD_187461 | JGI IMG/M metagenome (GOLD analysis project Ga0209536, IMG submission 187461) | Marine sediment microbial communities from White Oak River estuary, North Carolina - WOR-2-8_12 (SPAdes) (version 2) | ecosystem: Environmental > Aquatic > Marine > Intertidal zone >... | reverse complement strand
TGGGAACATGTCAATTGTATACTGTTTAGGTAGCCAATTAATGGTAGAGTCTGAAAATTCTTTCTCACAGTCTAATACCCTATCAAGAAAATTATGATTGTCAAGTTTTGACCAAACTTCTTCTGATACATAATTTGCTACAATTTGACTTTCTTCATAATCAACTCTTGTTAAAGTAGTAACGTAGGTGCTTAATGTAATGATTTCCTTGCTATTACTAATTCCACTAGTTTCAGACAACTTTGAAATCTTAGTAAGATAAGGTGAAAGTTCTCTTACTGGAAAGTTCATTGCGTCAAAATCAAGCGACCAAAACATGCTCGCCAAATCTTCCTCGAATATTTTCGAACCATTCTTAAAATTTGATATAATAGAGATCTGTTCCACGTATTGAGAGTCTATCTGGTCAATCCAATTGGTTACTCTAGCAAAATCATTTGTAAGCAAGACCATTTGCTCTTTGATCCTTTGATTTTCTTCTTTCTCTTTTCTCCAACCATCAAAAAGAAATGAAATAGTTATACCTATAAAAATTGCGACAATCTCAAATGCATACTTCTTAAATTCTCCTTTCATAAGTCAAAACAATTAAACACTACTGACAGATAATCAAAATTAAAACTTTTTTATCATACCATCAATCCTTTTTCTGAAGCTCTAAAATTTTAATTTGGCGAATATATGCCTATGATGTAAATTGTATGCAATTTTATTAATAACTCTAATACACAAGTCTATGAAAAAACTGTTTTCTGTTCTTATAACCATCATTATTTGTTCTGTTTTTTCCATATCATCCGCCCAGTCTAATCTGGGTTTTGGATTAAAGGGAGGAATAAATGTTGCTTACCAATCTACTCCCGGAGAAGGTTTAAACGTAAATGTTGAAAATATAATGAGATTTCATGGAGGTGCGTACCTCAACTACTTCTTTCTTGATAATATAGCCATACAGCCGGAATTATTAGTTTCAGGAAAAGGCTCAAAATGGGATGATCCTTATTTTGATACAAAGGATCTTTTAACATACATCGACTTACCGATTTTAATACGCTACCAGCCTGTTAAACTGTTAAACATACATGCAGGTCCTCAGTTTGGGTACCTGATAAGTGCCGTGCAGGATGATCTCTCAGGTGATGAAAAAATGGATATAAAGGACTGGTATAATAATGCAGATATAGGTTTGGTTTTTGGTGCTGAAGCGAACCTTCCCTTTAATATAAATCTTACTGTAAGATATATTCTCGGGCTGTCGGAAGTAACAAACGATGTTGAATATATTGAGCCCTGGAAAAATAATTTTATTCAGGTATCAATCGGGTATAGAATTAAGGGCAGGTAAAAATATGATTACATACTGTATTTCAGCCCTGACAGCGGGAGATATATGCTGCGAGCTCTGATTCTTCATTCAGTGGGTATAAATACTGAGGCTAAGTTAAGGAAACATGCCCACTTTAACTGTTAACTCAGTTAATATTAGATATATAGAAATTATTCTGGTCATCAACTACCCAGAGTTGACCATTAATATATTCTAATGAAAGGTTCCCTCCTGAGAGCGTTATATCCTGTATTTGATAATTTTCAACTGCCTGCCAGGTGTCAGGGTCAAATTTTACTATGTTGTCGTAAAGTGCCATCCAGAGAAATCCATTACCAAAGGCCAGATCACCTATGCCGCTATAAAAAGTAGCCGACTGGATAATATTTCCGCTAAAATCACATTTAGCCAGTGCAAAATCGTAACCCTGACCTAACCTGGCATAGAACCAGATATTTGAACCGTCATGAGTAATTGCATCAACTGTGCCATATGTGCTTCCTATCGAGATATTTCCTGTTTGGCTTCCATTCACAGGATCCCTGAAATATAAAGCACCATTATAACCGGTAATCAGTGTATTGTTCCCATATGCAATAGATCCATGGCAGTTACTCAGATACATGCTTTGAATTACAGATCCATTATTGATATCAATTTCTGCCAGCCTACTGCTCCATGGCCAGTCGACAACCCAAAGCCTCTGCCCGGTCCATGCAAAACCGTCAATCTGTTCATTAAAGGAAGAAGTAAACTGTGGAGAGCCAAGTTCAATATCAGTCAACCAGTTATCAAAATCAATATCTGCGACTTTTTTAAATGTTACATGATAAAACTTACCGTTATAAGGAATTTCAAAGGTGGCGACATTATTATCTACTGTGAATTTATATAATTCGAACTCGATAGATAAAATGTCATCTACAATGCAATATATCCTTGACCATATATCTCTTATTCCAAAATCATCTTCATATAATACGTGATAGTGATCCTCCTCCGTGAATATCCAGTATTTTGGTTCCTCATACCATGATAATCCTCCGTTATCTAATAGTTCCCACGTTCCTATCAGTTTATTTACCTCTTCGGTTTTTTCACATGACGATATGAATAATACCAATCCAATTAAAAGGGTAATCTTTTTCATTTTATTGTATCTTAATGCATTGTCTCTCAAAGTTACACGAAATACAGGTCAAAGTCAAGATTTTTCTGTTAGGTTAATTATACAATAAGCTTATGCCTTATCTGTAACCGGAAATCAGACCTGGCATGGTTTACCAGGGGGCTAACGTAACTTAAATGCATCTTTATTTAAAGTAAATCGTATAATATCAAGCAATTGTTAAATAATACGATTGTGGGTTTTTATTTAAAGTTAAATTTATTAGTAATTAATCCTTAAGACATTAAAAATGAAACGAATTATCAGATTTGCCGGTTTATTTATTTTTATTTTCTCATTTATTGCCATAAACAGCTGTGATAAGCTTAAACAAAGTGAAATCGACCTTTTACTGGATCATATCTGGAACTGGGATAAAATGACAACCACCTCTACGAATGAAAATGTCCAGAACATTATAGCACTTTATAATATCTTCATGACAGGTGCAACCCTTAAGTTTCATGCAGATGGAACTTATACCATCACCATGCTCGACGAAACTGACGATGGTGATTGGGAATTAATCGATAATGATGAAGTGCTTTTGATGGATGATGATGAGATGACAATCATCAAACTAACAAAAGATGACCTGATACTTCAGGGTGAAGAGGTCAGTAATGATTACGGCACTTATAGTGTAACGATGTACTGGAAGAAATAGAAAGCCAGAGAGCTTCTCCCTTTCTCCCCTTCTCCTTTTCTATATTACTTTATCCTGACGACTCCTTCTGCCACCCTGGTGAACCTGGTCATTACCAGGGGATCGTGCCCGGGGATAATAAGGTCTGGATCGCTGACAAGGCTTTTCATTCTTTGCAGCGACTTTATATAAGCATCGGGATCACGAACCAGTGATACCGATAATTCGTGATCAAGGTTATAATAGAACCAGCTGTCATCGGAGGCAATCATCACCTTTTCAGTTTTTGTTTCAACCAGGAGATGCTGGCTTTCGAAAGTATGAGTTGAACCTGTGAATACCCTTATTCCGGGAATGATTTCTATGCTGTCGCCATCGATGAACCTGATCCTGCCGTCAAGGTTGGCCTGAACAATTTTCAGGACGTCATCTTTATTAAGACCACGCTGATCTGCACCTTCCTGCCAGCCATCGCCAACTAAATATAAATATTCATTCCTCTGCATCCATATAGTCCCGTTGCCAAAAAGGTGCAATCCGCCAATATGGTCGTAGTGGGCGTGAGTTAATATTATATCGGTTATGTCTTCAGGATTTACATCTATTCTCTGAAGAGCCGAGTCAGGTCTTAAAAAGAATTGCCCTGCAGCAAGAGGACTCGCATAATCCCTTTCATAGCCGACGTCCACCAGTATTTTCCTTCCGTTATCACCCTTTAAAAACCAGATATAATACGAGAACGAAACACTGTCCTCCGGGTTCGCACCTAAGGCAACCCTGGATGCCGGGACTTTGGATTCTGAACCACCATATTCGATAGCATATACTTCATATGTGCTTGAAGGTTGAGAATATGATAACTGAATAATTAAGAAAAAAGCTGTGAGAGTGAATATAATGCATTTCATGATTTTGAGTTTTGATAAATAAAGTTAAATAAATTATTTGACCTTACTCTGAAGTGTTGAATATCTTATAAGCAATATTACTGAGAAAGGAAGAATAGGAGAAGACTAATTGACTGAGGAACGAAGAGCGAAGAGCGAAGAGCACAGGGCAAAGGGCAGTCTACAGTCTGCAGTCAGAAATGAGTGTTAATCGTTAATTAGTAAAAACTGTCAATGCTATTCAGGCATGGACAAACGAGGAACCAGGAACCAAGAACCCGGAAAGAGGAACTAGAAACATCCCTGCTCCCTGTTTTATCAGACGGACCCTCTGGCGAAGTCTGACTCCCTGCTCCCTGCCCCATTCTCCCTGCTTTACTCACACCGCTTTATAATTTCAGCGGTCCGGTGACCATATGGTAATGATCCTCCTTCATCTTCCTTAAGCTTCTTCCATGCCCTGGCAATTATTATCTCATCGACATCATCCTTATCACATTCCACCTGCACAACATATTCCTCACCGGCATAGGTGGCTATATTCAGTTTAACTACTGCTTTACCCATATATTATAATATTGCTATATAAATATAGTGATATTTATTGATACAATATTTTAAAAATACAATATGATAAATACCCCGTTTTGATCAGAATGGTATGAATATAATGATAATTTCAGCCCACCTCAATTTCCGGTTCCTTGTCTTTAAATATCAGGTACCAGATGCCGTTCTCGATGAGAGCTTCTTTACCTATTACGAAGAATAGCTCCCTAAAGTAAGCGTTCTTTTCATCCTCCATCATAGGCAACCTGTTCAACTCCTTGATTTTTTCCTCAGCTTTTTTGTAGATCACCTTCATAATCTGGTATTGATTAAGCAGATTTTCATAAGCCTTTGTTTTTATGTATGCCCTGATTAGGGCAAAAACCCCCAGCATAATAGGAGCAATAACAAGCATAATATTAAGCATCAGGTAGTTAGCTATAAAGATATTACCAAGAAAAAATATTGAAAAGAAAAGTATCATGGCCAGTACCAGAAAGGTATTGGATACCCGGTGGTAGTAAGCTATACGTTCTTTCATTTTTTTAACTGACGCATCAAAATATTCACACTGGTCCTTTATCCAATTATCGGTCAGATCACTGATCCAATCAGGGGTATGTGATTTATTATTAAAGCTTATGCCATGGAGGGCTGACAGAATATGTTTCACCCATGTAAATTCTGTTCCATGAATTCTTAATATGTAATCAGATACATTCTCACTAATGCCGGCGAGATTCCAGTAAAACTGCATTCTGAATCCCTCGGCCAGGGTCCTGCTGTACAGGTATTTCTTATGATCTTTTTTCAATCTCGAATAAATGAATATTATGGTTGTAACTACAAGAACTGACATTGACATTGCGAGTATTATTTTGCTCGTCCATATATTGGAATATATCTCAAGCGTAAGTACAAACAATAATCCAAGTGCAAACATCCAGCTCGTAATAATCAAATCCCTTTTTCTTGTTTTAACAGCAATCTGATCAAGAATTGCATACCAGTCCATAAGGAACTTATCTGGAAGATCAAGTTTCTCAGGTTCTTTGAACAGGTAAGACTTTGATTTTTCCACTTTACCATTATCAAGCCTGTATGAATCTTTGTTAATTTCTTCTATTTTGTTTAGCGCCTCTTTAAGTGTTATATCTTTATGTATACTTTCCAGGGATAGAAACTTACCAGACTCAGGCAATTTTGAAATATTTCCCCATGATTGTTTTCTTTCACTAGGCAATATAAAAACGCTGCCTTCATAATCATAAGTACTTTCAGCAATCGTGTTATCATCTCCCATTATCTTATATTTAACTATATCAGCCGTTCCTCCTTTTTTCCCCATCTTACCATCCCACAATGCAATAAGAATCAAGGAACTGTCTGCAACCAGTTTTCCAGTCTTTAAATACTGATCGGGCCTGTCAGCATCTATTTCATCAGGTTCGACTATAAAGCTTCTTTTTGCCTGCTTGAGCAAAGCATCAAACTCTATATCAGAAAAATCATCAAAGTCATCTTTGTATTTTTCAGGCTCAAAAGGCATCGGAACTATCAGTTCAAACCTGTCACGGTAATTGTCATTTTCCCATTTCATATTCAGAAAAATTTCAGCTACAAACCTGTCAGCTCCCTCGGCTATTGAGGAAAAAAGGTGAATGGGAGAATTGGGATATTCTGCAGCCAATTCCCTGAAGAGATTAACTATCTGACCTTTTTGCCTGTCAGTAGTTATTACGTCAAGATGGCCTACCACACCTACTGTGATCGGTATCCTTTCTGACATTAACATTACTATTGTGTTTAATTTTCAATTTTCTTTATTTGAAATTATTGTACTTTTTATATTGATAATACATGGCGAATTATTACCTGCAATTTAATTAATAGCTGCTAATCTCCTTATTAACCTTAAAGAAAAACAATATGTGCATCATGTTTAGATAAACCTGACAACAGCTCTTTTACGGTTAAACATTGCAAAAGGTTAGCTGAATATGCAAAAAATCATATACAGGTTGAGATAAAATAAAGGCATAAAGACAGAAAAAGTAAACGAGCAGTACAAAATAATTATACTGCTCGTCATCAGGTTTCAGGTTTTGGATTCTCTGCATACCTTAGTCTGGATTATTCTCGTGAAGGCCGCATTCCTTATTGGAACCAGATTCCCACCACCACCTGCCGGCACGGAAATCCTCGCCGGGTTTAATGGCACGTGTACAAGGCTCACAGCCAATGCTTACATAACCTTTATCATGTAATATATTATATGGTACATTATGCCTTCTGATATAATCCTCCACGTCGCTCAGTTCCCAGTTAAGCAAAGGATTATACTTATATATACCCCTGGTCACATCAGTCTCTATCATTTCCAGTTCGTCACGGCCCAATGATTGATCTGCACGTATGCCTGTAATCCAGCACTTCATTCCTTTGAGGGCTCGGTTTAATGGCTCAACCTTTCGAATATGGCAGCATTCTTTCCTGTTTTCAACAGAACTGTAAAAACTTAATGGACCTTTTTGGGACAGCAACTTTTCCACAGAACCAGTATCAGGAAAGTAGGTCTTTATATTCTTCCCATATTTTTCGAGGGTATTGCGGAACACCTTGTATGTTTCCTTAAATAGTCTGCCTGTATCAATAGTTATTACTTGAATCATTAAGTTATTTGTAAATATCATATCTGTGATAACCTGGTCTTCTATCCCGAAACTTGTTGTAAAAACAATCTGGCCGGGATATATCTCAGCCATGTATTTCAGTCCATCTACAGGATTTTTTTCATGTACAACAGACAGCAATTCTTTAGCTTTCTTGTTCATCACCAGAACCTCATTAATATAATCCTTTGTATTGACTTCTTTGACTTACGTGTTCCTCTTCGTATAATAACAAGCATACGCCCCCATCTGATGCGCTCCCATAATCTTTCATGAAAGAAATAAAGCATCATTTTGATGAAGGCTTCGGCAATAGCAATGCCAGTGGCTTTCTGTGCAGCATAAGGATCTTTATGGAAGAAAAGATATGCCAGTCCGAATGTTGTTGCAGAGGCAATTAAGCGCCAGGTAATGGTCTTAACAATACTTTTTATCGGTCGGTCTCGAGTAACTCTTTGTTTCCTGACAGTGGGCGGAGCAGGGACACTCCTGCGATATACCTTTTCAGGTTTTCCATTTTTTTGACCCTCAACTGTTCTCACTGGTACACCTGTATTTTTTGATTCTTTTGTAATCGTTTCCATCCATGAAATAGATTAGAATGATGCTAATTGCAAAAGTAGCTAATATGATGTACGCAGCAATTGGGTAAAATATGGTATTTGAGTAACTATTAATACTTATATGAAATTATGATTTTAAGTCTCCTGTCTTCAGTTGGCAGTCAGCAGTCCCCAAACAGATTCGCACCCAAAGCAATTGGGGACTGAAGACTGGCAACTGAGGACTTTTGAAGATTATTTATTAGTACTGAATCTAAGGATTAAGTAGCCAGTCAGCCCTGAAATAAGCGATCCGGCAATGATTCCTATTTTTGCTGAGTTTACTACAGCTGGATTATCAACAAATGCAAGGTTCGAAATAAATATTGACATAGTAAATCCCACTCCGGCAAGGAAAGCTATTCCTGCCAATTGCCAGCCGTTCATTCCTTTCGGCATGACGGTCAGTTTAAACTTCCTGGCGAGCCAGGTAAACAATGAAATACCTATTGATTTTCCTGCAAAAAGGCTGATTACTATTATGAGTATAACAGTATAATTAATATCAGTATCGGTACTCAGATTAACTCCTGCATTAGCAAAGGCAAAAACAGGTATAATAAGATATGCAACCCAGTTATGCAGGCTATGCTCAAGGTGTTGCAGTGGTGATTGTACCTTACTTGTCCAATCTTCAAGGTCATCTATATATTCAACCTGTTCTTTCGAAAGTACAGGGCCTGTACCTTCACCTGCTTCCTTAAATGCATCAACTATATTGCATAGATTAACAGCATAGGTGTTTACATTAACTTTCCTTCTGATTGGTCTCGTGAAAGCAAGCAGACCACCTGCCACAGTGGGATGAAACCCTGCCTTCAGGAAGAGTAGCCATACTATAACCCCGGCGGCAAAAAACAGATATCTTGAGTATAAACCTTTGGAAGATAGAATAACAAGTACTATTATTATTGCAAGTGCAATTATAAGTAGTAGCCATTTAATACCCGTGCTGTAAAAGACCGCTATCAACACTACAGCCCCAATATCATCAACTATCGCAAATGCTGCAAGGAAAACCTTAAGGCTGACAGGTACCCTTTTGCCCAGCAGCTTTAAAATAGCAAGTGAGAAGGCAATATCAGTTGCAGCTGTAATACCCCAACCGTGAGATGTATCCGGGTCCTTATTTAATATAACGTAAAAGCTTATAGGTACTACCATACCGCCTATGGCAGCAAAGATCGGGAAGGATGCTTTCTTCAGGTTATTCAACTCCCCAATCATTACCTCACGCTTAATTTCCAGTCCGATGAGGAAGAAAAAAATAGCCATCAAACCATCGTTTACCCACAATATCAATGGCTTTATTAACTCAAAATCAGGTGTCTGGATACCAAATTCATATTGCCAGACAGAGTTATAGAAAACGGCGAGAGGGGAATTAGCAAGTATAAGTGCTAGGATGGTAGTGCCAAATAGCAAAACTCCACTTAGGCTCTCAATCTTAACGAATTTCTGAAAAGGAGATATAAGGATATTTTCAATCTTCATACTTAATTAATTATAATTAAGGATAATCTCCGGCAAAATAGTAAAATTCAGTGTTACCTGGTATTAATTCAGTTAATCCTACATCTCCCCGGCATTGATCATGGGAAGCCATTTCGACAGTTCTTCAATAATGGATTCAAGTTCTGCTGAGTCAGCTATATTATGAAACTCATCAGGATCATTTTCGTGATCATATAATTCTTCGTCCCCATTATAATAGCGAATATATCTCCATCTTTCAGTTCTTACAGAGTGATTACCCCTATGGTATGTTGTTATCGCAGGTTCATCTCTTCTTACTTCCGGATCACTGATCTGGGGTAACAGGCTGATCCCCTCAAGTTGATCAAACATCTCTCCCCCTACCAAATTTACAAGTGTTGGATATATATCAAGCAGGCTAACGGCTTCAGATGAAACTGAACCCGGTTTTGTTAATCCGGGTACAACAAATATCAGCGGTACCCTTGTAGATTCTTCCCAGAGTGTAAATTTCTCCCATTGCTCTTTTTCACCAATATGCATACCATGGTCTGACCATAGTACAATAATTGTCTTATTTGCCCTTCCACTCTCCTCCAGTCCATTTATCAGCTTACCGATCATTGCATCAGAGAATGAAATACAGGCTTCGTAAGCCTGAACAGCATACTTCCACTGGTCATTCTCAAGCATCCATTCCTGCCATTCCCTTCTGAGCCACTGGTATGATACAGGTGATACATCATCCAGGTCATTTTCAAGAATATCAGGAAGTTTTATTTCATCTACTGGATACATATCAAAGTACTCCTCCGGAACAAACCATGGTATATGGGGCCTGAAAATACCAACTGCCAGGAAAAGCGGCCTGTCATGTTTCTTCTTGAGTTCAGAAACTGCCCATTCAACAACTTTATAATCAGCCATATCCTCGGCCCTGCCAAGGGGTCCCCAGTCAAAGAAATATGAAGGCCTGTTTTCCGTATTAGCACCTGCTATGTTTTTCCAGGTCACCGTTTTAACATCATTTATTTCATATGTCTCAGGCCATAGAGAAGGTGGTAATGACCGTGATTTTGAAGGATAATATTCATCCCATATTGTTGAATCATTCTGGTCGACACCGTATGCTGTCTGGATCCATGAGAGTGCGTGGAATATTTTACCTCCCCCTTTTACCGTATATCCCAGACTCCTGAAAAATTCAGGTATTGTCAAAGCATTTTCGAGGACAGGTGACTGTCTCCATAGATGCACATTAGCATATACTCCAGATGTACTGGGCCTGACGCCGGTCATAACACTTGTACGCGAAGGGCAACATGCAGGGGCTGTACAATGTGCATTCTCAAATATCATTCCCCTGGCAGCCAATGCATCTATATTGGGTGTATACATATTGTCTCTTCCTCCAAGTGGGTTTATCCAATCATTCATATCATCTATAGCAATGAACAAAACATCGGGATGGATATGCTTTTCCTGGCATGAACAGATGGATAATAAAACAGCAATAATCAGTAACGTTTGCTTCTTCATTTACAATGTTTATCGTGTGATTGGTATTCTGAAAATATTGATACTCAAGGGATCTATTTCAAGGGTTTTTATACCCGATAGTCTGATAGGACCATTTATTACCACTTTTTCAGGTTGACCCGGTTCATTAAATGCCATATCATCAGGGGCAGTGATTGACCAGTGTTCTGCCACAAAACCTATGTCAGCATTATCTACATCAAAGCTCATGGTTACTTTTCCCCATGTGGGGTTAACAGCTGAAATAACAAGGGTATCACCTGAATCATTCTTTGCCGCAGCAATATCAAGTGGACGTGTTTCTCCATCAACCTTCAATGGTATGGTTCCGTACCATGCACGATATAGCTTGAGCACCTGCCCTGTTGATGCCATTACAGAATGTGTGGTATTTGTCTTAATACAACCGATGACATTTACTGTCTGTGCATAATTAGCCATATAAATAATATCTGACTGCCTCGTGAACTCGTTCATGCCTGCTGCAATTCCGATTGCATCCCTCATGAAATATCTGGTTCCCAGTTCACCATAGATATGTGGCCCGTACCAGTAATTATATTCATCAAGGCATATCCTTATATCTTTATCAGCAAGGTCCGGTATTTCTTCCCTGTACCGTCGATGTGCATCTGCTTTACTTTTTATGGCTCTCGGAATTTGAAGCACGTGTGTCATTAATCCTCCACCATGCCAGTCCTGTCGGTAAAAATGTTCACTGATCAGGTCCATATTATCAGCACAATTAGCGAGAATCATTTCATCCCAATCTCCTACTTCACCCACTGCTACAAGTACAATGTCAGGGTCGACCGATCTCATTGCCATGGCAAAATTATTGTGTTTTTCGACAAAAGCTTCTGTCGACATATGTCCCAGCTGCCAGCTTCCATACATTTCGTTTCCTATTGACCACCACCTGACATTCCATGGCTCGGGGTCTCCGTTATCAGCTCTTAGCCTGCCCATAGGTGTATTCTGATCACCATTACAATACTCAACCTGCTGGCGTGCCTGTTCCTCATTGCCCAGTCCGGCATTCACAGCAATATAAGGTTCTGTTTCCAGCAGGCGGCAGAACTGTATAAATTCATGCATTCCTACATCATTATGTTCAATTCCGGTCCATGCCGGGTTTTTACGTGGAGGCCTCTTATCTCTTGGCCCTATACCATCCTTCCAGTCATAGCCACTAACAAAATTACCTCCCGGCCACCTGTAAACGGGCGAATTAAGTTCTTTCAACAATGCCAGCACATCTTTCCTGAAGCCATCAATATTATCCGCAGGCATCAGGCTGATTGTACCTACATAGAGATTCCCCATTCCTTCGGCACTAATTTCAATTGATGCATTATGGGTAAAAACATCAGAGTTGAAATTAAGAGGATACTCGTTATAACCCGGATTAAATGCATCAATGTTAACAACCTGTTCGTAGTCTCCGGCAGAAAGTGTGATACTGACGTTTTCTATCCCGGGGTCTGCTTTAAGGATTATCCTGCCGGTATATTCCATTCCTTTATTAAGGCCAAGTGCATCCTGAAATAATGAAATATTAGCATCTGGCCTTATGCTTAGAACCGGTGTAATATCACCGACATAGGAGTTTGTTTTATCTATGGTCAGTAGGTCGCGGTTACCTCTTATCCCCCAGTCTGATTCTTCAGCATCCGGCTCATAGTAAAATTTTCTGTCACGGATCATCTCCGCCCATATTCCCCCATATATACAGTGCCCCAGATGTTCTATAAACTGACCATAAATGTATTTTGAGATTGGTGTACCAGTCTCTTCCATGTCAACCGTAATTGAAGTGATGAATTTCTCCTCAGATATCAGTTCGAATTTCATATCGTCGAACCATACCCTGCCGGATGCTCTCCCTTCGAGACCGAAAACACAGGATACAATTGCTGCATCATTATCACCTGTTTCAAAGACATATTCCACTTTTGTCCAGTCATTGGTACCGTTGAAGCCCGTGGTTTCAACAGGCATTCCATCGATCCTGATACCTGCTCCTTTTATTCCACCCGGAACAATACTATCAGTTTTAACCCATCCGGTAAACCTGTACTTAGACCATGGTTTCAGATTAACCTTATTATACCATCTACCGTATGATGGCCTGTCGCTGTAAATTGTGAGACTCTTATTTCCCTCTTTGGCCTCAAAATCATAAAAAAGTATTGCCGTACCCCTTCTGCTTTCAGGAGTCCAGAACAATACTTCGGAAGACATCACATCCTCTGCTGATCCGTTTCTAAGCTCGCCCCATTTCGATCCTGTCAGGGGCTGATTTTCACCGCTGTTGCATGAAGCAAATAATAATGCTACAAGAATAAAGAACATCAGTTTTCTCATATTATTTAGTTTAATTAGTTTTTAATAACCGCTCTATGTGGAGTACCGTGAAACACATCTTTTGTTAAATCGAATGAAAATCTATTTTGGCAGGACACCGGTTCTCCATGCCCATATTTCCCAATCATCTTTTAATTCCTGTACCAATTCAGGGTACTGATCCGATAAATCATTCAACTCGGTCCTGTCAATTTCCATATCATACAACTCCCATTCGCCGTTTCCTAAAGCCACCAGTTTCCATTTCCCTTTCCTAATATACCTGTTCCATTCATGTTCAAAATAATATGCTTCCCTGTCAACAGGTGAATTATTTATTGCTGCATTCACAAGGCTCAATCCTTCAAGAGGTATTATAGTATTTCCATTATACAATTCAGGATATTCAGCCCCTGTAACATCTACAATTGTAGCCATTATGTCTATAATTCCTGCAACCTGTTTTCTAAGGCTGTTTTTATCATCCAGTACCTCCGGCCAGTGCATGATAAAAGGTGATGCCACGCCACCTTCATGACCATAGTGTTTGTACCACCTGAATGGTGTATTACTCAGATTGGCCCATTCTGTTTCATAACTTGAATATGTGGTGTCCGGTCCGGGTATAATTGAAGGTTTATTCCCAAAATGAAGTTCAACACCATCAAAATTACACTCCGGTGCATATCTTCTCACCCACTGTGTTTCAGGATTCCATCCTTCTGCACATCCTCCATTATCTGAGAGGAAAAATATCAGTGTATTTTCAAGCTGCTTTTCTTCACGCAGTGTTTCCACTATTTGTCCTATACCCTGATCCATAATTTCAACCTGGGCAGCATAGGTTGCCATTCTTCTGGCCTGCCATTCCTTTTCTTGAACTAATTCCCATGAGGGTACCCTGGTATCTCGTGCCGACATTTCCAGGTTTTCTTCAAAGATACCGAGCTCTTTTTGCTTTTTAAATCTTATATCCCTAAGCTTATCCCATCCCTGCTCATATATATCCTGGTATTTATTTATTGTATGTTCAGGGGCGTGGAGCGGCCAGTGTGGTGCAGTGTATGCTACATACAAAAAAAATCGCTTATCCGGGTTAACTATTCCGTGTTCTCTTATGAACATACAGGCACTATCAGAGATAGCATTTGTGTAGTAAAAATCTGGTCCTGCTTTAACAGGTTCATTCATCAAAGTCAGTGTAGAGGGATCATAATAGCTGCCTGCTCCTGTAATAGTCCCAAAAAACCTGTCAAAACCCCTCTGTAAGGGCCAGTTACTTTTATTCTCAGCTGTTGTTGAGCGAGACACATGCCATTTGCCTGACATATAGGTTGAATACCCGGATGAACGCAGCACTTCAGCTATTGTCAGACAGTTACGGGTTATTTCCCCGTAGTATCCTCCTTCTCTGACAACTCCATCAACCATATGTCCAAGTCCGGTCTGATGTGGATAGAGACCTGTCAGTAATGCAGCACGGGTGGGGCAACATCGTGCATTATTATAAAATTGCGTGAATCGTATTCCTTCAGAAGCAAGCAAGTCAAGGTTGGGTGTTTCTATCTCACCACCATAGCATCCTATGTCCGAAAAACCCATATCATCAGCCATAATAAGAATAATGTTTGGTTTGTCATCATTATTAGTGCATGATATCGTGTATAAAGCGAATGCAAGTGTAAAAAACAGGACTATTTTTTTTTCTGATAGCACCATATATATTTGATTATTTCAATAATAAAGGTTCAGCCCAATTCCCCATAATACCACGTCGGCGATCCGAACTTACACCTGTGATTTCAGATCTTAGTACAAGTTGCCTTACTCCTGTCAGGTCAACTGCGATATTAACCGGCATATCATTTATTCTCATATTTCCACTTCTATACAGAACTTTTCCATCACCTTCTACAATAAATACGATACCCTGGTCAGCGTCAGCTGACCTTGAATTATCATCAACACCTATTATTGCAGTAAATTCCGTGAACATCCCATTAATATCGAATGTGTTCCTGCTCCCAGGGAAAGCTCCGATACTCGAGCTATATGTCATACCATTCATTTCTGCCTTCCAGGTAAAACGTGAATCTCTCTGCTCGGATTCAAGGTCGGTCAGATCTACTCTATTCTCAACAAGTGATCCAAGTTTAAATGTGATTGTATTGTCATCGCCTCTCTCTGTCTCGTTCACATCGCCATCTTTCCATACAGTCCTTACATCGGCAATGTATTCTTTTTCAGGATCAAGGCCTTCTATTATCATATAGGTAGCAGGTGAGTAGCCATAAAGTTCACCATCCAGATAGACCTGGTAACCAGAATTAAGGTAATACTGTGCTCCCCAGCTTAATTTCACAGCATCAAGTCCAACTGCTTCAACAGATAATCTTCCAGGCTCCCTTGTATTGTACTTATATGAATACGCCGGCTTAAACGAAACCGACCACTTAATAGTACCAGTTTTTCGAGGAAACATGGTGATTGTCGACCAGCCCTGGTGATTGGTGATACTTGTTTTCAGTTTTTTTGCTCCTTTAACCGTGAGACCGCTGATTTCATAATATTCACCCCTGGGGTAAGCAAAATGGATCTGATAAGGATCATCTTTTATTACATTGCTTCTGCCAGAAAAGGTTTTATCTTCATTATCATAATTAGTTTCCTCAAGATCAATCCAGCCCTGGGTTATATGCCTGTTTGTGGACAACAGCTGTATCTGACCATTATCGGGCAGTATTGTCACCACCCTGCAGCTTGTCGGTGGTATTTCGAATGCAGCTCCATTCACCCAGGCTCCCAGGTATTCATTATTCCAGAAATCAAAAATATGACATGGTCCTGGGTGATCAATTCCGATATCAGAAAATTTCAGAACATGTTGATTCATTTTTCCTTCTTCAAAATTGAAAAGACCAACCACATCATATTGCCTCTCAAGGTGATTTATTTTCAGATCCCAGAGTGTTTTTCTCCTGTTTGAAGGAAAGAGGTCAACCGGTCTTATATCTACCGCAGGATAAACCTTTTTCAACAGTTCTATCCTTTCATCAGAAAGATCGGTAAGTCTGTCACTCGTCATCAATGACTGGCCAGTGAGCCCCTGGAGTGTTGCCCATACCTGCGCTTGCTGGAGGGTTAATGGTTGTCTGAGCATCATTACATCAGGATCGGTATACCAGACTATATTATGCTGATAGTAATATCGCATCGTAGGCATCAGAGCAACATCAAAACCGCTCCATCCCAGTACTACATCCCCTCCGGTCCTTGATCCGTCCATAATACCTATTCCCTGGATTGGTATTCCCCAGCATCCCAGCAAATACCTCCATGGACCGAGAGCTTCTCTGATGGTTTCAAGTGTACCGCGATATAACTCCTCGTTATCCTGCCCGGGTGCTTGCATAAACTCATTTACCCGTTCATATTCCCTTACCACGATAGGCTGACCATCTATTTTAAAATAATCATAGCCCCATCCGACCATAGTATCAAACAGGTCATAAAGATACCTGTGTGCAACATCGGAGGTAGGGTCTATCAGGTAATTGCCTTCCCATGTGTTTGAAGCAGAGGTACTGTCTGGTTTGAAGATAAATACGCCCGGATTTGACATAACTACGGAATCATTAGACTGTCCGTGTGGAGCTATCCAGATACCTGGTACCAATCCCTGTTCCTTGATATAATCAGCCAGTTCTGCCATTCCCAAGGGAAATGCCTGATCAATACCTGTCCAGTCGCGTGAGCCATGACCTCCATCGGCTCTTTCTTTTTGCCAGCCGTCATCGATCTGGAGGTACCTTGCTCCGTAATCGAGCAAGTTTTCATTCATCCATCTTGCGTTTAACTTCACTTCATCTTCGTTAATGTGCTGGTAATAGTAATACCATGTGCACATTCCTGAAGGAGGCAGTGGGAATATCTCCTTATCAATGGGATTGTAAAACTCAAGACCCAGACTGTCACGGTACCAGTTTGGGATCAGAGTACCATCTTTAAGGGTAATTTCATCTTTAACCGGATCAAAGATACCATCTGCCAGGTTTGTCTTGATATCACCGAGAGCCATAAGGAAAAGTTCAGTATTATCTTTATCAGAAATCCGTGCAGGTACTTTATAAGGCCAGTCCCTGTGAGTGTAATCGGGTCCGGTTGCAATCTTGTTATCGTTGCAGGATCCTAAAATGAAAAGAATCAGTAGTAAACCCAGAAAAAACAAATTATTGCTATGGTATTTCATTCCGTTGTATTTATAATTGAATTACTTCTTCGTGATAGTTAACACATGACTGTCATCTGTTATTGCAAGATCAGTAAAATATCTGTATGTTGACTTTTTCAATTTGTATTTCTTCCCGTCAAGTCTTATTTCCCAATCTCCCGGCGAGCTGAGATATATACGTGTAGTATGTTTATCTCCAGACCTGTTTTCAATCCAGGTGTTTATAGTTCCTTCAGAGCGGTTAAATATTATCTCTTTTTCTTTTTGAAAGCCATCTCTTTCAAGTTCCAGGCCTACTCGCTCATTCCCAGTGACTACCCAGAATCTTGTTCTGAGTCCGTCCCTGGGTGTAACCGAGTATTCAGTCCCTTGTTCTTTAATGATACTACCATATGCTATCATTCCGAACAATGGATCTTCAGCAAGTATTGTTGAGGCTATCCTTACGGCCGCACCATGACCCAGATCCTGTTCTCCATCATAGAACCATGCGCCTCTGTCAACATCTTTTCGTATCCAGGCCCTGCCCTTTTTGGACGACATGAAAGCCCAGCCGGTAGCACCGTCATTTTCTTTTCCCGGAGCCCAATAACCAAAATTGGTTTCTTCAGTTCCGGTATTCATTAGTGACCATGCGCTGAGATATGATGCATATCCAAGCTGAAGCCAGTCCCATGGTTCTTCTGCGAACCTTAATCCGTAATCTAGTATTGCCCATCCACCCATTCTTGCCATATAAGAGAGACAGTGCCTGTCGGAGCTGGTAGTAAAGTCTGATCCCAGCAGGAAGTACTTCGTTTCCAGCCATCCTCTGACAGCCAGTCCTGCGTAATGTTGCTGAACCATGAATTCAAGCGCATCCTCCTTACTTACACTGGGATGTGACCACCATTTTTCAAGCTTCACATCATACCACAGGTTTGAGTCTGGTTTCATATCTGTAGTAGCTCCATAACGAGCAAAGGCATATGATGATTCAAAAGCCGTACGGTCAATGGCATATTCAGACCTGTAAGGATAGTCATCATCATAGATGAAATACTTCACTTTCTTTTCGTATTCATTCCTGAGCCATGATGCTTCATCCTTTCTTCCGGCTTCCCCGAGGGCAATAATAAGGTCTTCTATAACCAGTTCATTATAGCAACCCCATTTGTAAGTATCATACCATGGAAGTATCTCGTAAGGGTATATAAAATAAGCTCTGGCCGTTTGCCAGGCCCGCTCCAGGTAACCATTAGCATCAAGG
>Ga0209536_100006009_pt1 | contig 18694 bp, 18 predicted proteins | sample DeeMarSeWOR28_12_FD_187461 | JGI IMG/M metagenome (GOLD analysis project Ga0209536, IMG submission 187461) | Marine sediment microbial communities from White Oak River estuary, North Carolina - WOR-2-8_12 (SPAdes) (version 2) | ecosystem: Environmental > Aquatic > Marine > Intertidal zone >... | reverse complement strand
GCACAGTTTTTCTGAAGCATACCCTGCGGGTCATTGCTATTTTTCCCCCTCTTGTTTCAACACCATTTCCACGGTTTTATATATTTTGTCTCCGGCCAGATTGTAGGTGTAATTTTTGACAATCACCTTGTTCGGCACTATCGCCTCAACGATTCCGGTCCGTCCCAATGCAACACCTTTACGGATAATATATCCCTGATTGTTTGAATCCTGAACCATGGCAAATGTATCGCGTGCGCTTGATACAATTGCTACAACAGTCAGCTGACCGGGTTCAAATTTCCGCATACCGGTCAATTCTTCAATGGGCAAATCTTTTGCCTCCACCCTTTCCTCGATAAAAGGGACAAAGGGATCACTCCTGCCTTCTCTTTTATAAACAAAAGCATCGCTGGGCTCCTGAAACAGTATGGCTGCCATTTTTTCAGTAAATTTCGGTTCTTCCTGTTTAGCAGCAGAATCCTCGGCAGAGAAAGCAGCAACACCCTGCAGGCCAATAACCATACAGGCGGCAAAAACGATAAAAAAAGATTTATGAATGGCTTTTGTATACACCGCGTCTCTTTACTATTACTTTTTGCCCGCTTGGGCGTTTTGAGCCTGCATTTCAGACTCTTCCAGAAACCTGTATGTTATAAGATTTATGTTTGAACCGAGCACCATCTCGCCTCTCTGCATGGCACCGCCGCCCAAACTGATATTTATTGCGGAAACAATACGGTCAAGCTGACTGACCTCGTATAAAAAAGTCCCGATATTATGATAGGGGCCGTCTACCTTTATAGAAACAGGTATTTCAGCATAAAACTCCTGTCTCCGTTCTCCCCCGGGCGCGAATGTGGCCATATTCAATCCCGAATTGGTGCCAAGGGCTGAAATATTTGTCAACAGAGACGGGATTTCTTTTTTCTGGGGCAGAAGTATGGATGCCTCGGCAAATAAGCGCTTGGTTTCCTCCATTTCCGCCAGATGCTCATCCAGTTTTGCCGCTATGGCCTTTGCTGTGGTTATCTCTTGGCGCAGACTTGCCTCCCGGCCCTCAAGCCCCTTAATTTCCTTGGTCTTTTCTGTGTAGTACAGAAAATAAAAGGCAACCGTCGGCAATATTATTACCAGGGCAAATATGATAATAATAATTTTTTTATCAAGCGGTACGACTTTCTTCTCAAGAAAGTCATCAAAAGCTTCTTTTATCTTGTGCGCTTTCATCCGTTTTTAAAAAGTTGGCTTTACAGTGATCTTAAATTAAATTTTCCCCTTGGCTGCCGGGAAAAAATAGCCGATTGAATATTCCTGCCACACTTATATTATCGTGTCTATCCCTCTTCCGGTGTCGATTGTTGATAGTCTGCATTAATGACGTTAATAGTCAGTGAAAAAGATTTAAGCAGTCTTCCCTGAATGCCTGTTGTGGATGTACCTGAGAGTTCGGCAGTTGCAAAATACGGTGAGGTGACAATTGTTTCCATATAGTCGGCAATTGTTGCATTATCCAGTGCTATGCCTGATATCCTCAGTATGGTGCCATTGAAACTCATGGAGTTCAACCACAGACGGCTTGACGGTGTAAGTTGGGCCAGTTCGTCCATAACACGCACTGAAAGCTGTGACCCTTTTTTCAACTGACTGATGGTGTTGAGCTTTGTCTCAAGAAGGGCCTGGTCTTTTTTGAGCTGTTCGATCTGGTTGATGGTTGTCTGGTATTTCGCCTTCTCCTTGGTCAGCGCCGCTATCGATGCCTGCAGGGTATCGACCTTAAAACTTAAGGCAATGGCGACTACTCCTAAAAGCGCAAGCACAACAAGCAAAGTAATACCCAGACCCACTACACGCTGGAGAGCCTGTATCTTTTTCTTGATCTGTCTTACTGGAAGAAGGTTAATTTGAATCATGCCTTTCTCACAATTCCGAAGGTCTTATAGCCAGCCCGAGAGCAATTGCCATTTCCGGGCCTATATAGTCCAAGTATTCCTTATCAAAATTTTTACTGTCAGTTTGGATTTTTTTGAACGGGTCCAGTATTTCTACTTCCAGCCCGATCTCCTCAGCAAAAAACTGATCCAAACCCTGGACCTTGGAGCCGCCGCCGCTTAAAATAATTTTACTCAACGCCATATCCGGATTATTGGTATAATAAAGATCAATGGCTTTTTTTAATTCCAGGGCCCACTGGGTGCAGGTATTGGCAAAGATCTCATCCAGTTCCTTCTGTTTTTCTTCTACAGGTTCATACCCTCTTTTAAGGCCCTCGGCTTCATCAGCGGTAACACCAAACCTGGTCTGTATCTGGTCAGACAACTGCCGGCTGCCGACCACAACATCCCGGGCCAGCACCGATATGCCCTGGGAAACAATATTGATGCTCATCTTGGTGGCACCGATATCAACCAGCGCTACGTTTTCCTCCAGGCCGTAATTCATGTCATAGATATTTTCCAGGGCAAAAGCACCTATATCGACAATAACCACCTTCAAACCTGCGGACTGCAGCATAGCCAGAAATCCATCAACGACTTCCCTTTTGGCAGCCACCAGCATTACATCAGTACGATCATAGTCTTCCGTATTGGTGTGCAGGTCTTGATAGTCAAGGTAGACATCCTCAATATCAAAGGGGATATACTGACCAACCTCGGTCTGGATATAATCATCAAGTTCCTTTTCTTCCATCACAGCCAGGTTGATCTTTTTGACAATAACAGAATAGCCGGAGATTGATATTGCCACACTTTTTTCTTTTAATTTCAAATTCTTAATCAGGGTCGTTATGGTCTTTGCCACCTCTTCAGGTTCCTGCAGAATACCATCTTCGACAGCCCCTTCCGGCAACTGTGAGCTGCCGAGGGAGACAAGTTTAAAAGTATCACCCGATTTGACAACCTTGCTGATTTTTATGGCATGAGAACCAATATCTATACCGATGGGAAACTGCTCTTTTTTTGATGAAAGCAGCTTAACTTGTGGAAGCTTTATTTGGGAAAGAGGCAAACCGCCCATAGTTCACCATTTAAGGAGATTTAGTATTACGTTATCGTGGTGCATCTAAAACCATACAAAGACAACTTACAAGTATGTTTTATCTTTTCGGTTATATTGCACCATCCGCAATATTGTCATTAAACAAAGGACATAATTTTATTTTTAATGTCAAGCGAAATCTCTACAACAGGCCGTTTTTATATAAAAAAATAATAGCGAGAATACAATGCATACAGCATAACTTGCTGCTCCCCGAAGGTCTAAAATTGTTTTTCTTGGCCTCTGATTTCAATATTATTTGCAGTTTAATAATCAAACCGTTTATTCCATTACAATAACCGTGCCATTTCGTCCCAAATTTGATACAGCGCTCATAAAAATTACTCCCTCACAGAACTCGCCGGGCCCTGGCCAAAAGCAGGGCAACATCTCAACCTATTATTATTGTTAGCTTTTTTAAGCATTACCTCCTTTGCAGGTTTCTTGCCCCAAAGAGCGCCGCCCGGACAGCGTATTATAGTGGATAATTCTAACATTTCTGGCAGAATCGCCCTGTTTCGGGGTAAACCTTTTTTACGGTACCCCTCAAAAGCCTGATGCCGCTGCAACTTAAGTTTACACATTCTGCAGGAATCCGCGCCCTGAAAGATTGCCACTATTTCAATCTAGTTGAAATGCTGCTCTTCCTTGCTTGTGTTTTGGTTTCTTTGGCGCTGCCCACCCATTTAAATTGCGCCCATCTCTAATCCTCCTTGTTTTTTAGCTGGTTTTGGTTTAAAACTTTGCCGATTTTAACCATACCTTTTAGCAAGGAGCCCAGTCAGTTGGCCGAGAAAAAACTCAATCAAAAACGAAAGTCCACCATCAGAGAATATATTGAAGCCATCCTCATTGCGCTTCTGCTTGCTCTTTTCATCAGGACCTTTGTTGTCCAGGCCTTTAAAATCCCCTCCGGATCAATGCTGAACACCCTCCTGATCGGAGATCATATTCTCGTCAATAAATTCATATACGGTATTAAAAATCCCCTTACCGGCAATACCTGGATCCCGGTAAAAGAGCCGGGCAGAAGGGATATTGTTGTCTTCAAATATCCTGTAAACCCCTCCCAGGATTATATCAAAAGAGTTATCGGTGTTGAAGGCGATACCATTCAAATCAAGGATAAAAAGGTTTATGTCAATGGTGAGCCGCAGGAGGAAGAATATGCCATCTTTCTTGACAATAAAATCCTGCCTGAAAATGTGCAGGGCCGTGATAACATGGGTCCGATAACCGTCCCTGAAAATTCTCTCTTTGTTATGGGCGACAACCGCGACAACAGCTATGACAGCAGGTTCTGGAAATTTGTCGACTTAAAATCCGTAAAAGGAAAAGCCTTCATTCTCTACTGGTCATGGGACAGTGAAGATTTTTCAGTCCGGTGGAACAGGATTGGCAGACTTGTGCATTGAGCTCCATTATAAGCAAGCTGAATTAACGCACCCTATTAAAGAGTTTTTTTGTTGCATTTGCTTGACTTTTTTCTTCTCTTGTTATCCTATTAATCCGTTCAGGGGTAAATCTAAAAATGGATACGGCATGAATAAAGGACCAGCATGAGCAGCGAGTACCTTTTTGCCCATAAACACATTCTCGGCCTCGATCACCTTTCTGTTCCCGACATCGAGCTCATCCTCAATACTGCAGAATCCTTTAAAGAAATTTCAGCCAGGGCTATCAAAAAAGTACCGGTCCTGCGCGGCAAGACAGTTGTTACCCTCTTTTTTGAACCAAGCACCCGGACCCGCCTTTCATTTGATATCGCTGCGAAACGGATGAGTGCTGACACCTTCAGCATCTCTGCCTCAACAAGCAGTACGACAAAGGGCGAAACCCTGGCAGACACTGCCAGGAACATAGAGGCCATGATGCCTGACATTCTCATCGTGCGGCATCCAAGCTCCGGAGCATGCCATTACCTTGCCAAACACATCAAGACTGCAGTGATCAATGCCGGTGACGGCACCCATGAACACCCAAGCCAGGGCTTGCTTGATCTAATGACGGTCAAGGAGCATAAGGGGAAAATTTCAGGGCTCAAGATTGCCATCATTGGCGATATAAGCCACAGCCGCGTGGCACACTCGGACATAATCGGGTTTGCCAAAATGGGCGCAACCGTTTTTGTCAGCGGCCCGGCCACACTCATTCCTCAAAAGGTGGAGAAGCTTGGCGCCACTGTTTGCCTTACCATGGAAGACGCTGTTCGGGATGCCGATGTGGTCATGCCCCTGCGCATTCAGAAAGAGCGGCAGCACGATCCATTGATTCCATCCTTCAGGGAATATGCCTCCTTTTTTGGCATAAACAGGGAGGTGCTGCAGTCTGCCAAACCGGATGCCCTCCTCATGCATCCGGGACCCATCAACAGAGGGGTGGAGTTGGCTCCTGATGTGGCAGACTCCCGGCAATCAGTAATTCTAGACCAGGTCACTAACGGGGTCGCCATCCGCATGGCCCTGATGTATCTCGTTCTGGGAGGCAAATAGTAATGGCAATGGTACAAACCATACTTCTCAAAAACGGCAGGCTCATAGACCCTGTGAACAGGTTGGACAAAAAGGGGAGCATCCTCCTGGAAAAGGGCCGAATCAAAGCTATTTTCTCAGCACGGCAGAAAACGGGCCCGCTGCCCAAAAAACTTTTGTCTTTTGATCTGCAGGGCAAATGGGTTGTTCCCGGCCTTATTGATATGCATGTTCACCTGCGCGAGCCGGGCGAAGAACACAAGGAGACCATAGAGTCCGGTACCAGGGCCGCCGCAGCTGGGGGTTTTACCGCTGTTGCCTGCATGCCGAATACTAATCCTGTTAATGACTGCCAGTCAGTTACCAGGCTCATTTTAGAAAAAGCGGAGTCTGCCTCCGCCAGGGTCTATCCGGTCGGGGCCATAAGCAAGGGCTCTCTGGGAAAATCCCTGGCCGAGTTTGGCGAGATGAAAAAAGCCGGCGCTGTTGCTGTTACTGACGACGGCAAGCCGGTGACAGACAGCCAGTTGCTGCGCAGGGCCCTGGAGTATGCCTCCAATCATAAGATGCTGGTCATCTCCCATTCAGAGGATGCCTCTCTCTCCCGTAACGGCGCCATGAATGAAGGCTTTACCTCCACAAGCATGGGACTGAAGGGCATTCCCCATATTGCCGAAGAGATCATGGTATATCGCGATCTGGCCGTGGCTGACTTTACGGGATGCCATCTGCACCTGGCCCATATCAGCACCCGGGAGTCGATTAACCTCATCCGGCAGGCGAAAAAGAACGGCTGCCCGGTAACCGCAGAAACAGCCCCCCATTATTTCACCCTGACCGAAGAGGCTGTCAAGGGGTACAACACCAATGCCAAGATGAACCCGCCGCTGCGCACGCCTAAAGATCGTGCTGCTGTAATAGCGGCAATAGAGGACGGCACTATTGACGCTATTGCTACGGACCATGCCCCCCATTCAGTACTGGAAAAAGATATTGAATTTGACCAGGCCGCCAACGGCATAATCGGTCTTGAAACCGCAGTGCCTCTTGCCCTCGCCCTGTTCCGAAAAGGGTATATTGATGCATTGCGCCTGGTTGAACTGCTCTCAAGCAGCCCGGCCAGAATTCTCGGGGTCAAGGGGGGCTCACTGGGGATTGGGGCTGCAGCTGATATCGCTGTTATTGATCCTGAACACCACTTTATCCTGCAGGAGCAGGACATCCTCTCCAAAAGCAAGAACTCCCCCTTTCTAGGCGCCAGGCTGCAGGGGAAGGCGGTTCTCACTCTTTGCGGCGGCACAATAACCCATAATCTCTTAACACCCTGATTAGCCCCCATCCGAAGAAACTATGTATTTTCGGCTGCAGGCAAAAAACTGTTAATACGCCGGGGACTGATTACGCGCGGGCAAATTTCTGGCGCATCACCTGCACCCGCTCCACGCTTTCCAGCATTCGTTTTGCCAGCTCAGGATTTTTTGTTATGGCAGCAGCTGTTTTTTGCAGGGCATCAATTACTTTTTCATGGCTGTGACAGATAAGGAGCAGGTCCGCACCAGCCCCAAAGGCCTGCAGAGCAGCATGGCCCAGGTCCCCTTCTTTTTCAATGGCCCCCATTTCCAAATCATCGGTTATTACAACCCCCTTATATCCCAGTTCATTGCGCAGCAGGCCTGTCAGGATTTTTTTTGACAGAGTCGCCGGTTTGTCTGCATCAAGATGCTGGTAGATTGTATGCGAGGTCATTATGGATGCAACCCCGATTTCCACCGCCTGCCTGAATGGCGGCAAATCATCCTGGCGGAGGCCTTGTTCCGCTTTTATGACTCTCGGAAGCCGAAAGTGCGGATCAACGGCGGCAGCACCCAGGCCGGGAAAGTGCTTGGCACAGGCCGCAATACCATGCGCCTGCATTTCTTTAATTATCAGGCTGCCCAATCCTCCCACGCTTTTTGCGTCTGCCCCCAGAGACCGTTTTTCCATAAAAAACCCCTCTCCTGTTGCACAGACATCGAGCACAGGAGCCAGGTTATAGTTGACACCAATGCTTTTCAGCTCCCTGGCACAAACACGGGCATAATGAATGAGTGCTTTATGGGACTCTGCAGATTCAGCCAGGACCCTGGCATCGGGAAACTGTGTAAAGGGAGGAGGCAGGCGTGTTACGGATCCCCCTTCCTGGTCAATTGCGATAAGAGGGTGCTGCAGTCCGGCATCTCTGCATGCCTGGCGCAAGCCTTTTGAAAGCAGTTTTATTTGCTCCGGGCTGTCAACGTTTCTTTTGAAATAGATAAAATTGCAAATGCCATGCGTCTGTATCAGGTGCATGGTGGATGCATCCAGGGTCGGACCGGGCAGACCAACCATGAAAAGCTGGCCTAAGGTTTGCAAATCTGGAGCCACCGGGGATGAAGTCATTTTACGTCTTTTTCTCTGTAGTGGAGAGGATCCCTGATCCCTGCCTCGGCAAACCCCTTGCGCCTCAGCAGGCAGGCATCACACTGGCCGCAGGCTCTACCGTCCGGGCCGGGATCATAACAGCTGTGGGTAGTGGCATAGTCCACGCCGAGTGCTGTCCCTCTTTGGATAATCTCTTTCTTGCTGCTGTGCATGAGAGGGGCATGGATACGCAGGGGCCGTTTCCCCTCAGTTCCGGCCCTGGTGGCAAGCCTGGCCATTTTTTCAAAAGCTGCAATATATTCGGGCCGGCAGTCAGGATAGCCGCTGTAATCAAGGGCATTCACCCCGATGAAAATATCATCTGCCCCGACCACTTCCGCCCAGGCCATGGCATAGGCCAGAAATATTGTATTTCTTCCCGGTACATAGGTCGGGGGAATATTTTCCTCCATTGCTGTAAACGAGCGCCCCTTGGGGACCTCCATTTCGCCGGTGAGCGCTGAACCGCCGATCCTGTCAAGGCCTATATCAAGAACCAGATGCGCAGCCGCTCTGAACCTGGCGCTGCTCTCTTTTGCCCTTTCCAGTTCAACGGCCTGCCGTTGCCCGTATCGAAAGCTCAGGCAGTAACAGAGATACCCTTCATCCCTGGCAATGGCCAATACTGTGGTGGAGTCAAGGCCGCCGCTCAGCAAAACCACGGCTTTTTTTTCTTTCCTGCTTTTCTGCTCCATGCTGCGCACAATACAAAAGCTGACCCCGGACGACAACTACAAAAGCGCCTGCATACCCGACAAAAAGCTGCTCAGCGCTGGCGGTGCTCCACTTTTTGAAACGATACAGGCGCCATGACAATTACCCGATCTTCACCGGGAGCTGCCTGGAAATTTTAATTTCCCGGGGGGTGACATCTGCCTGATAGGCAAGCGCCAGCACCCCGGCTGCCGTTACTTCAGCCAGGACTTCGGAATAGAGCGGGTCGATGTGTGATGCAGGCTTGAAACAGTCGGCGTCCCCGCGCTGCACGCAAAAAAATACCGCGGCCCAATGGCCCTGTTCCCTTAATGTTTTCAGTTCACGCAAATGTTTTGTGCCCCGGATTGTTACAGCATCAGGAAACATTGCCACCCTGTCTTCTGCCAGGGAACAATTTTTCACCTCCATGAACAACTTTTCCCCTTTTTGCTCCAGGAGAAAATCAAGCCTTGTGTTATCAGATGTTTTTATCTCCTGGCGGATTGCCTCCGGCCTGCCGATTTCTGTAATGACACCGTTTCCCAAAGCCTCGCGCACCAGCCGGTTTGTCAGGGAGGTATTCACCCCCACCCAGACCGCCCCGGTTTGTACCATTTCCAGGGTGCGGGAATATTTCCGCCGCGGATTATCTGAAATGGACAGCATCACAGGACTGCCTGGCTCAGAGCATCCCAGCATGGAGCCGGAATTCGGGCAATGGACTGTTATGATTTCCCCGTTGTCCAGCTTGATATCTGCAAGAAACCGTTTATAGCGGCGGACCAATATCCCTGGTTGCAGCTCTTGACTAAATCGCATATCCTTGAAATTATTTCTTTTAATTTCCTGTAAATCATTAATAATACTCAGTTGCACAAAAAACTTCCAGAATATCTCCTGGGATAAAAGTAATATCTGACTGGCAGCTTAATTCAAATGAAAAGAGTCCTCAGCACCTGCATAATTGTCTGCCTCGGTCTCCTGTTTCACGGCTGCTTTTCTCTTCTTTCTGCAGGACATGTCACTCTGGAAATCTCCACAACAACGGGCCTGGAGCACGATAATATAGCTGCAGCTTTCAGGGTCACGAACAGGGGGACCGATACGGCCCGGGAGGTTTCGGTCACGGGAAAATTTCTCGAAGAGCAGCAGAGCGCTTTTATTGCGGAGCGGATAAAACCCGGCCAGTCGGCAGAGGCGGGTGTGACATTCAGGCAACCGGAAAACCTCCGGGGCGCATATCCCCTTTATATCACTGTTTCATACCAGCACGCAGACGGCATTCCCGTTGCCAGTTCATCGCTGGCACAGGTTATTATCGGCTCCCCGGGGGAAAAGATCCTTGGCGTCACCGCGGTTTTAGGTGATGACACAGGTCAAGGTGAAGTCATCCTCGAGCTCGAGGCAGAACGGCCTGATGTGGGCCTGGTGACGGTTACGAGCCATGCACCGGATGCGCTCTCCATCGCGCCGCAATCCCAGCAGGTCAGCCTGCAGGGCGGTCAGGGGCAGGCAAAATTTACCATAAAAAACATCCATGGCACCGAAGGTTCCACGTATGGCGTTTTCTTTGCTGCTGAATATAATGTTGATGGTCTGCACAGCTTTGCCACTGCAGAGATTGGCATACCGGTTGAAAAGTTGCCGCCGGTCCGTTCCTCTGATGCTGACATATTGCAAACATGGTTCCTTGCCGTGTTGCTTTTTTTCGCCGTTGTCCTGCTCGCAGCAATTATTATCAGCAGGAGATTGAGGCTGCGGCTTTTTCAGGCAGAGACCATTCCGCACCTGCTTGATCTTTGCATCCTGCTTGCAGTGGAAATTTTTATTTTTTCAAAATTAGACCTGTTGTCCCTTTTCACTGCCACGACAACCACCGGCGGGGACACCGCCTCCCACTACTATACTCTGCAATACCTGAGACACACCCTCCTGCCGGCCGGGCACATAAGCGGCTGGACCATGGGCAATTATGCCGGCTTTCCGATCCTGCAGTTTTATTTTCCCCTGCCTTTCCTGATCATGTGTTTGCTTGACCTGGTCATGCCGCTGGAGGTGGCGTTCAAGCTGGTAACCCTGCTTGGCACTGCCGGGTTGCCTGTCGCCGCATACGGGATGCTGCGCTTCATGCGCTCCCCTTTTCCCGGGCCTGGTATCGGGGCCCTGGTCATGCTGCCCTTTCTTTTTAATTCGGCAAATTCCATGTGGGGCGGCAATATTTTAAGCACCCTGGCCGGCGAATTCTCCTACAGTCTCAGCATGTCTCTTTCACTTATTCTCATAGGCAGCTTATACCGTGGTGTTCATGAGAACAAAGGCATTGTCCGCAACGCAATCCTTGTTTTTCTTGTCGGATTCAGCCATGGCTACACCCTGTTGTTTGCAGAGGCTGTCTCCCTGTTTCTGCTGATAACGCCCTATGGCTTCACCAGAAGGGTTTTCTATCTTTTCAGGGTTTATGCACTCGGCTTCTGTTTGCTTGCCTTCTGGCTTGTCCCCCTTCTCGTATTTACAAAGTACACGACCTCGTATCACCTGGTCTGGACCATCCATTCCATGCAGGAACTGATACCCGAAATCCTGCAGCCTCCTATTGTTCTCGGCATTGCAGGAAGTGTTCTTCTGCTGGTTGCGGGAAGCCTGACATACAGAAAAAACGGCCCGGAAACCCTCATCCAGCTGGCATACCTCTGGTTCGGCCTTGCGGCAGCCGTGGTCTTTTTTGTCGCGGCCCCGCGCCTAGGTGTGGTAGACATTCGCTACGTTCCCTATGGACAATTGATGATATGTCTCATGGGAGCTCTTTTTCTGGGTTGGGCAGCAAAAAATATACTTCCCCGCCGGGGCCTGAGATGGCTTTTGCTTGTTGTCATGGCTGCTGCGGTCCTGAACTGGACAAACAGTCGCACCGGTCCTGTGACCGGCTGGTCGACATGGAACTATGAGGGCTTTGAAGCCAAAAAAACATGGCCTGTATTTGAACGGATAAACAAGGTACTGGCCGGCAGTTTCCAGGACCCCAGGGTGGTGTTTGAACACTCCCAGGACCACAACGTTTTCGGTTCGAGCCGGGCCTTTGAATCGTTGCCGCTTTTTGCCGGCAGGGCCACCCTGGAAGGCCTGTATATGCAGGCTTCCATCACTGCCCCTTTTGTGTTTTACATCCAGTCCCTGGTTTCCCGCGAAAGTTCTCAGCCATTTCCGCAGTACAGTTATAGCACCATGGATTTCAACCGGGCCCGGCGCTACTTGAAACTTTTCAATGTGAGTGACCTGATTATCAGAAGCAGGGAGGCCAAGCAGGCGATCAGACAGGAGCCGGCCTATGAATTGTCCAGGACGATCGGCCAGTATGAAATATGGCGCCTGCCGGAAAACTCCGGCGATTATGTGGAGGTGCTGCAAAATGAACCTGTTGCCTACCAGGGCGCTAAACCATGGAAGGAGGTTGCGCACCAGTGGTTTACCCGCGATGACCTGCAGGATGTGCCGCTGGTTTTCAAGGCCACAGCACGTGAAAACAGCGGCGGCGGTCCTGTAAACCTAAGCGCTTTTTCCCTGGATGGGCTGCCCCGGCAGGAGACTGCCAGCTCAGGGTGCACCCCCGGGGCAACCATCAGGGATGACGAAATATTCATCACGACAAACTGCCCCGGCAAGCCGCATCTTGTCAAGGTGTCGTACCATCCCAACTGGCAGGTTGAGGGTGCTGAAAAGATCTACCTGGTTTCTCCATCATTCATGCTGGTCTATCCCCAGGATGAAAAGGTGCGCCTCTTTTATGGTCCCGGGCCATGGGACAGGCTGGGGCAGATAATGAGTTTTTTGGGCCTGGCTGCCCTTCTCCTGTGTTTGCCGCTGCCGGGGTCAGGGAACAGGACAGCCTGGTCTGCAGCGGCAAGCCGCATGAACCTCCCTGCCGCCTTTCATTTCCGCTTTTTGCCAGACCCGAATCCAGGTGTCAGGAAAATAACCATGCTGGTGGTCCTCTTTGCAGCGGCCGTCATTGTTGCGGCCGGTTCCTACCGGACATATGTGAATGAACCTTACCGGAGATACAACCGCAGCATCCGCTACAAGGATGAGGGGCAGTATGAGAAGGCGCGGGCAGGTTTTCGTAATTTCCTCCAGACCTATCCCCTGACCAACCTGGCCCGGGAATCCTCCTACTATGTTGCCATAACCTACTATCTTGAAAAGAATGATCCGGAAGCGCTCCAGTCTTTTCAGGAATATCTGGCCCATTATCCCCAGGGAAGCAGGGCCGCCGAAGTCCGCTACCACCTCGGCCTGGTCCTTCTGCGCAGCGGCAGGAAGGAAGAGGGAAGAGACAGCATGCAGGTCCTGATTGCTGAGCATCCCGGAAGCGTTTGGGCAGATTATGCCAGGGAGCGGCTGCAGGAGCAGGGATACACCCCGCAGGGCGAACAGCTCGATATCACCGGTGCCGACCTGGAACAGTATATGGGGCGCGCCATCACCTACTTTAACCAGGACAGGCTGGATGAGGCCAAACCCATTCTGCGACAGATCAGTGAACGGTTCCCCGATTTTGCAGGGGCGCCCCAGGCGCTGGCAGCCCTGGCTCTCTGCTATTACAAGGTGGAAGACTGTCCCAACACGATCAACCACTACCAAAAACTCGTTGAACGCTATCCGGAGCACCGACTGGCAGCAGAGGCATACTTTCATCTCGGCCTCTGTTATGAAAAAATGGCGGCTGAGAAGCGCGCCGAGGATGCGTTCAGAAAAGTTCTCACACTCGACCCTGAGGGCCCCTATGGGACCCAGGCAAAAATAAAGGTCGGGCAATAACTCTTTGCTCACATCCAGGTATACCAGTTGAAAAACCCTGATACATCTCCCTCCAGCAGGCCTGTATTTTCCTCCTTCCCGGGCACAGCAGCTGTGCTCATTCTCCTGGTGCTCCTGTATGCTGCTGTCTTTTCCATGGTTTCAATCCTCAATTTCCGCAATTTCGGCATGTCTGCCTACGACATAGGCATCCATGCCCAGGCTATCTGGAAGCTGTCAACGGGGCGGGGTCTCTTCAATACCGTGCGGGGCCTGCCGATCTGGGGAGATCACTGCTGGTTTATCATGCTGTTGTACGCCCCCCTCTACCGGCTTATTCCCAGGGTTGAAACCCTGCTGGCCCTCCAGTCTCTCGGCCTTGCACTCGGTGCCTTGCCCCTGGCTGCACTTGTCCTGCGCCGGCAGGGGGGAAGACTTGCGGCAGTTGTCTTTGCCATGGCCTGGTTGTTGTCGCCGGCATTGCAGAACATGAACCTGGAAAACTTTCATCCTGAAGTACTGGCCGCACCACTCCTGTTATGGGCGGTGGAAAGGGCAGATGCCCTAAAATGGCGGGGCTATTGGATTGCACTCGGGCTGGCTCTGCTTTGCAAAGAGGATGTTGCCCTGACCACCTTTGTACTGGGGTTCTGGGTTTTTTTCAGAAACAGGCGGGCCGGCATTCTGACCCTGCTTCTCAGCCTGGCCTGGTTCTTTCTCTGCATGAAGGTTTTTCTGCCTTACTTCAATGAGCACGGATTTTTTCGCTTTCAGAGTGGGTACTGGTTCAGCACCTTCTGGGAGCACAAGTTTGATCCTGGTTTTTACTGGTCTGTCATCAACCAGGCCCGGGTGGGTCGGTACAGTTTGCAGCTTGGTCTGCCCCTGCTTTTTATTTTTCTCCTGAACCCGCTCCTTGCCGCTGCAGCACTTCCCGCCTTCATGGTCAATGTTCTCAGCGCCAATGACTATCTCATTTCCATAGAATATCATTACAATTTCCAGACCCTCCCCATGCTCTTTGCAGCCTCTGCCATCAGTTTCGCCTGGATACGCCGGCAGACAAAGGCCGGCCCCTTTGTGGCCGGATTAGCGCTGGCAGGTATTCTGGGCGCTTCTGTCTGGGCCAATAACTTGTGGAGCCTGCTGCCGGTAAATATTATCCAACCCCGCATAACAAGCCAGCTCCAGTATTTCAAAAAGTCAGGAACGGAAAAACGTTTCAGGGAATTTGTTGCGCTCCTGCCGCAGGACCCTGATGTACCAGTCGCGGTTTCACATAATCTGCTGCCGCATCTGGCCAACAGAGACGCCGTTTATATGTTTCCGAATCCTTTCAAACCTCAATACTGGGGGATTCAAGGCGAAAATCTTCCCCCGCCGCAGATTATTGAAATGGTGCTGCTCGACACCAATGCCATCGGCCCGGATAATATGGCGGTTTTCAAGGGTCTTATTCGCGCCGGTGCGTTTTTCCTGGTAAAACAGGAAGGTTCTCTGATGCTTGCCCAGAAAGCAGAAAACGGGTTGAGAAATCCGGTTACCGACCCCATGGATATGGCGCCGCCGCCTGCGGATATCCGTTTGCTGGTGTATCTGCACGATACCGAGGTGAAATTTCTGACTCCCATATGGGGCAGAACCCCTGATCTGGACGTACGGACAGAAGAAATGCGTCTCCCCCTGACACGAGGGGAACTGCTCACCGCTGAAGGACTGAGCCTCGGGGCCCGGGACAACCTGCGCCTGTTTTTCCTGGGACGCTGGCATGCAGAAGGCATGCAGCAGGTATTCTTCCGGCTCAAGGCTGACGACGGCTGCCGCCTCTATATTGACGGTTCCCTGGCATTAGACTACGAAGGCGTGCATTCCTACGGCCGCAACATTACAAGTGCGCCGTTGCAGCTTGACAAAGGGTTCCATGTAATTGCCCTGGATTACTTCGAGTGGGGCGGAGAGGCCGGAGTACAGGTTGAATGGGCTGGAGCCGGCGGGGAATTTCAGGTCCTGAAAGTTGGCCAGCAGCTGCCGTGAAGAAGTTGTCAGCCTTCAGCAATCAGCTTTCAGCCAGAAAATCCTGAATAACATGAATGCAGCAGCAGTATATTGTGCACTGCAACTCTTACATTCTTCTTTTCCTGCCAGCTTCCGGATAAAACATTTTCAATATTTTCGTGATCTCTGTCATATCTTAATGCTCAATGGTCCTGAACACCCAGTATTTGCTTATCCCGAAGTTAACAAGGGTCACGATCCCCATGGTAATAAACCAGACCGGCAGGTAGGGCCAATTGAGATAATCAGTAAAAACAAAAAGGCCGGCTGAACTCAATACCAGGCAAACGATATTGAGAATCACAAACCGCAGAAACTGTTGTCCTGTTTCATGCCGTGCCTTAAATGTCCAGAACTTGTTCCAGGTAAAACTGTTTACTATACCGGCCCCATAGCCGATAGTGTTGGCAAGGGTCGCGTCCAGGGACCCGGCCCCGAATTGCAGCAGGAAATCTTCCAGGTTCCTGCCTGCTCCACCGAGAAGACGATAAAAGGGGCCTGACAGCTGCCAGTAGTTATACAGGAGATAGAAAACCGTAAAACTGACTGCAAAGTTTGAGAGCCCGACAATGAGGAAGCGTCTGAATTGTTTTATGTTATGTGAAGGAGCTGTTGCTTTTCCGGATTGCCGCATGATTGCTGGCTTTTGTTATGTGCCGGGGTTTATATGCCTGTCCGGAACAAAATTTTCTATGCCGATATGATCCGACACAAGATACCGGGGCCTTTGCCGGACTTCTATTAGAATCCTGCCGATATATTCCCCGACAATGCCCAGCAGGATAAAGAGTACCCCGAACAGGAAAGAAATAACGGAAATGGCGGAAGCCCAGCCGGGAACCGCACTATCGGTAAAAATCTTTACAGAAACAGCATAAATGATTTCAGCAAAGGCGATAAAGCTGGTAATAACGCCCAGGATTATGGCCAGGCGCAGGGGCACTATTGAAAAGGATGTGATGCCGTGCCAGGCCAGTTGCACCATTTTTTTCAGGGAGTACTTGGATCTGCCGCTGAAACGTTCCTGGCTGGTGTATGAGATGGTGGTGGCTCTGTAGCCCACCCACTGCGCAATACCGCGATAAAAAAGACCATCTTCTTTGAAGGCAAGAATATCCCTGACTACGTGCGCATCCAAAAGCCTGAAGTCAGCCATACCCGCTTCAATCTTCACACCACTGAGATAGGAGAAAATTCTGTAATAGAGCCTCGAGGTCGCTTTCTTGAAAAGAGAAAGGCCTGGAGGGTCGATCCTCCTGGTATGCACCACCATCTTGCCGCTGCGCCATTCATTGACAAGTTCAGGGATCATTTTGACGGGGTGCTGCAGATCGCCGTCCATGGTAACAACAGCATCGCCCCTGGCATTTGCCAGGCCTGCAAGAAGCGCATACTGGTGCCCGAAGTTTCGCGACAGCAGAAAACCTTTGACAGAGTTGTTTTGCCGATGCAGTTCGGCGATTATTTCCCAGGTGTTGTCAGAGGAGCCGTCATCAACAAAGAGCACTTCCCAGGTCATGTCCAGGCCTGAAAGAACGTCCTCCAGCTCTCTGAAGAGTTGGACCAGGTTGCCCGCCTCATTGTATACTGGAATGATTATGGAAAGCTGAGGCCTGTCGCTGGATATACTTCCAGGGGGCTCTTTGCTGTTGTTCATGTTTTCCTCACATAAACCGCTGGACCACTCTTCATCACGCTGATGTGGCTGGTGTACTTCCCTGTCCCAGGCACAACTATACCCAATAGTGAAATGAAAAAAAACCTTATATAATTATTTGCTTTTACTTCCCTTCCTGGATAATGCCGGTGTGGGCGCAGAAAAGGTATAATGAAATGTAGCTGCCCGTATTTCATACGGTTTCCTCAGGGAGAGATGTTTTTCTGTTAATGGGCAGAAGTTGCCAATACTTCGGCAGAGGCTTAAAAAACTGATTAAGGGCAAGAATTGTGGCCCTCCGAACATTCATACATCACCGGGGATTTCTTGCGAGCTGGGATGTTGATTATCTTAACAATTTTCTTGGACAAGGGGGGGAATATCCCGAACTCCGAGCATCCCTGATGATATTTGTCATAAAATTTAAAGGACGTTGTCAATAAACTCTCTCGGCTTTAGAACATCGATACCTTGATAACCAGATATTTTTAGCAAATGGGTGTCGCCGCTTATAATTATCTTACTGTTGCTGGCAATTGCACACTCAAGAAACATGTTATCATCAGGATCTTCACATACAGTGACAGAAATTCCAGCAGTCTCAACAACTTCACCATAAATTGTCAGTAATTCTATGATCGGCTCAATATCTACTGATGGGAATTTTGCGGAAAGCTCTCCAGCTACTCGTTGATATTCATCCAGGATCTCTTTGGAAAGAACAATTTGAATTTTCTGCTCCTTCCATGCTTTGAGAATCTGAGCCGGTGGGCCAATGAAAAAGATACCAGAGATAAACACATTGGTATCAAGGACTATTTTCATTTTTTTCCTCGGGCCTTGAGGATTGCACCCTTGATGTCAGCTTTTTTCAGACCGGCTTCTTTCCCCTTCTTCCTAGCGTCGGCAATAAGAGAATCAAATTCATCAATGGATGGGGGGGTGATGCTTTTTAAAATAACCACATCTTTGTCACCGACAACGACGAATTGAGCACCAGTCTGCAGATTTAAACGTTTACGGATATCTTCAGGGATAACAACTTGTCCTTTTGACGACATTTTGGTTGTTGCAACATTAGCCATGATAACCCTCCGGAAGAAAATTAATCTTACTGGTAAGACTATACTAAAAACTTGATGAGATGAAAAGTACAAAAACAGGTGCAAATAGTTCGAAAGCTATAGAAACTCTAAACTATGGAGGGTTTTCTCATAAAGCTTATAGTGTTGAAGAATAATTCAGAAGGAGGACTGTCAGGAGACACTTTTCCGCCCTGGGGACTGTGCAGTTGACTTTCGTAACTTCTTGAAATATTTAAAAAAATTAATGGTGGAGGCGGCGGGAGTCGAACCCGCGTCCGGAAATACTCCCCTCTAGTTTCTACATGCTTAGTTCCAGTTTAGGGTATCGCCCTGCAGAATTCCCTGGAACAGGCTTTCGGCAGCGCTATCCTGCTAAAGGATTCGCTTCTGTTCTGGCAGGCGCATCACAGAAACTACCCTGCTGAGTCGACGCCCTTTGCTGATTCCGCAGGGAAAAACCAGCAGGACGGCTGAGCAGA
>Ga0209536_100006008_pt1 | contig 18697 bp, 19 predicted proteins | sample DeeMarSeWOR28_12_FD_187461 | JGI IMG/M metagenome (GOLD analysis project Ga0209536, IMG submission 187461) | Marine sediment microbial communities from White Oak River estuary, North Carolina - WOR-2-8_12 (SPAdes) (version 2) | ecosystem: Environmental > Aquatic > Marine > Intertidal zone >... | reverse complement strand
CGCGCCATGTCCGCGATCACCAGGATCAGGCTCTTCGGGTCCTTCTCGGCGGTCTCCGTCATCTGTTCCGCCCATTGAGCGGCGCGGTTCCGGGCGATCATGCCCGCGGCGATCCGCGCTCCCGCGCGTCGGAGATTCTCGATCAGCGCCAGGCGCAGCATGATCGGGATTGCCCACAATTCGCCCAACGTGAGGAAGGTGACCGTCTGGTAGGCTGCCACGAAGCTGCCGAGAGTTTCCGGGTCCACCCGTCCATCGCCGTGCGAGATCGTCTCCAGGGCGATGTCGTACACGCGCGGGTGTCCCGCCGACGGGCCGGAAAGCAAACGAGGCAGTTCCCGGCTGTACCCCTTCGGCAAGTGTCGCCTGGCCGTGCGAATCTGTTCTTCGATCAGGTAGAAGTTGTCGAGCAGCCATTCGCCGGCCGGCGCAATCCGGCGGTTCGCCTTGACCGCCGCCGTCAGCAGATTGCAGGCTTCCATCAGGACGCCTTCATTCTCCGCCAGCCGCGTGAGAAGCCGGTCCGGAACGCCACTCGGGCCCAACTTGTGCGAGCCCGCCAGGGTCTTGCCATGCTGCTTCATCTGGTAGCTGCTGAACAGTTCCGAACGCAGCGGCGGCTCGGCGGCGGCGAATTTTTTTGCCAATCCGTTCCCGCGGAGGCTCGCTCTCCAATGGGGCAGGTTCCCGAGAATGGACTTGCCGCTCACCTTCAAGATTGAGTTCTCCTTCTAGGGATCAGGATTCGCATTTGAGTGTGACCGGAGGTGACACGGAGAGCGTTGAGTTGCTCTCGTAATAATGAGGGAGGATCGTCCGGGGGCCATGAAGCGGCGATGGCCCCCGAACGACATCTTCGATGCGAGGACGGACGGCTACCGGCTGAATCCGCCGCCGCGTCCGCCGCCGCCATAGCCTCGCCGGCCCCCCCCGCCATCGCGGGTCGCCTGGGGAAGGGCCTCGGACACCTTGAGCGTCCTCCCGTCCATTTCGGCGCTGTTCATCTTGCCGATGGCCTCGGCCGCCTCCTGCTTGGTCGAGAGCTCGATGAAACCGAACCCTTTGCTCTGGCCCGTAGACCGGTCCGTGATGATGTTCACTGATTCCACCGTGCCGAACCGCGAAAACGACTCTTTCAGCGAATCTTCCGTTGCGGAAAAGGGAAGATTCCCGACGTACAACTTCTTGCCCATAAGCCCTCCTTCAGGCATCTTCAAGCCGCGAAAGAGGTCTTTTGAACGATTCTCGGGATCTCTTTGGGTGCGGACGGTTTGTTTCTGATTCACAGTACCACAGATCGGGTGGGAAAACCCTGTATACATTTGTTTCGGGGGGGGGGAGAAGCCTCCGCATGTTGAGCCTGTTCTTGAAAATATCATTGGCACCATGGTAATAGACGATCATGTCCTCGAAATACCCGTAATCGGCGTAGAGGAATTGCGTGTCGTACCCTTTCTCTCTCATCAGGGATCCCCAGGAGAAGAAGTGGCCGTTGTCGGGACTCTTGATGATGGAGGTTCCGGGCAGGGTGGACATAAGAGCCTGTTTTTATTGTGGGTATTTGTCTTCGAAGCAGCCGAGGTCCCGTGTCCCCTGATATTCTACTCCCCTAGATTCCCTATTTCGCTTTCTGGTTCCGAATGGAGACTTCCGTGCGGCTGGCAAAAACTTGACTTCTGTGGTGGGGAAGACACACAATAAAACACTTTTTTAATTTCTTCATTCTTCCCGGGGTCGCACATCATGTCGAAAGACCAGGGTAAGCGCAAGCTCGTTGCCATTCTCGTTGCCGATGCGCAGAACTACAGCCGTCTCATGGGCGAGGACGAGGCGGGAACGGTCCGGCTCCTCAAATCCCACCTTCAGGGCATGTTCGAGCTTGTCGGAAAGTTCGACGGCCGGGTGGTGGACTCTGCCGGGGATTGCCTGCTCGCGGAGTTCGCCAGCGTCGTGGATGCCGTGCATTGCGCCCTGGAGATCCAGCAAGGGCTCCAGTCGCGGAACGGGGATCTGCCCGAAGGCCGGAAGATGGAATTCCGGATCGGGATCAATCTCGGGGACGTGATCGGGGAGGAAGGCAAGCTTTATGGAGACGGAGTCAACATCGCGGCCCGGGTCGAGCAGCTGTCCGAGGGCGGGGGAATATGCATTTCCGGGACCGCGTACGATCAGGTCAAGAACAAGATTCCGGTGGGATATGAATATCAGGGAGAGGTATCGGTAAAGAATATTCCGGAACCGATCCGGGTCTACAGAATCCTTCCGGGCGTCATGGGAACATCGATCCGGAAGCCGGGTCAGGCTTGGGCAACCCGATTGCGGAATCCGCTCCTGGCAACCGTTCCCGGGGTGATCGTCGCCCTCTTCGCGTTTTTCCTGTGGCGCGAGTACTCGAACCCCCCTCCCGTGCCGCAGGAGCCCGTTTCCGAATCATCCCACGCATTGCCGCTCCCCGCGGAGACCTCGGTCGCCGTTCTCCCCTTCGAGAACCTGAGCGGCAATCCCAACCAGGAATACTTGAGCGACGGGCTCACGGACGACATCATCACCTCCATCTCGAAGCTCCCGCGCCTGTTCGTGATCGCCCGGAGCTCGACGCTCAAATACAAAGGGAAGCCCGCGGACGTGAAGCAGATCAGCCGGGAACTGGGAGTGCAGTACGTCGTGGAGGGCAGCGTCCAGCGATCCGGAAAGCGTTTGCGGGTCAACGTCCAGCTGATCGATGGAACCACGGGAGACCACGTGTGGGCGGAACGGTACGAACGGGACACGAAGGAGTTTTTCCAGGCCAGGGACGAGATCATTCTCGATCTAGCCTCCTCGCTGGCGGGAGAGCTGACGGACGGCGACTTCGCGAAGATCATCCGCCGGAGAGTAAACAGCCTGGAGGCGTGGGAGGCCGTCCAGCGGGGGTACACCCATTACGAACGGTGGACCGTCGAGGACCAGCTCAAGGCCCGGGAATGGTACCGGAAAGCGACCGAGCTGGAGCCCGGGTCCGTCCTGGGATGGATGGGGGTCGGATGGACCCTCTACAAGGAAGGTGCCTTGATTTCGGGGCCGCAGGGCAAGGAGAAGTTCCGGCAGGCCGTCGAGATGGCGGAGAAGGTTCGCACGATGGACCCTTCGTACTACGGTCCCTACATGATCCTGGCCGTTATCCAGGTTCGGGAGAAGCGCTTCGACGAAGCGCTGGCCAACGCGAGAAAGTGCTACGAGCTGGAACCGAATTATATCAACTCCATTTACATTCTGGGGCACGTGCTGACGTATGTCGGCAAAGAGGAGGCGGAGGAGGCGATCGGGCTGATCAAGAAAGTGATGCGGCTGAACCCGAACTTCCGTCCCCAGTACCCGCATTCCATGGCAAGGGCGTATCAATTGACGGGCCGGATCGACAAGGCCATCGAATGGAACAAGGTGACCGTCCAGAAAAACCCAAAGTGGGCGCAGCCGCACATCGATCTGGCCGCGATCTACGCCGAGCTGGGCCGGGAGGACGAGATGCGGTCCGAGGCGGCCGAGGTCCTTCGCCTGAAGCCGGATTTCCGCATCAAGGGGTACCTGGAGACCGCCTCCCTCCCCAAGGACCCTGCGTTCGGCGAACGTCTGCGGGAGATGCTGCGCAAGGCGGGGTTGCCGGAGTGACCCTCCCCCCGGATCTGCCCGGTCCCCAGACGATGTTTCCGAGGTCTTCGAGCTGGCCCCGTTCCCCCGTTTGACAATTCTATAAAGTGTCCTATAGTTTACAAAGATTATCGGCTATTTGATGATGGTTCTCCGTGATCCCCAGGAATCGCCGGATCGCAATGGGGTTGCCTGCACTGAATGCACATACCACGCCGAAAAAGGAGGGGTTTCCGGTGAACAGATCACAAGTGGCTGGGATAGTCGTCATGGTCGCGCTGGCGGGATCCCTGAGCGGGTGCTGCGGCGGAGGGACAAAAAAAGAGGTCACGCAAACAAGCCCCGTCAATGTGGAGACCAAAAGCTCGGGAGAACAGTTGATGGACCTGCAGAAGGCCTACGAGAGTGGAGCGATCACCGAGAAGGAGTACAACAAGATGAGGCAGGACATCATCGACAAGTCCGGAAATAAATAGCCGCTGCGGGGCCAACGGGACCAGGGACGCAGCGAACGTGAGCGAGTCCGCAAGGCTTGACCATCGGAACGGTCCATTCCAGCGGGGGCCTCGACGGGCGGCATACGCGGCCGTCATCGTGTTCTCCGGCTGCCTGCTCTTCCTCCCTCTTCACGCCTTCTGTTCGCAGGCGGCGATGAAGGGGCCCGCCGGACCGGCGCACGGCCCCACCGGCGACCGGGAGCCGGAAACGTCATCCGTCAGACTGGTCTTTCTCGGGGCAATCGAGCTGTTCCAGAAAAGGATCTCGCCCATCGAGGGCCCCCGGTGCGGCTTTTCCCCCTCGTGCTCCGCGTTCGGCCACCAGGCGGTGCGGGAACACGGCCCGGTCCGCGGGGTGATGATGACCGCAGACCGTCTGATGCGCGACACCATATTCCTAGAACCCGGTCCCGACAACCCACTTCTACCTACCGGCAGACTCTTCGACCCCCCCTCGGAAAATCTCCTGAACGAGTGATGATCCGTCTCCTGGTTCGCCTTCTGCTGCTTGTCGCCATCTTCCCCGCTCTCCCTGCTCCGCCGTCCGCGGCGGAGACGGGGATCGTCATCACGGAAGAGGTCCAGTTGAAGCTCGCCGACGCGTTCATGGCGGAAGGCGAGTATTACCGGGCGGTGACGGAATACAAGAGATTTCTCTTCCTCTTCCCCGATGCGGAGAAGGCCGATTACGCACGGTTCCGGGTCGGCCTGGCGCATTACCGGGGGGGGGAGTACGAGACGGCCGCGCAGACCTTCGCCACGGTAAGGGAAACGCATGGAACAATCGGATATGCGGCGGATTCCGGGTATTTCGAGGGACTGAGCCTGTGGAAGCTCGGGAGGTTCGACCGCGCGGGCACGGCGTTCGACGGGGTCGTGGCGACGGACCCCGCTTCCGAGTACGCTCCCCTGGCACTGCTCGGGAAATCGCTGGTCTCGTTCGACGCGAAAAACATCCCTGGCTGCAGGAGCGAACTGGTCCGTTTTCTTTCGAGCTACCCCGAGGATTCCCGGGCAGACAACGTCCGGGAGACGATCGCCCTGCTCGACAAGAACCAGCCGTTACCCCGGAAATCGCCGGTGCTTGCCGGCGTGATGTCCGCCGTTGTGCCGGGGAGCGGATACCTGTATGCCGGTCGCACCGGGGACGGCATCACGGCACTGATCGTCAACGGACTGTTCATCGCGGGAACGGTCGTGGCCATCCATCAGGAAAACTATGCCGTGGCGGCAATCGTGGGAGGCATCGGGCTGCCGTTCTACGTGGGGAATATCTACGGTTCCGCCAATGCCGCGACGAAATGGAACATCGGCGTCCGGAAGGACCTGCGCGGCAAGATCGCCGTTTCCCTCGATCACCGTTTTTGACGGCCCCTCCTCTTCCTCCCCACCTCCCCCGCAACACCCTCGGCACACCCGGGACGAAAGGGGGAGGAATTCCCTGCTGTCCATAGACCAAAAAAACCGGCCCGCAATGATGAAACCGGGCCACCGGGAAATCCCTCCAACAGGAAAGGGACAGGGAGGATGAAGAATTCCGGCACCGGCGAGCGGGAGGGGACGATGGAACTGAAAGGAAGACACGTTGCCGTACTGGCGGAGGATCTCTACGAGGATCTCGAGTTGTGGTATCCCGTATACCGGTTCCGGGAGGCGGGAGCGAAGGTGACCATCGTGGGGGGAGGCGCGAGCGGGTACTCCTCCAAACACGGGTACCCGGTGACTCCCGACGCGACCGCGGAGAAGGTGAGCGCCGACGACTTCGACGCCGTGATCATTCCGGGAGGCTACGCGCCCGACCGGATGCGCCGACATAAGGCCATGGTGGACCTGGTTCGCGACGTGTTCGCGAGGGGGAAAGTGGTCGCGGCGATCTGCCACGGCGGGTGGATGCTGGTTTCGGCGGACGTGTTGAAGGGCAGGAAGGCGACCTGCTTCTTCGCCATCAAGGACGACCTGCAAAACGCAGGGGCCCGGTACGAGGACCGGGACGTCGTCCGGGACGGCAATCTGGTCACTTCGCGGAAGCCGGAAGACCTGCCGGCATTCTGCCGGACGATCATCCAGGCCCTGTCCGAGGCCGGGACGTAAGTGTTTCGACAACCTGCCGATACGGATGACCTCTTCCCCGTTTCTTATCCATCCGGCGCTACGGAAAAGGCGAAAATCGTTGTCGAATTGCGGAAGCAAAAGTCCGACGAACGGTATGACACCTTGCGAGGCGAGACCCGATGAGGGTACACCGTCTCCTGTTGCTGATAATCCCTTTCCTGGTTTGTCTCCCCGGCAGAGGCCTGAGCGAGGGAAACGATGCAGGCCCCCCGAACGGGAACAATCCACCGATCCCGGAAAATGCCACGGCGGCCTGCCAGACGATCGCAGCGACCCTCGCAGCATATCCCGCCCTGGAGGTCCGGACGTCGGAGGGATTGGTTCAGGATTTACGGGACCGTTCTGAAGGTTTCGGTTGCCGGGTCCTTTCGTCCGGTCCCACCTCGGGGATTGCCGGAGAGGTCGATCCGGCCGACGCCATACGGGGCCAATTGCAGGGAGAAGGCTGGAAGGAGGATATCCAGTATGCCGCCGACGGCCCGGGGACGACATCGTTCGCTTTCCGGAAACAAAGGGTCCTGTGCATGGTAAGCGGAGGCGCTCATTCCTGGATCGAAGACGGGAAGATCTTCACCTCGGAAAGGTACAAACTCGATGTGGGTTGCGTTCCGGATTTGGAAGGAACGACGCCGCGCCGCTGACGATCCAACGGTCCCGGTCAGGGAGGAAGGTCACAACCCATCCCTTGACCCGTCAAATCCAAATGGCTATTCTGTAACCTCTCAAGATTTCAGGAAATAGGTGTCCGGTGCGAAGAGCGTTGCCAAGGACCGCGATTTGGCCAGTTGTCGGCGATCGGAGCCGTGTCCCCAGCAGCCGTCGACGGTGTGGGCCCAGGCGCCCGCATCCCTTTCCATTCAACCCGTTTCGAAAGGAGGAATTCCCATGAAACGAGCGGTACTCCTGGCCCTCTCAACCTTGCTCATCCTCACCGCCGGCATTGCCTTTGCCGAGTACCCCGATCGCCCGATCACCTACATCATCTCCTTCAACCCGGGTGGCGAGTCGGACATCACGGCGCGCCTCCAGGAGCCGGTCCTCGAGAAGATCCTGGGCGTCGACATCAACGTGACCCACAAGCCCGGCGGCGGCGGGGCGGTGGCGTGGAGCGAGTTCCAGCGGACGGCGAAGCCGGACGGCTACACGCTGATCGGCAACAATATCCCGCACATCATCGGCCAGCCCATGCTGCGGAAAGACACGGGATACGAAACCGACGGCTTCGAACAGATCATGTGGATGCACTTCACCCCCAACGCCCTCATCGTCCGGGCGGACAGCCCCTTCAAGACCCTCAAGGATTTCATCGAATACGCCAAGGAACACCCCAAGGTCGTCACCGTGGGAGGCAGCGGCAGCTACAGCGCCAACCACCTCGAGACGCTGCGGCTGGAGCGCGAGGCGGGGATCAAGGTGACGTACATCCCCCACACCGGAACGGGCCCCCTCGCACCGGCCATCCTCGGGGGGCACCTCACCTGCCTGATGAACTACTCCATGCTCCCGGTGCAGCTGGGGGACAAGGTGAGGACCCTGGCCGTGGCGGCCGAGGAGCGGGTAGAGACCATGCCCGATGTTCCCACCTTCAAGGAGCTGGGTTACGACATCGTGGGAGGCGCCTTCCGCGGCGTGGCGGCGCCCAAGGGGACCCCCAAGGAGATCATCGCCAAGCTCGCCGACGCCTTCACGAAGACGAACAAGGAGATCGCCGGGAAGCAGGTTCCCCTGGGGTTCGTCATGACGTACGCCACGGGGGACGACGCCAAGGCCCTGGTGGACAAGATGCGCAGAAACTACAGCGACGTGATCGTCGACATCATCACGGAGCGGGAAAAGAAGTAGCAACCCCGGAACAGGGCAGCCGGCACCGCAAGCGGTCCCGGGAGGTCGCATGGAACTATTCTGGAAAGTGGCCGCGGAGATGATGGACCCGTTCGTCTTCCTCCTCATCCTGGGGGGAGTGACGGCGGGCCTCTTCGTGGGCGCCATGCCGGGGCTCACGGCGGCCATGGCCCTCGCGGTGCTGCTGCCCTTCACCTTCAAACTGCCGCCACTGTACGGCCTGGTGGCGCTGGGCGCCGTCTACATGGGCGCCATCTACGGGGGGTCCTTCGCGGCCATCCTCGTGAATACCCCGGGGACGCCCTCTTCCATCGCCACGGCCTTCGAAGGGTACCCCATGGCCAAGGACGGACGCGCCCTGGAGGCGATCAGCCTGGCGACCGTCTCCTCGGCGATCGGCGGTCTGGCCGGCGTCTTCTTTCTGCTCCTCCTCTCCCCCCCGCTGGCCCGCCTCTCCATTCAGTTCGGGTCGGCGGAGTACTTCTGGGTGGCGATGCTCGGGCTGACCCTCATCGCCAGCCTCTCCCCGGGCTCGACCCTGAAAGGGTTCCTGGGCGGGGCGATCGGCATGCTCCTGGCCGCGGTGGGCGTTGCGCCCATCGGCGGGGAGAACCGGTTCACCTTCGGGATGCCGGTCCTCCAGGGCGGCGTGGAGATGATCGTGGCGCTGATCGGGTTCTTCGTGATCCCGGAGCTGTTCAACATGGCGGCCCACGGCCGTGCGGCCCTGGCCGAGGTCACCATCGAATCGAGGAAACGCGGGACCTTCCTCGGCGCCATCCGCACCGTCTTCTCCATGCCCGGCAACCTCCTGCGCTCCTGCGTCATCGGGGAGATCGTGGCCATCATCCCCGGGGCCGGCGGCAGCATCGCCAACCTGGTGGCGTACAACGAGGCCAAGCGGGCATCCCGGCACCCGGAGCGCTTCGGCAAGGGGGCCGTGGAGGGCCTCGTGGCCTCCGAATCGAGCAACAACGTCACCGTGGCCGGAAGCATGGTGCCGCTGCTCACCCTGGGGATCCCGGGGGCGCCCCCCGACGCGGTCATCCTGGGGGTGATGCTGATGCACGGCCTGCGCCCCGGTCTGGACCTGTTCACCGTGAGCGGCGACCTGACCTACGGGTTCATCATCTCCATGGGGCTTGCCGCCCTGTACATGATGCCCGTGGGCATCCTGGGGGGAAGGCTCATCTACCGCGTGATCGTCAAGACCCCGCACTACCTGCTCGTCCCCTCCATCGGCCTCGTCACCATCCTGGGCACGTACGCCCTGCGCAACAGCCTGTCCGACGTGATCATCATGCTCCTGCTGGGGACCACCGGGTTCGTCCTGAAGGAGCTCGAGGTGGAGTCCGCGCCCATCGTCCTCGGCCTGATCCTGGGAGGAATCGCGGAGATGGGGTACGTCCAGACCCTGCTTCGTGGAACCGCCCTGGAGCACCCTTGGCTGATGCTGTTCCAGAACCGCCTTTCCCAGATCATCATCGTCCTGACCGTCCTCTCGCTGGCCTCCCCCTACCTGTCGGCGTGGTTCCGGAAGTTCCGAAAGCCGCTCGAAGAACAGCTGGGCAAGGAGACCCCCGAATGAGGCGTCCCGCGAACACCGACCTGATCAGCGGCGTCATCGGCCTGGTCATCGTGGGCGTCTTCTGGTGGGGACGGGGCGAGGTGGGGCGCCTGAGCGTCATGTTCCCCAACACCCTCCTGATCCTCCTTGCCGCCCTTTCGATGGCCCTCCTGGTGAAGGGTGTCGTTCGCCCGGAGCGGCGGTTGATCTTCGCCGAGGGAGATCGGGGGAAGGTCATCGGCAGCTGCTTCATCCTCTTTGCCTGGGCGATCGCCATTCCGTATTTCGGGTTCTTCCTTTCCAGCGTGGCCGGCTTCTGGGGGATGACGTGCTACCTGGCCTCGTCCCGCCGGAAGGTCACGCCGCTTCTTGCCGCCAAGTGGTTGGGCGTGGTGCTGGTCGAGGTGACCTTTTTCTATCTGATCTTCGCGAAGCTGCTCTATGTGCCTCTGCCCAAAGGGATTCTGTTCGATTAAGCGGTTCCGGACACCGGCTGTCCGGCCTTGAAAAGGAGGAACCGTTCCATGAAAGAGATTCGTCTGGCGCTGATCCCGGGAGACGGGATCGGCAAGGAAACCGTCGCCGCCGGGAAGAAGGTTCTCGACACCGCGGCCGAGGTGCACGGGGGCTTTCGCTTCCGGTACGAGGAGTTCGACTGGAGCTGCGAATATTACGCGAAGAACGGACGGATGATGCCCGAGAACGGACTGGATCTCCTGCGCCTGCACGACGCGATCTACCTCGGGGCCGTGGGGTACCCCGGGGTTCCCGACCACGTCTCCCTGTGGGGTCTGCTGATCCCGATTCGCAGGACGTTCCAGCAGTACATCAGTCTTCGCCCCGTCCAATTGTTGCCCGGGGTGCGAACTCCCCTCGCGAACCGGCGACCGGAGGAGATCGATTTCTTCGTCGTCCGGGAGAACAACGAGGGAGAGTATTCCAACATGGGCGGCCGCCTGTATGAGGGGCAGCCCAACGAGATCGTCGTCCAGAACTCGGTGTTCACCCGCCTGGGGGTGGAACGGGTCGTCCGGTACGCCTTCGAACTCGCCCGGAAAAGGGAACGGAAGCGGGTTACCTCCGCAACCAAGTCGAACGGAATCAACATCACGATGCCGTACTGGGACGAAATCTTCTGGTCTCTGGCGAAGGAGTATCCGGACGTCGAGGCCAACCAGTTCCACATCGACGCCCTCGTCGCGCGGTTCGTCACCCATCCGCAGGATTTCGACGTCGTGGTGGGAAGCAACCTGTTCGGTGACATCCTGTCCGACCTGGGCCCCGCCATCGCGGGAAGCATCGGGATCGCACCCTCCGCGAACCTGAACCCGGAAAAGAAGCACCCCTCCATGTTCGAGCCGGTCCACGGGTCTGCCCCGGACATCGCGGGCAAGGGGATCGCCAACCCGATGGGCCAGATCTGGTGCGGCGCCATGATGCTCGACCACCTGGGGTTCCCCGAGTCGGGCGACCTCGTCATGGAGGCGATGAAGTCCGTCCTCGCGGAGGGGATCAGCACGGCGGACATCGGGGGGAAAGCGAACACCGCCGAGGTGACGGACGCCATCTGCGCGAAGATCCGCAAGACCGGTCCCAAGGCCCGATAGCGGGACTGGCGGGAGGAACGATCATGCGCACGCACAATATCGCAGTGATCCCGGCCGACGGCATCGGGAAAGAGGTCATCCCCGCGGGAGTCCGCGTTCTCCAGGCAATCGCGGAGTGCGGCGACGCGTTCCGCTTCCGGTTCACGACGTTCCCGTGGGGGAGCGACTACTATCACGAGCACGGACAGATGATGCCCCCCGACGGCCTGGAGACGTTGCGCGCCTTCGACGCGATCTTTTTCGGCGCCGTGGGGCACCCTTCCATCCCGGACCACATCACGCTTTGGGGACTGCGCCTTCCCATCTGCCAGGGGTTCGACCAGTACGGGAACTACCGGCCCGCGCGCATCCTTCCCGGGATCACCGGACCGCTCCGGGACCGCACCGGCAGGGACCTGGACTGGATCATCGTCCGGGAGAACACGGAAGGGGAGTATTCGGGCGTCGGAGGAAGGGCCCACAGGGGCCTGCCCGGGGAGGTGGCGATGGAGGTGTCGGTGTTCACCCGCCCCGGGGTGGAGCGCATCATGCGGTTCGCCTTCGGCCTGGCGCGGAAGCGGCCCCGGAGGCTGCTGACGCTGGTGACGAAGTCGAACGCGCAGCGCCACGGCATGGTCCTGTGGGACGAAATCTTCGCCGAGATCGCCCGGGAGTTTCCGGATGTGACGACCGACCGGATGCTCGTCGACGCGGTCACCACGAGAATGGTGCTCAAGCCCGAGACGCTCGACGTGCTCGTCGCCTCCAACCTGCACGCGGACATCCTCTCCGATCTCGCGGCGGCGCTGTCGGGAAGCCTCGGGATCGGCCCGACGGCGAACATCAACCCGGAACGAATGTACCCGTCGATGTTCGAGCCGATCCACGGGTCCGCCTTCGACATCATGGGGAAAGGGATCGCCAATCCCTTAGGCACGTTCTGGACCGCGGTCCTGATGCTGGAGCACCTGGGGGAGGGGGAAGCCGGTGAGCACCTCATGGGCGCCATCGAGAAGGTGACCGGCGCGGGCAAGACCCTGACCCCGGATCTGGGCGGGACGGCAACGACCGGCGAGGTCACGGACGCCGTGATCGCCGCATTGGGGAAATGAGCTGCCGATGAAGATCGTCGACATCCAGGAGCGTACCGCGTCCATCGCCTCCCCCATCCGCAACGCGTACATCGACTTCAGCAAAATGACGGTGTCGGTTGCGGCTGTGGTCACCGATGTGATCCGGGACGGCAAGCCGGTCGTGGGATACGGGTTCAACTCCAACGGCCGGTACGCCCAGGGGAGTCTCCTGCGGGAGCGGTTCCTCCCCCGCGTGCGCGAGGCCGACCCCTCGACGTACGTGTCCGAGGCCCGGGACAACCTCGACCCCTTCCGGCTCCGGGACATCATGATGGCCAACGAGAAACCGGGCGGCCACGGAGAACGCTCGGTGGCGGTGGGCGTCATCGACATGGCCGTCTGGGACGCGGTGGCCAAAATCGAGCGCAAGCCCCTGTACCGTATGCTCGCCGACCGCTACAACGGCGGTGCCGCCGCAGACCGGGTCTTCGTCTACGCCGCGGGCGGCTATTACTACCCCGGGAAGGGGACGCGGGAGCTGCGGGACGAAATGAGCCGCTACCTCGATGCCGGGTACCGGGTGGTGAAGATCAAGATCGGCGGGGCCCCCCTGGCGGACGACCTGAGGAGGATCGAGGAGGTTCTTTCCCTGGTGGGAGGCGGAGACCGCCTTGCCGTCGACGCGAACGGCCGCTTCGACCTCGACGGCGCGGTGAAGTACGGGGATGCCCTTGGCCCCTACGGCCTGCGCTGGTACGAGGAACCCGGAGACCCTCTCGACTACCGGCTCCACGCCGATCTGGCGGCCCGGTACCAGGGTCCCATCGCCACCGGGGAAAACCTTTTCTCCATGCAGGATACGAGAAACCTGTTGCGCCATGCGGGGCTCAGGAAGGACAGGGACATCCTCCAGATGGACCCGGTCCTGTCCTACGGCCTGGTGGAGTATCTCCGGATGCTCGAGGTGCTGGACGGGATGGGCTGGTCCCGCGACCGTTGCATCCCCCACGGCGGACACCAGTTCGCCCTCAACATCGCCGCCGGCCTCGGTCTGGGGGGTAACGAATCCTACCCCGAGGTGTTCGCCCCGTTCGGGGGGTTCGCCGACGCCACACCGGTGGAGGATGGCATGATCCGCCTGCCGGAAGTCCCGGGCGTCGGCTTCGAGGCCAAGTCGGACCTGATGGATCTCATCCGCTCTCTCTTCGGTCCCCGGCACTGAGGAAAACCCGGAACCCCCCGACCCCTGGTCCGGGAAGGAATCCTTTCCCCGGCATTACCCCGCGCGCCTCGCCTCGATCACGCTGACTTCGTGGGCGGTCGGGACAACGCGGGTCAGTCGAAGTCCCGCCGCCGAAAACAGGTCCTCGTATTGCTCTTTGGTGCGCTCTCGCCCCCCTACCACGAGCATCATCAGGTCGAGCCACTTCCCGAAACATGGCTCATTGCCGGAAGGAATCACGGTCTCCACGACCAGCACCCTGCCTTCGGGACGCATCGCATCCCGGCAATTCTCAAGGATGGAAACCGCCCGACCGTCATCCCAATCGTGGATGACGTGGCGCAGCAGGTACGCATCCCCCGACGAAGGGACCGAGTCGAAGAAATCCCCCCCCAGGAATTCGCAGCGGTCGGAACCCCCGGAACCGGCCATGACCTCCCGGGCACGCTCCACCACGGCGGGCAGATCGAACAGGACGCCCCGTATCCCGGGATGGCGGCGGAGGATGGCGGCCAGGGCAAGGCCGTTCCCCCCCCCGACATCGACGATGGTCTCGAACGGAGTGAAGTCGTACGCGTCAAGGACGGGGATCGTCTCGCTGTCGTGGACCCCGGTCATTGCGTCATCGTAGATCCGCCACCGGTCCGGATTCCTGCTCATGTAATGGAAGAACGGTTTGCCGAAGACCTCGTCGAACGCGGCGCCGCCCGTTTTCACCGAGGGAAGAAGACCGCCCCACGACCGGTAAAACTCCGCACCCGCCATTCTGGCCAGCGACCGCTTGGAGCCGGGCGCACCGCTTTCCAGAAGCTTCCCCATCGGCGTCAGCGAAAACTTTCCTTCGCCGTCTTCGCGGAAGATGTCGACGCTCGCCAGCGCCCGCAGGACCCTGTAGAGGGACGGTCCATCCATCCGCATCTCCCGCGCCAGTTCATCGGCCGTGCGCGGTCCGGCGGCGAGGATATCGGCAACCCCGATCTCCGCCACGACGTAAATCGCCTGGGTCACCCAGGAGCCCACAATCATCCGGTTCAGCCTCTGTTCCGTCATTCCGGAACCATCCATGACGTCGTCCTCCGCAGGGGAGATAATCCCCGATCGGGCAGGTTGTGAGGAACCCTCTTCGACAGACAGCCCGCGATCACCTGAGGGAAGCGCCCGCCATGGCGGCGGGGACATGCACCAGGTGACACTTCGAGCAGCTTTCCCTCCCGATCTTCTGCGCGAGCGCCATCACCGCATCCGCGGCGACTGTCCGGCTCTTGAACGCCACCCCGAGCTCTTCCACGGTGTCCCGCATTTCGCGATCGACGAAAGATCTGCTCTGTTTCTCGTGACAGCCCTGGCACGAACCGTTCAATGCCTCGAACCTCGCCCGGAATCCCTCGAACTGCTTTCGCGCGTTGTCGGTCTGTCCCTGCCGCAGATCCACCGTGATTCCGGCCAGGTTCGCCGCCAGGACCTTCTTGAACTGCTGGTATCCGGTCGACTCGCCGCTCAACGGATCCTTGACGGTGATGGAGCCGAAATCCCCCCAATGGTACTTCTGCTGCACGGACACCATCGTCGCGACGTGGCACCGGTGACAGATTCCACCCACTGCAGCGAAAGCACCCATTGCCTGTCCCTTGTCCCCGGCGGCCAGCGCCGCGCCCAGTTCCTCAACCTTCCCCTCCGGGTATTCCCCCTTCCATTCCGGCACCATGCCGGCCACTTCCCGGTATTGCCTCTGGAAATCCCCGAACGATCCCCTCGCCCCATCGAGGTCGTCCTCCATCAGGTCGGCGACGATGCCCGAAAACGACGTTTCCAGGGCCAGCATCTTGAACAAGTAGAGAGGTCGATCAGCGGCCGGCGGATAGAACGCGTTGAGCGACTCGGGCAAGGGCAAAGCCGTCGGTACGCCCCTTTCTGCTTCGGGCAGATTATCGGTCCCCGCGTGTGCGACAATCGCCATGCCAAGAAATCCCACCAGGATCAGGAACCCAACCAACAAGACTGTCGTTGTCAAGGCCAGAAATCCCAATAATGCCCCCGTCTCATTGCGCATTGCCTTGCTCCTCTCGCGGCTTCCCGCATTGATGGATTGCCATCCCGATGTCCCCGCCCCCCGTTTCCTGTCGTTCGTGTGCATGCCCATCGCCCTCCTCCGTTTAGTAATGTACATTACAGTACAGCGTAACGTACTGTACATTACATACCCTGTCAAGAAAAATTTTCGAGCCGCCCCGGCGGGTACGGGTGCGGAAGCTTAAATAAGGAATTCCCTGTCTGGACGTGCCGGACGGAATGCCCGGGACGGTACGCATACCCCGGGACCTTCCAAAGGGATCGGGAAACTAATACGGGACCGGCTCGACCCGGGATGTCGGAGGTGGCACGTCGGGTTTTCCGGCGGGGTCAAACCCCGTACGCGGCGAGGAAGACCTCGACCGCTTCGGAGACCATCTCCTTGAGCTCGGACCTTTTCGACTGGGGAAGGCAGACCAACCGCCTCATGTTGTCGTGGAAGATGATCATGGCGAGGAAAAACCACGCGGCCCGGGCAGGGTTGGCAATCCGCAACCGCCCCGCTGCGGTCTCCTTCTCCAGGAAGTCCGCGAATCCGTCCATGGTCTTTTTCGGGCCCGACTCGTACCACAGCTTCGCGAGGTCGGGGAATGCCCTGGCATGGGACACGGCATGCCTGTGCTGGTTGATCGCTATGTCCGAAAGCGCCAGGTCGGCGAACACCATCCCGAGACGATTGAGCGCCTCCCGGGCGGTCTTGGCGGAGGGGAACTCGAGGTGGATTTCGCGCAAAAATTCCTCGGCATGAGATTCGATGACAGCCTTCAGGATCCCCTCCTTGTTCCCGAAGAACTTGTAGAGGGAGGATTTCGAACCCTTGGAGACCCGGATGATGTCGTCCACCGAAACGGATGCGTACCCCTTTTCGATGAATAGGGAATACGCCGCTTCGATCATTGCCTTGCGTCTCTTCTGCCCCACGGTGCTCTGCAGCTCTTCGAGGTCTTCCCTGGTTCGCATTGGATCCCTCCTGGACACGGTTCCCCCAATGTTTTTTCTCATTCCGGCGGGAAGGAACCGACAGTACTGTACAGTACAGTATATTCATCGGGTTTCACAGGGAATCATTTCCCTCCGTCTCCGGGAGCCTCGTCCTCCACCCTTCAGAAATGACGGGGGATCGAAATCCCTCCGGCAATATTTTGTGTTGCTTTTCTCCCCCCGTTTAATATGATTTCCCTACCGACGGAAAGCTTGTGGCTCATAATGCATTGAACGGAAATGGCATTTATGGGATGCTTCGGCCCATAGGCGTTACGGTATCGGTGGTAATAGTCTTCGGCAAGAAGGAAAACCAATCTAGGAGGAGGGCTGCGATGAAACGACCGTGGTTGGCATTATGTGTAATTGTTCTCATCGTCGGGCTGTCGGCCGCCGGATGCTCTACGGCAAACAGGATCCAGGCTGCCCGTTCGACGATGGACCAGGCGAGAGCCGCCGGGGCCGTGTACAAGGCGCCGTTCGAGTACAAGGCGGCGGAAGCGTATCTCGCGCAGGCCGTCAATCAGGCGGAAAATGAGGGTGATAACCCCGCTGCGGATGCATTCGCGAAGGAAGCACAGGCTTATGCCAGCAAAGCGCTCGAGATGTCGGGTGGAGGTGCGAAATGAGGAATCGACGACTCTTCCTCGGAATGACAGTTCTTCTTGCGATGTTGCTCGCTTCGGGTTGCGCACGCAACCGCCAGATGACCCAGTCCGAGAAGGACCAGCTGGGGACGATCGAGGCGAAGATCGCCAAGGCGGAAAAGATGGACGCGAAGGAATGCGCTCCCGTGGAGTATGCGTACGCCCTGGCGGAACGTGACAATGCCATTCACGAATCAACGGAACCGTGGAATGACCCTCCCAAGTATGTCGCCAAGCATTTCGCCAGTGCAAACAAGGCCGCCGACGACCTTCTCAACAAGACGACCCCTTGCTGGGAGGCGAAGCAGGTCAAAGCGGCGCCGCCGCCCCCGAAGCCCGTAGTGGTTCCTCCTCCCCCTCCCATGGCGGCGCCTGCCGCCACGATTCTGGCAGACCCCAAATACGTTTACGAGGGGAAATGCACCACCCTCACCTGGTCTACGCAGAACGCCACCTCGGCGGAGATCGACCAGGGTATCGGGAGTGTGGGCATGAGCGGAACCAAGGAGGTTTGCCCCAAGGAAACCATGAAGTACACGATCACCGCGACCAACCCGGGTGGCCCCGCGAAAGCGGCCGTGGAAGTCCCCGTGTACCACCGAACGACCCTATACATCCAATTCGCCTTTGACTCGGAAAAGATCCGGAAGGCGGACGAGAAGGAGCTTCAGACGGCGATCGATTTCGTGAAAAAGTATCCGGAGACCAAGATCGTCGTCTTGGGGCACACGGACAGCACGGGACCCGATGAATACAACAAGAAGCTTTCCCAGCGCAGAGCGGATGCCGTGAAGAAATACCTCGTGGACTCGGGCCACGTGAAAGCCGACATGATCACGGCGGAGGGACGCGGAGAAGCCGAACCCATCGCCGATAACAAGACCAAGGAAGGCCGGGCCAAGAACCGGAGAGTGGAGATCGCGGAGCACGGCAAGTAAGAAAGACTGACCAACCGGAAAGGGTCACCGGCGCCACTGCCGGTGACCCTTTTTTTATTCGGTGTACTATCCCGGTTTCACGGCGAGAAACGGATAGCCGTGGACGTCGAACGTCCTGGCGTTCTTTTCCCCTTTTGCCCCCCCGAAGGTGTCGACGGCAGGTCCGATCTCGATATCCACGAATCCGGCTTCCTCGAGCAACCTTTTCCAGCCCGCGCACGGCAGGCCCCCGGCAATTCAGTCGGTCCACAAATCGACGTTGCGGATCGCCTCCTCCGGCACCGGCTTGCCGTTTGCGATATCGGCGAACTGCAGGACCCCCCCGGGCCGAAGGATCCGCTGGATCTCGGCGAAAACGAGTCGTTTGTCGGAGCACAGGTTGATCACGCCATTGCTGATCACGACGTCCGCCCACCCGGTCTCCACGGGAAGATCCTCGAGCAGGCCTTCCCGGAACTCGACGTTTTCCAGGCCTACCTCCCCGGCAGCCCTGCGGGCCCTGGCGAGCATCTCCTCCGTCATATCCACGCCGACG